>Ga0233437_1005750_pt1 | contig 13173 bp, 10 predicted proteins | sample SI_122_August201_FD_182714 | JGI IMG/M metagenome (GOLD analysis project Ga0233437, IMG submission 182714) | Seawater microbial communities from Saanich Inlet, British Columbia, Canada - SI_122_August2016_200_MG | ecosystem: Environmental > Aquatic > Marine > Inlet | place: Canada: British... | reverse complement strand
CTAGGGCCTTGTCCCAGCTTTGATGGGCTGCATTGAGAAGATAACCTGGACAGAGCTCTTGATCGATAGCCATGGGCAGAACACTAAGGCTTTCATAGTCGCTGCTGGGTTTATCGTAAGCCGCGCGTCTGTGGTTGCGAATGACTTTAAGCATGTGTTCTTGGTTGCGATAATATTTGGGGAAGGGACCTAGTTCGCGAGACATTTCTGCAGAGGTGGCATAAGACTCACCTGTGATTATGGCTGTAATGGAACTTGTAATGGCAAGAGCTTCTTTGCTGCCATAAGGAAAACCCATGCGCATGAGTAAGGCACCTAGGTTAGCATAGCCAAGACCAAGCGTTCTGAAGTCATAGCTTTTTTGGGCAATGCTTTGAGAAGGAAATTGTGCCATGAGCACAGAAATTTCTAATATGATGGTCCATAAATGAGCGGCGTGAGTAAAATCGCCCACATTAAACATGCATGTTTTGTCATCATAAAATTTGACAAGGTTTAAACTTGCTAAGTTACAGGCTGTATCGTCGAGAAACATGTATTCGCTGCAAGGGTTGCTGGCATTGATGCGTCCGTCAGCGGGGCAGGTATGCCAATCATTAATAGTTGTATCAAATTGGAGTCCTGGATCAGCGCAATTCCAAGCGGCGCAACAAATTTGTTCCCAAAGTTCTTTGGCTTTGAGTTTTTTTATGGGTTTGCCTGTGATGCGTCCTTTAAGTTCAAAATCTCTGTCTTCACGAACAGCATCCATATAATCGTTTGTGACACGAACCGTGTTGTTTGAATTTTGCCCAGAAACAGTAGTGTAAGCTTCAGAGTTCCAGTCTGTATTGTAGTCTTCAAAATCAATGCTGGCAAAACCTTGTTTGGCAAATTGAATAACGCGATAAATATAATTTGAAGAAACGCGATACTTTTTGGCTTCTTTAATGGCTTCTCCAAGCTCTGTGTTTTTTACAGGGTCAAAGCGATCGTTTTTGAGGTCCTTGTTTTGACATGTTATCATAATGTCGTTGAGGCTCTTTTTGATAATTTGTGATCCTGTAACAAGGCTGGCTACTTTTTGTTCTTCAAGAACTTTCCAGTTAATAAAATCTTCCACATCAGGGTGGTCCACATCAACAATAACCATTTTAGCGGCTCGTCGTGTTGTTCCGCCGGATTTAATGGCACCAGCTGCGGCATCGCCAATTTTTAAGAAGCTCATGAGGCCAGAAGATTTGCCGCCACCTGATAATGTTTCGCCACGGGCTCTGAGTGTTGAAAAATTTGTGCCTGTACCGGAGCCGTATTTAAAAAGGCGTGCTTCTTTTGTCCATAAATCCATGATACCACCATCATTCACGAGATCGTCTGTGATGGATTGGATAAAGCATGCATGTGGTTGAGGGCGCTCGTAAGAGCTTGTTGCTTTTGTGAGTTCTTTTGTTTTGGGGTCGACATAATAGTGGCCTTGGCTAGGGCCATTGATGCCATAAGAATTATATAACCCTGTGTTAAACCATTGTGGGCTATTGGGGGCTGCCATTTGGTTGGCCAGCATGTAAACCACTTCATCGTAAAATGTTTGCGCGTCTTCTTTTGTGTTAAAGTAATCGTGTGTTTCACCCCAATGACGCCAGCAATCTGCTAAGCGATTGAAAACTTGTCGGGCATCATTTTCTGACCCTGTTTTCTTTTCTCCTTTTTCATCTAGATTGAGTTGGCCTTTTTCGTTTGTTAAAGGCACACCCGCTTTACGAAAATATTTTTGTGCTAAAACTTCCGTTGCGACTTGTGACCATGATTCAGGAACTTGAATATCATCGGCATAAAAAGCCACTGACCCATCCGGATTTTTTATTTCACAAGTTCTGCTAACAAATTTCATTCCTTTATATGGAGATTCACCCTTTGTTGTAAAAACACGTTTGATTTTCATTTTTTTCCCTCTGTTACCCCTAAAAAGAGCTTCTTATTAAAAATTCACTAAATATCCGACTTATCCACAATATCTGGTACAACAGCCGGCATTTAACCACAATATATTGTGGTCGACAACATGTTTTCACTTCTAATTTTAAGCCTGTGATATCACATTATTTTTCATTGACGCAACTAGTCATCATTTGAGAGAGGAAACAAAATAAACAGAAATAAAACAATAATAACAACAATATACAGAGTTCTGTTTTTTTTGTATTGACCACGGATATTAGATCTTTTCTTGGGGTTCAACACATCAGGTTTTTTTGTATAGAAGAATAGATAACATGGTGAAAAATAGATGATCAGCATCTGATAAAAGTCTTATTTCTAAATATTCATGGTTTTTATCATATTGATTTATTGAAAAATACAGCACAAATCTAATAAATAAGAGGCCAACTAAAAAGGAAGTCTATCTATGAAATCAATAGCCGCTAGAATGAACCGAATTAAACCATCAACAACACTGGCAATTACAGCGCGTGGTAAGGAATTAAAAGCTCAAGGAAAGGACATCGTTCCTTTTGGTGCGGGAGAGCCTGATTTTGATACGCCTGATTTTATTAAGGATGCTGCTAAAAAAGCTATTGATGAGGGGCAAACTCGTTACACAGCTGTTCCTGGAACCAATGAACTCAAAGATGCGCTTATTCAAAAACTCAAAAAAGAGAATGATCTCGAGTACACACGCGACGAAGTTATGGTGACAAACGGGGGAAAGCACGCTCTTTTTCAGGTTTTTATGGCGTTGGTTGAGACGGGTGATGAAGTGATTGTTCCCGCTCCTTACTGGGTGAGTTATCCTGATCAAATTTCTTTATTTGGTGGAAATCCTGTTATTTTAGAAACCACTGACCAAACCAATTTTAAAATTACACCACATCAATTGAAAGAAGCCATTACGCCCAAGACAATCGCCTTTATCATTAATAGCCCAAGCAATCCCTCAGGAGCTGCTTATCACCCAGATGAACTTAGGGAACTTGCGCAAATTTGTTTGGATAATAACATCTATATTATTTCAGATGAGATCTACGAACATATTATTTATGATGATTTTCCTGTGCGCTCTGTGGCAACTTTGGCGCCATCCTTTAAGGATATTACTATCATAGCCAATGGCGCTTCAAAATGTTTTGCCATGACAGGGTGGCGCATGGGTTTTGCGGCCGGACCAGCCCCCTTGATTAAGGCCATGAGTAAAGCACAGGGGCAGTCAACATCCAATGTTTGCTCCATTACGCAAGCGGCTTGCGTGGCAGCCTATCAAGCGAAAACAGACGTTATTTCCCAGATGACTATTGCCTTTAAAGAAAGACGTGATTATATAGTGCCCGCGCTTAATGCCATTGAGGGGATTTCGTGTAACACGCCACAAGGCGCGTTTTATGTTTTTCCTAATGTATCAGCTTTGTTGGGCAAGAAAACACCCAAAGGGTTGGTGTTGCAATCGACAGCAGATTTATGTTTAACGCTTCTCGAAGACTACTACGTGGCAACTGTTCCCGGTGTCGCTTTTGGCGCAGAAGGTTATATTCGTATTAGTTATGCCACAGGCATGGAAGAAATTAAAAAAGGTATCGAGCGAATTGAGAAAATGATTAAGGATTTAAATTAATATTGGACCTAGGGTCCTAGGGACCTATGAATTAATGACTATTAAATGGAGATAATATGAACAAAGATAAATTAGTAGACCTACTCGGCAGTGATGCCAATGATTTATTAGAACACAAAGCAAAACTATCAACAGATCTATTACAGGTTCCAGGACCAGATTTTATTGATCGTGTTCTTGTACAAACAGATCGTAACCCACAAGTGTTAAGATCAATGAGCCAAATTTTTAATTCGGGTCGTTTAGCAGGAACAGGTTATGTTTCTATTTTACCTGTAGACCAAGGGATTGAACATAGTGGCGCGGCAAGTTTTGCACCAAACCCTATTTATTTTGATCCAGATAATATCATTAAATTGGCAATTGAAGGTGGTTGTAATGCTGTTGCCACAACATTTGGCGCCTTTGGTTCTGTGGCTAGAAAATATGCCCATAAAATTCCTTTTATTGTGAAAATTAATCACAACGAACTCATGACATGCCCCAATACTTTTGACCAAATTATGTTTGGTTCCGTTGAAGAGGCTTGGAATTTAGGCGCTACAGCTGTTGGCGCAACAATTTATTTTGGTTCCGAAGAATCTGGACGTCAAATTCAAGAGGTGTCTCAAGCTTTTCAAATAGCTCATGAACTGGGTATGGCCACTGTTTTATGGTGCTACTTAAGAAGTCCTGAATTTAAAAAGGACAAAGACTATCATGTGGCAGCAGATCTGACAGGTCAAGCCAATCACTTGGGTGTTACTATTCAAGCAGATATCATTAAACAAAAACTTCCCGAAAACAATGGTGGTTTTAATGCCATTAAATTTGGCAAGACGCATCCAAATGTTTATAGTGAACTTTCTACAGATCATCCTATTGATCTTTGTCGTTACCAAGTGCTCAATTGTTTTGCTGGTCGTTCAGGACTCATTAATTCTGGTGGTGCTTCTAGTGGTGCTTCCGATTTAGCTGAAGCGGTTAAAACAGCGGTTATCAATAAACGCGCTGGTGGCACAGGCCTCATCTCTGGTCGCAAAGCTTTCCAACGTCCTATGAAAGAAGGCGCTGAACTCTTACAAGCCATTCAAGATGTGTATCTCATGAATGATGTAACAATCGCATAAAGGGTCGACGGGTCAAAGGATCGACGGGTCTAAGGCTCGACGGTTCGAAGGACTTTTTTTGAAGGCAGTCTTTTTTTAAGACTGCCTTTTTTTTGTCCCAGTCCTAGTCCTCGTTCTCAGGTGGGACTGGGACCCTAAGAATCGATTAATCATAAGTTTAATTAAATCATATTATTATAAATTTATAGTTTTTGGCATGACCTGTGCATAAAGAAGTTTATGAAGAACAGTGTAAGATCACTGTAAAGCTTCTTGATAATTTGCCACTATATATGGTACTATAATATGGTCACGATAAACAAACTGATAACGAAGTTAGAAAAACTAATAATTAAAAGAGCAGAACTTCATGCCTTGCTAAAGACTTTGGGTTTTTTGAAGTTTAGAGGAAAAGGCTCACATGAGGTTTGGGGGCACACAGACTATACTGAGGTTCACATTGTGCTAGCAACACACAGCAAGGAAGTGCCTAAATATCAGCTGAAACAAATTGTTAAAGCACTTAGCAAGAGAGGTTTGCTATGAAACAAAAACATGCTTATATTGTTAATATCCTTTGGTCAGAAGAGGATCAGGTTTATATTGCAGAAGTTCCTGAGCTTGAAGGGTGTATGACTCATGGGAAAACAATTGCTGCAGCGGCCAAAAATGCTGATGATGCTATTTCTAGCTGGATTAAAGCAGCCAAGCGATTAAAACATCCGATTCCACCCCCAGTTCTAAAAAAGAAACCAAGTGGAAAGTTTAATGTACGTGTTCCAAAAAAACTTCATCAATCATTGGTGATTAAAGCCGTGCAAGAAGGTGTGAGCTTGAATCAAATGGTCGTGACTTTGTTAGCCCAAGGAGTTTAAACAGTCACATCATTCAATCATAAGTTGCTAGAAAAAAGATGAAAATCGTGTAAAAGAAGGTTCAGAAACTTGCAAAAAGCCCTTAATTGGGTGTAAAAGAGAGAAATCATTAAGGATTTTTGTTAGAGGTATTTATGTTTAAACTCATGGAAAAGATTTTTGGTTCAGCAAATGATCGCGTATTGAAAGCCTACATGGCGCGCGCGCAACAAATTAATGCTTTAGAAGATAAAATTTCAAAGCTCACAGACGATGAGCTCAAGGCCAAGACGCCAGAATTCAAACAAAAAGTTGAGAATGGTGCTCCCTTAGAAGAGATCATGTATGAAACGTTTGCGGTTGTACGTGAAGTGGCTAAGCGGACGTTGAAAATGCGTCATTTTGATGTGCAGCTTGTCGGTGGTATGGTTTTGCATGAAGGTAAAATTGCTGAAATGAGAACAGGTGAAGGAAAAACTCTTGTAGCCACATTGCCAATTTATTTAAATGCGCTGACCGGAAAAGGAACACATGTTGTTACGGTAAATGATTATTTGGCACGTCGTGATGCGCAATGGATGGGGGCTGTTTACAATTTTCTTGGTTTGTCAGTGGGTAGCATTGTTCACGGTTTGAGCGATGTTGATAGACGAGCTGCTTATCGTTCTGATGTAACCTATGGCACAAATAATGAGTTTGGTTTTGATTATTTGCGCGATAATATGAAGTTTTCAATTGAGGCCATGGCACAAAAGAAACTCCATTTTGGTATTGTTGATGAAGTGGATTCTATTCTTATTGATGAAGCCCGAACACCGCTCATTATTTCAGGCCCATCTGATCCCTCTACAGACAAATACATTACTGTTAATCGTATTATTCCAGGCTTAAAACGAGACACACATTATAATGTTGAAGAAAAATCACGAGCCGCAACACTTACAGAAGAAGGTGTTACTGAAGTGGAGCGTCGCTTAAACATTGATAATCTCTATGACTCTCAAAATATTGAGATTCTCCATCATGTGATTCAGGCACTTAAAGCCCATTCTGTATTTAAAAGTGATGTTGATTATGTGAAAAAAGATGGTCGTATCATGATTGTTGATGAGTTTACGGGGCGCATCATGCCAGGACGTCGTTGGTCAGATGGTCTGCATCAGGCTATTGAAGCCAAAGAAGGTGTTAATATTGAATCTGAAAATCAAACACTAGCGAGTATCACGTTTCAAAATTATTTTCGCATGTATGGCAAACTAGCCGGCATGACAGGAACAGCCATAACAGAAGCAGAAGAGTTTCAAAAGATTTATGGATTAGGTGTGGTGGCCATTCCGACCAACCAACCAATTGCGCGTGATGATTTGAACGATGCCATTTATAAATCTGAAAAAGCTAAGGCTAAAGCTGTTGTTGCTGATATCAAAGAAGAACATCAAAAAGGACGCCCTATCCTTATTGGTACCATTGCTATTGAAAAGTCAGAACAATTGTCAAAAATGCTGGAGCGCAGTGGTGTACGACATAATGTCCTCAATGCGAAGCACCATGAACGTGAAGCTGAAATTATTGCACAAGCAGGTCGGTATGGTGCCGTAACGGTTTCAACAAATATGGCTGGTCGTGGTACTGATATCATGCTGGGTGGTAATCCAGAGTTTTTGGCGCGAGATAAAGTTGATCCTGAAGTCGATCCAGAGCGTTATCAAAAGGTATTAGAGGAAATGAGAGAACAATGTACCCTAGAACATGATAAAGTTGTTGCTGTGGGTGGTCTTTATGTCTTGGGTACAGAGCGCCATGAGTCCAGACGTATTGACAATCAATTACGTGGTCGAACAGCCCGCCAAGGGGATCCCGGGCAAACACGTTTTTATATTTCTCTTGAAGATGAACTCATGCGTCGTTTTGGTTCTGAACGTATATCAAATATTATGGAGCGTCTGGGCATGCATGAAGATGATGCCATTGAACATAAATGGATTACAGGAGCTATTGAAGGCGCACAACGAAAAGTAGAAGGACATAACTTTGATATTCGTAAACATGTACTTGATTATGATGATGTCATGAATCAGCAGCGAAGAGCTCTCTATGATAAGAGGCGTAAAATATTAGCTGGTGAAAAATTACATGATGAACTCACCGATATGACTGATTTGCTTGTATCAGGTATTATCGATCAATATGGTCCTGACAGAAAAGGCAAGGTTGATGCCGCTGTTCTTGATCAACATTTCTTTGATCAATTTGGTTTTCATTTTGAGTTGCCAGGAGGCGAGATTACGGAAGATGCCGTTGGTAACAAGATGTTTGGTGACACTAATAATCATTTAACGGAAAAAGAAAGCCAATGTGGCAAGCCTGTTATGGATCAAGCCATGAAGTTTTTCATGCTCACAACTCTTGATGAGTTGTGGAAAGACCATTTGTTAACTATGGATCATTTACGTGAAGGAATTGGTTTGAGAGGTTATGGACAAAAGGATCCAAAAAATGAATACAAAAAAGAGGGCTATGATCTTTTTCAAGACATGATGTTTCGTTATTCACAACAATGTGTCGAAAAGATTTTCAAGGTTCGTATCAGAACAGAAGAAGAGGTCACCCTTAAAGAAGATATGGAGCAAGAAGTTAAAGAAGTTCGTGGTGAGCTGAAGCGTGGTCATACAGGTACTGTTAAACGCGAAGAGCCAAAAGTTGGCCGAAATGATCCTTGTCCTTGTGGTTCAGGCAAGAAATACAAAAAATGTCATGGAAAAGGGATGGTCGCTGCTTAGCAGCGAATTGAAGATTGAAGATTGAAGATTGAATTCAAGCTGAAAAGGGATGGTCGCTGCTTAGCAGCGAATTGAAGATTGAAGATTGAAGATTGAAGATTGAATTCAAGCTGAAAAGGGATGGTCGCTGCTTAGTAGCGAATTGAAGATTGAAGATTGAGGAATGAAGAAGTTTTTCAATTTGAGAGTTTAATTTCAGAGATTGTCACTTATTTGGCGTTTTCTACAAACATACGTAGCACACACATCAAAATAATCTAATCATTACAACGGAGTAGTAGTTTATATATTTTATCTTATTGGCATAGAGTTTGCTTCTATAGTCTTGTATGAAAGCCAAAGACTATCAAAGAATGTTAGATTTGATTGATGATGTTCGCTCATTGAGTTTTCGTGTTGCCGATCAAGCAGATGCCATTAAAGTAAGAAAAAACAACGTTGAAAAGCTAAATAAGGATTATCAAGGAATAGTAAACACAAGAACAACTTTAGAGAAAAGAAGCAAAAGTCTTTCAAGTAAAATCGATCAACTCAAAGAAATCATGAAAACACATCAGAAATAAAATCATTTATTTTTTTAATAAAAAAACATATCATACACTCGTGAATATAAGCAAAGACAACAGGCGATATCCTCGTATTGACCATGTTACATCACAACAAATTATTCGTCTTGATGAAGCCCAAACACCACATAAAAACTACATCATAACAAAGAACATGTCAGCTTGTGGGATTCGGTTTACGACCCATGAAGAGCTGACGAGCTGTACGCATTTCATGATTTATCTTAACGATCATCTTGTAAAGAGCATTACAGCAAACACAAAAAACTGGTTTAAGTTGGGTTGCTATTATTTAGCACGTGTTGCGTGGACACGAGAAATCAAGACAGGGTTATATGAAGTTGGCGCAAGCTTTCTTGAACGAGAAAACTGTAATCATGAGCAGCTTGAAACGTTTACAGAACTTGTCAATCTTGATATGCTCGATATGTTGCCTGATGTCACATACGCTTAAAGCACTATTCTTTTGTTGTAAAAGGCATTGCTTTGCCGTTTCTTATGACAACACCACAAGCCCCATGTTGATCTGTTCGTAAAATAGTTGATGACATAGAATTTAGGCGTTCTAATGTTTGTTTGTGAGGATGACCAAAGCGGTCTTGCTTGCCAACGCCAATACTGACTATATGGGGTTGTGTTATATTCAGGAACTCAGAAGAGCTTGATGTCTTGCTGCCATGATGACTGACTTTTAAGAAGTCTGTTTTTAAATCTCTACCATATTTGAGTATGAGATCTTTTTCACGTGTCTTAACAATGTCTCCCGTAAAAAGAGCCTTATACTGTTTATGTGTCATGAGAAGAACAAGAGAGGCATTGTTTCCTTTGTAGGGTTTCTTGCCCGTTGTTGTGAGGGTTTCAATAGAGGTGTTTTTATCAAAGGTATTTTTTACAGGCTTTGACTTAACAATAATTGGTTTTTTATGAGATTGTGCCTTTGTCAGAAGTTTTTGAAAAAACGGTTTCTGACTATTGGTATCATTAATCCAAATCTCACCTATTGATATCTTTCCAAGTAAACCAAAGAACCCACCAACATGATCGAGATCATCATGTGTGAGAACAACAAGATCAAGGTGGTTAATCCAGTGATGTTTTAAAAAGGGTAAAAGAACATTTTTACCAATATCAAAAAATCGTTGGCCGCCGGTATCAATGAGAATGTTTTTATGGCGAGTTTGGATAAGGAGAGAGTCACCTTGGCCAACATCGATTTGTGTTATTTTAAAATCATAACTCAAATGAAGGTCATAGTAAGTGTGTCCTAGAGTAAATAAGAAAAGAAAAAGAAGAGGGAGTATTATTTTATATTTTATTTTCATAAAAGATAAAAATAAAATGATGTAAAACAGAAGAAGATGGCTTGTGTGTGGTTTATAAAAAGAAAGCATGGGAAGAGATAATGGGGTTAGTGTTGTGAGTGTTTGAAGAAAGATGAGCAAACTTTGATCAAATAAAACAAGAGCAAAAGAAGCCAGAGAAGGGAAGAAAAGGATACTAAATAGACTTACAAGTGTGAGGGGAATCATGATAAATTGAAAAAAGGGGATGGCCCAGACGTTATGAATAAAACCATTCAAAGAGACGGTATTGAAGTGATAAAGAATAAGTGGTGTCAGAAATATATTAAGAGTCAGAGAAAGAAGCAGGGCATGGACAAAAATATGTGTCAGTTTTGATTGTGATTGTAGCCATTCTTTTATTTTTACAGGGAGAAGCCTTGGGTAGATAATGGTAATAATGAGAATACAAAGAAAAGAAAGCTGGAAAGAGATGTCAAATAATGAAGATGGTGAAAAAAGCAGAATAATAAAGGCTGCTGATAGAATAATAGTACCTAAACTCTTTTGTCTGTTGATGATAATAGCAATTAAATACAACATGATCATGATGCTGGCGCGTAGTATTGATGCTCGTGGTTCGAGTATGCCAAGATAAAGAATAACAAATACAAGAGTACAAAGAGCCGCTATTTTTTGTTTTGGTATGTAAAGATAAAGCAAAGGAATAAACTCTGTGAGTTTTGTGATGAAAAAAAAGATCAAGGCACACATAATGCCAAAATGTGTGCCGGAAATGGCAAAGAGATGACTGAGTCCAGCCTCTTGTATTCTTATTTGGTTTTCTTGAGTAATGGATAGAATCCCAAGAATGAGTTGTAAAATGAGATCTTTATTTTTAGCAGCGCTAACGTGAATAGCCTGAAAGATTTTTTGACGTGCCCAATCAGTTAGGGAAGGAGCGGCATCTTTAATGACTGAGACCTTCTTGCAAGAGGGGAGGTAAGCCTTCCCCCAAACACCTTGTCTTTGTAAGTACTTTTTATAATCAAAACCACCAGGGTTGATAAAGTGTTTGGGTTTCTTGATGGTACCTGTAAATCGAATAATACTATTTTGTGTGACATAACAGGTTTCTGGAATTGTTAGTAGAATGCGACCCTGAACGGGTTCGAATAGGGACTGATTTGCTTTTTGTATAAGATCAAGGGCGAGTTTTGTTTTGGTAAAGGTAAGAATAGGGCGCTTAGCAACCACGGCCTGATAGCTTGTTTTGTTATGGGTAATATTTTGGCTCAGATGTTGTTTGTCTTTGTTATGAAAAGGAAGAGGTACATTTTGTTGATCAAAGAGAATGATGATAAAAACTTGAATAATAAGAAGATAAAGAAGGTATGATTTTTTGGACAGCATCATATCACAGACTTATATTATCAAGAACCATGCCACTGTTGTGAGGTTGAATTTATTAGAGTTTTATCTAGCAGAGTCTCAGAAACAAGTCTCTGAGACTGAGGTGGGACTGAAGTGGGACTGGTACAATATCCAATATTCAATTATCAAGTGAGGATATAAATTTTACTCATAAAATGATGATTGGATATTGAATATTGATTATTGGATATTGAATCAGTCTGTTTTCGGTGCTTCAGCCAACAGCACATCAATTTCCTTAAACAACTCTAAAACAACATCCTGAATGCGATCAAAGTTGCGGCTGTTTGATTTGTTTTGTAAGACACGATCCAGTCTGGCTCGGATTCCTTTTAGAAAAATACGTGATTTATCATTGAGGTTTTCATGACAATTTTCAAGAAAGGCATGAATATTCATGCCATTTAATATAAGCTGATTATTTTCATCAAAATGGACAGATAAACCATCCTTTGTGGCATCATAACGTTGTTTGATGAGCTCGCTTATGCGGGCAATGTACGCATCACAAAGGGAAAAAATCACACTCATGTCCTCGTCTGAAAAATCACCTTTTTCTTTACGAGACCAGAACGAACGTTTTTTTCTTTTTTTAAGAGAGCTTTTTCTAAAGGCTTCTAATTCATTTGCTAATTGAGATAATAATTGCGGATTGTTTATTGCTGTATCACGTATGAGTTTACCAACATCCTGTTCTTGGTAATAAAGGTGTCTATTTGAATACGATAAGGCCTGAGAGTGATTTGGTTGTTGTTGTGGTGCTTTGATGCGCGGTCTTTGGGTATAATCCTCTTGCGCTATGCTTGAATAGCGTACACGACGGACTTTTTTGAGTGGTTTTATTTCCATCAACTAACTCGATTCACTAATGTGAGCGACGATGGTTTGAAAAGGTTTAATCAAATGCTCTGTTTTAGGATTCTGACATAGACATCTTTTAAACTGTGCTAAGAAATCAGGCAAGTCTGGATGGTCTTCAATTGAATTTATTTTATGACCATTAAGATAAAGGTTGAGCCTCAAAACATCAAGGTGAACAACGGTAACATTATTTTCATGGAGAAATGTATACGTTGCTTTATCTTGATCAAAGAAGATGTTCCCATCATAATAACCATTCTTCTTGTGAATCTCATCTAGTGAAACAGGTGACTGTTTTTTTCTAGAACGTTTTTGATGTTTTTTTAAATCGTGTTCTTGCATATTCATTATTTTTCCCATAATTCCACGACCCCCTATAGGACATAGAAGCAGGTTTCATGCCAAATCAAAAAAAAAAATCTAAGTGTAACCCCATGAAATTTAATAAGATTATCATTATGAAAATTGTGACACATGGGTAATTTTTGCACAAAAGTGATCACTTTCTCTAAATGAGAGATCCATTTTTACCACTTTGAAAAAAACTAATAAATTAAATATGTTAGAAGGTGTTTGCCCTGTTAAGTCCCAATCAACCCTGTTAAAGCCTGTACAGGTTTCCCTTAATAGAGTTGATTTTTACTCACTAAAACATTCAAAAACGCACTCATGTGTAACCAGATAGGATTGTAGGGGTTTTCAGATTTTCATCGTGATCTAATCG
>Ga0233437_1005747_pt1 | contig 13177 bp, 19 predicted proteins | sample SI_122_August201_FD_182714 | JGI IMG/M metagenome (GOLD analysis project Ga0233437, IMG submission 182714) | Seawater microbial communities from Saanich Inlet, British Columbia, Canada - SI_122_August2016_200_MG | ecosystem: Environmental > Aquatic > Marine > Inlet | place: Canada: British... | reverse complement strand
TGTTTTAGATACTGATAGTTTACTGTTTTGAGGCAAAAAAATGAAAAAAGGAGATATGTTAGGTGAAATTGCAAATATTGGTTCAGGAAATGCAGCAAGAGCTTTATCAAAATTTAGTGGCAAAGAAATTAACCATTTACGGCCAGAAATCAATATTTTTAAAGATAAATTTAGGTATTCTGATTTATTTGATGAGAATATAGAAGTTGTATCCTCCTCAATTAAGTTTAAAGGAGATTTGAAAGGAATTACAGTTTTATTATTTCCTACATTTGATGCATTTAAATTAATTGCATTGATTTCAAAGAAAGTTAAGTTAAAAATAAGTAATGATTTGAGTTCTTATAAATCTGCCTTTGATGAGACTGCTAACATATTCACAGGTGCTTATATGACTGCTATAAGTGATTTGATAAAGACTAAAATTAATCATAAAGTTCCTGAATTACGACTCGGGCATGTTAAAAATGTATTTAATGAAATTTCTAAAATATCCAAGAATCCTATGTCTAAAGGAATTTGTATTAAAACAAAGTTAGGAATTGGCAAAGAGAATATTCATGGTTATTTTATGATCTTTTATGAAGATAAAAGTATGGATAAACTAGTCTTAAGTTTAGAGAACGCCATTAATTAATGAAGATAATTCATTTTTTATTTGTTCTTCCGTTTTTGGAGGATTTACATTTAGATATTTAACTTTAAACATTTTTTGAAACCATTCTTCTTTATACCTAAATGCAATTTTTCTTTTGAAAGTTAATTCATCAAAGATTAAATCTTGATTATTAATTCTCATAGCTGCAACTTCTGGTTCAATATCAAGAATAATAACTAAATTTGGAGCGTATTTCATTGCTAACTTATTTCCAGGAAGATTCATTAATGATGATAAAGGAATTCTCATTTGAACAGGCTGATAAATAAATGTTGTAGTAATTCCTTTTTCTTGAATTACTGTTTTACCTGCATCAAGAGCTGGAATTATTAATTTCTTATATAAAATCTCTCGATCAAGAGCAAAAGCATTTGAAATAGTATAGCCAGAATAATTTCTTTTTGGTTTTAATAATTCTTCTTTGATTTCTCGTCCAATCTTACCATAACTAGGTTCAGAAGAAATATATATGTCATAATCAGGAATGTCTGAAAACTCTGGGATTTTATTGTTAGCTCTACCATAATCTCTAATATCAAAAATCTTTTTTCCAACTATATTAAGATGATCAATTATTTCTTGCATAACTGTAGATTTACCTGAACCATCTATCCCATCTATTAATACTAGTTTACCCCGCATGTAGTATTATATAGAAAGGAATTATAAAAAGGTTTAGGTTTTAAGAGAATTCATCGGAACATTTTTAAACAACTATCAAAACTTCTTAATTAAATGGAACAAAACCAAGACGAGATTGTACGAGTAAAACTACCTAGAAATCAACAAACTTTAGGGATTGTTGAAAAAAGACTGGGTGGCGCTAGAATGACAATTAAGTGTCTTGATAATAAAGAAAGAATTTGTAGAATTCCTGGAGCTAAAAGAAGATCATTATGGGTAAGGGAAGGAAATATTGTTTTAGTTGAACCTTGGGAACTTCAAGGAGATAAAAAAGGAGATGTTATTTACAAGTATTCTAAGTCACAAATTCAATGGTTACGAAGAAAAGGATACTTACAAAGTCTTGAAGAAAGAGACGAATTCTAATTATCTAAAAGAAAAAGCTTTATAAATTAGCATTTATTGACAATTAATATGAGGGGAATATCAGTTATATTGTCTATTATTTCATTACTTCTATTTATTAATTTAAGAAGCTCAATTCCTCAACCAATTAATTTCTTGATATATTTATTTTTTATAATTTCAATCATTAGTTTATTTTTAACAAAGAAAATGTTTATTTTTTCTCAAACAATGTTTTATTCAATTTTAATTTTAGGATTAATAATGGCACTCTTGCATCTTGGATTAACAATATTTGTTTTTATCAATATTTTAGTTGCTATTTTGGGGGAAATTGTAACTTGGACTTTAAATGTTGATAGACCAGTTTATGAAGAAAACAGTAAGCTTACTGACTATATTAATAAGAATGAAAGCCTTGAAAAAGAACTTCCTGAAGATGAAATTAAAGAAGTTATTTTTATTGAGGATGAAGAAGTTAGTGAAAAACCAACTCTTTTTGCAAGCAAATCAGGAAATAAGTTTCATTTACCTGGTTGTAATATAGGGGATAAAATTAAAGAAGAAAATAGAATCTATTTCTCAAGTGAGTCTCAAGCACGTAAAAAAGGATATAAAAAACATAAGTGCAGAGTTTAGAAAAATATATATATTAGAATACTACATTTTTTCTTATGGTAGGAACGGTTTCTAAAGATAGTCCTTTATTTGAGATTACTCTAAGAAAATATGAGAAGCCATATAAATTATCTAAAAGAGATTTAGTTAAAAAATTATGTTTAAGCTTTGGTTTATTACAACCAGGAGATTCTCGAGATATTATAGTAGATATATTCTATATATTCTTAAATTCGAAAAAAGGGAAAGAATATACTATTTCTGAGCTTGCTGACGCAGTTATTGCTGTTAGAAAACAATTCAAGCAACCAGTCTTTGGAGTAGCTGAATCTAACATCAGAAGGCAACTTAGAAGGCTAAGAGAGTTATACTTAATAGAAAAAAAGGTAACAAAATACAGATTAGCTGAGAATTTGTCAATTTCTGAGATCTTTGAAGAGAAGATAAAAGGTTTTATTTTGAATTCTATCGTCAATAGAGTGGAAGACTACATTAAAGAAGTGGATACACAATTTTCTCTAGAGTAGTAAATTTTACCCTCGATCTATCCTCGGAAAAAAAAGAAAAGTTTATATATGTGTTAATGAATTAATGTTAACAGGGGTGCGAATCATAATTGCACTTATAATATAAAATAACCGAAAGGAGGTTGATTTACATGGCAGAAAAATGCGGTAAAGCAAATGTTAAAAAAGAAAGTGGTTTCCTTTATTTCGTCGATAAAGATGGAGACATCTCTAGAGTATGTATGGCTAGAGGAAGAAAAGCTGCTTCCAAGAAAAAAGAAAAAGTCGCTAAAGTTGGAGTTAAGAAAGAATCAGGATACTTATACTTCGTAGATAAAAACGGTGACATTTCTCGAGCTAAAATGGCTAGAGGAAGATAAAAACATCATTATTTTTTTTCATTTTTTTTATATGTCAATATACAGTCCTTCTGATGATTCATATTTAATCTTAAAATACGCAAAAAAATATTCTAAAGGTAAATGTCTTGATATGGGTAGTGGTTCAGGTATAATTGCTAATGAAATGTTGAAATTTTCTAAAGATGTAACCTCAGTTGATATTAACCCAGAAGTTATTAGTTATTTAAGTAAGAATAAAAAGCTAAAAGTAATTAAATCTGATTTGTTTTCAAAAGTTAAAGATAAGTTTGATTGTATTTTTTTTAATCCACCCTACTTGCCAACCGAAGAACCAAAGGATTTAGCTTTGGATGGAGGTAAAGAAGGTTATGAAGTAATCTTAAGATTTTTAAAAGATGTAAAAAGCTATTTGAAAAAAGAAGGAGTTTTAATATTATTAATTAGTTCACTATCTAAACAAAAAGTAATTGATGATTATTTAATAAAAAATAAGTTTAAATTTAAACAAATTGATAAACTCAAGTTGTTTTTTGAGGAATTGTATATTTATGAAATTAGATATTAAAGGTTTAAGTGAAGTTGAATATTTAGCTAAAGGTAAGCGTGGTGTAGTTTATTCTGGTTTTTTTAAAGGAAAGAAAGTAGCAGTTAAAGTAAAATCTGAAAAAACAAAAGCTGAAACTATTGCACGTGAGATTTCAATTCTTAAGAAAATTAATAAATTTAACATTGGGCCTATTTTAATTTCATATGGTGATAATTACTTTATTATGGAATTAATCAAAGGCAAGAAGATATTAGATTATTTGAAAGAAAGTAAAAGAGAAGATATTTTGGATGTTCTTGAAGATATAATTACTCAATTAAAGAAGTTAGATGATCTTGGTTTAAGTAAAGATGAGATGACTCATCCTCATAAACATATTATTATTGGTAAAAAACCAGTGCTAATTGATTTTGAAAGAACAAGGCATCATGAAAAACCACATAATATTACTCAATTCTGTGTTTATTTAGGAAGAAAAGATGTTAATTTGGTTTTAGCAAAAAAAGGGATATTTATTGTTAAAGATAAATTGAACCATTTATGCAAGAAATATGTAAGGAATTCTAAAGTTTTTATTGATATTAAAGATTTGATTTTACAAAAGAACTTACAAGAGCAAATTTATTTTGCAGTTTACTTGATTCCAAAAGGAGAAACTTCTACTTATAAGAGAATTGCAGAGAAAGTTAAAAGTAAAGCATATAGATATGTCGGCCAAGTTATGGCTAAAAATCCATTTGCTCCAATTGTTCCTTGTCATAGAGTTCTTGGGACTAATAATTTAGGTGGATTTACCTCAGAGAATGGATTGAAAGATAAAGTTAAATTGTTGGAGAGTGAAGGTGTAAAGAAACCTTTTATTAAATATAATTTTAAAAAAAATTAATCTTGATTACTTCCACCAAGAATTCTTTCTAAAGCATTATTTTTATCATCACTGATAGAAGCTAAACCGTCATCAAAAAGTTTTTGGCCTTGTTCAATTCCGAAGAAGTCAGCTTTATTTGAACTTTCGAACCGATAATGATATCCAGGAGCATCAATAGTATATATATCAATCAAACCATCAGTGTCACGGTAATCAATAATCGTAAGAGTAACTTCTTGAGCTGGGAAAAAGTAAGTCATAGTTGTTCTTCTCAATGGCTCTGTATCCCATGTGTCTGGATCATCAGTCTTCACCTCAATCTGAGCTAAATAGGAATTATCACCAAAAGTAACCATTGTTTCAACAGATTGGTTAAGTACATAAGGTTTACCATCAAAGATTCGATCGGCAAGTGCAACTTGAGGAACTGAAGCTACAGTTAAGAAAGCTAATGCAAGTATTGTTACTAATCCTTTTTTTCTTCCAATTACCATTAAAGATTGAAGGTAAGTTTGATATAAATAGTTTATGTTATTAGCATAAGTAGTAAACTTTATTTGAACTATAATTTAATCAATAGTCCCAATCACCAAAGAAAACCTGTCAGTACATGATTATGAGGAAGAAAAGAATAATTCTGATTGTTTAATTCTATTTAAAATAATCTTAATATTAATTTCTATCTAAAATATTTAAACCACTTTGATAAATATCTATTGCCTCTGCACTTGATAATGTTAGTGGAGGGGCTTCATTATTTGGAATGCCAATATAATCAATTTCAAAAGAATCATGACCTCCATCTGCAGGAAAATTATCATCAATAGTTACTCTCATATTAAGTTCAGGAATTTCATAAATCATTTGAGCAGAATAAATATCTCTTCCAGTAATCTTTGATTGAGTTTTTTTTGTTGTTAAAATCATTCTTGCATTATATTCAATTCCACCAAGGGTAACAGAAACATCAGTTGGAGTATTAACTAAATAATCTCTAATATCAAAATATTCACATCCTGTTTGAGAAAAAGCAGTTGCTAATAATATTGTAACTAAAGTTATTCTTTTAAAACTATTAAATAGATTTGCCATTATTCTAAGACTCGTCTTCTTCGTCTTCTTCTTCAAGACCTTTTCTAGAACTCATAATTTCTTCTTCAAGTTTAAGAATATCAACTAACTCTTTGTACCTGTTTCTTATAGTTACTTCAGTTACTCCTGCAACATCTGCAACTTCTCTTTGAGTTCTTTTCTCTCCATTAATTAATGAAGAAATATATAATGCGGCAGCTGCAATTCCTGTTGGACCTCTGCCAGAAGTTAATTCGTTTAATCTAGCTCTTTCTAAAATCTTAATTGCTTTAGAATGTGTTTCTGGGGAAAGAGTAAGAGCACTAGAGAATCTTGCCATATAATCAACTGGATTAGATGGTAAAATTTTAATCTTTAATTCACGCGTAATAAATCTGTATGTCCTTCCAACTTCTTTTTTATCAATACCTGAAGATTCAGCCATTTCATCAAGAGTTCTTGGAACTTCATTTCTTCTGCATGCTGCATATAAAGCTCCTGCCACAACTGATTCCATAGATCTTCCTCTAACAAGTCCTCTTTGGACTGCCATTGTATAAATTCTAGAACCTTCTTCTTCAACAGATTTTGGTAATTTTAAATATGATGATACTCTCTTAAGTTCAGCTAAAGCCATCTTAAGATTTCTTTCAATTGCTGTAGAAATACGATATTGCCACTTTCTTAATCTTAAATATTTATTTCGGTCTTTTGACCTGAATTTTGATAAGTCCCTTTCAAAACCAATCTCGGTTCCTAGGCCCTTATCGAATTGAGTATAACTGCTTGGAGCACCAACACGTCTGAATTTCGCGGCAGAATTAGCATCAATCTCACGCCACTCTTGACCGAAATCAACCATTTTATCTTCAATGACTAAACCACACTCTTTACAAGTAATCTCACCAGATTCCTTGTTCCACGAAAGATCATAACAATTACATTCAGGACATTTTCTTATGGATCTATCCATTTTCTCAGTTGCACCCCAGTTGCACGTTGTAAAACAACAATGCTTGAAAGAATAGAATGCTTTAAAAAACTTTTGGTTGATTTCCTCTTAAAAAGGTAGTTTTGTTATTCTTAAGTGGCACTTTTTAAGACGAAAAAGTATATAAATCAGTAATTATTCCTATTTAGTACACTTTTTTATTTAATACTAATTCAACTAAAATGGGAACAACAAGTCAAGAAGTAATTATCAAAGAAGTTATTGAGAGATACCCACATTTAAATGCTGAAACTATTTATAAAAAGGTAAAAAGAAGATTACCACAAGTTAGTCTTGGAACGATTTATAGAAACCTAAACAAGCTTTTTTTAAACAGTGAGATCAATTATTTTGAAAATGGGAATAATACTTACTATGAATTAAAAAAAGAGCCACACGGCCACTTAATTTGTTCATCCTGCCATAAAATAAAGGAAGTTAAGGAAGTAAGTGCTAAAACACCAAAAAGCTTTAAAATTAAAAACCATAGTATAGTAATTGTAGGCATTTGTAAGAATTGCCAGTAGTTGGTTATTATGATTAAAGGCGAACAATTTATTTGTGAATTCTGTGAAACAAAAATCGAAGTAGTTAATCCTGGAGAAGGAAAATTAATTTGTTGTGGAGAACTTATGAAAAGAGTAATTGATGAAGAAATTGAAAAAAGACACATTCCTAAAATCAATATAGACTTTGGTAAAGCTAAAGTAAGTCTTGATCATCCAATGGAGGAAGATCATTATATTTCTAAGATTGAATTATTATCTGAAGGTAAAGTTTTGAACTTTGTTGAATTAAGTCCAGGGGACGAGCCAGGTACAACATTTAAGACAGAGAATCTATCTATTGGTCAATTAAATTCTTTAAAAGCTAGAATTACTTGTAATAAACATGGGACTTGGGATTCAAGATAAGATTGATTTTAAAATTTTACTTCTACCATCTTGTTTACTTATGTAAATCATGTTTTCAGCAAAGCTTTCAATCTTTGTTTCATGAGATACAATTATGATTTGTTTTATTCCTAATTCTTCTAATACATTTCTAACATTATCTAATTGATCTGAGGAGAAACCATCTGTTGGTTCATCTAAAATTAAAATGTCTTTAGTTTTAATATCTGTTACGAGATTGTTAATTACTTTATTTAATGCTAAACGATAAGCTAAAGCTAAACTTGTTTTTTCACCACCTGAAAGATTATAGACTTTACTTTCATATCCGTTTTGAGTAATTACTGGAGAAAATGTTTCATCTAACCTAGCTTCTATTCCTTCATCTTCAATTAGCATTTGAAACCATTCTACAAATAGCTGATTAAATTCTGAATAAACAGTTAACATTACGTGCTTTTCAATATCATCATTTAATGGAATAAAATATTCTTCAAACCATTGCCGAAGATTCTTAGTCTTGGCAATTTCTTCTTTCATTTTCTTACGCTTTTTTTCTTCTTTTAAGATTCGTTCTTTATCTTTTTCTAAATTTGTTAATTGTGTTTTAAAGATCGTAAATGCTTCTGAGATTTGTTTTTCTCTTGTTAACAATTCATTTAATTTTTCAACAAGTTCTTCTTTTAATTTTGTGATTAAATCAGATCCTTCAAGGGTTTTATTTAATTTTAAAACTAAATCAGTTAAGAGGGTTAATTTTTCTTTTAATTCAACAAGTTTCTTCATTGAAAGTTTATGTTCTAGAATTAATTCTTCATATTGAGTTTTTAAAAGTTTTTTTTGCTTTCTTTTCTCCTCAATTGCTTTAGAATTTGTAATTTGTTTTGTTACTTCCTCTAATTGTTCTTTTAACTCATTAATATTAATTAAATTAAACTTCTTACTTTCTTCTTTAATCTTAGAAATTTCTAATTGAACTCCCTTTAGTAGATTTTCTTTTTCTTCTACTTTTGAATTTTGTAGGACAAGTAAGTTAATCTTTGTTTTCATTTCTGCAATCTTTAATTCAGATAGTTTTGATTTCTCTATTGTTTCTTCTAGGATTTTTATCTCTTTTTCTGTTTCCAATTTTTTAGAAGACAAAACAAGTAATTCTTCTTCCAATTTAGTCTTTGTTTCTGAATATTTTAAAGTAAGGTTATCTTTATGTTCTTTAGAAATATCTTGATCACAAGTTGGACAATGATCATCTAAAACCAATTCTGATTTCTTCTTAAGTTCAGTAAGTAGTAATTTATTCTTATTTTCCTTTAGAATGTTTTCTTGATTTAATGCTCTTTTTTCATCTAGTGTTTTCTTAACATCTTTATTAATTGTCTTTTCTAATTTATCAACTTCTTCTTTTAATAAAGGTAAAGCACTTAGTTCTTTTTTTAATCTTAGAATTTCATCATTTGATTCTTTTAATCTTAATTCTCTAGATTTAATCTTTTCTTTAAACTCATTTTGAAACTTTGAAACTTCTTCAATTTTTTCTTGAATAGTTTTTGATTTCTTACTTAATTCTTCAAGATTGAAATTACTTTCAGGAAGTTTGATTTCTAAGTATTGTGATTTAGTTAACTCAACTTTTTCTTTTAATGAGTTTAACTTTTCTTTTAATTGAGTTTGAGATTCTTTATTATGATTTATTTCACTTTCTTTAATTTTAACTTCACTTTGAGATTGTTTGAATTTCTCGATTTTATTCTCGTTTGCTTTTTGTTTTTCTTTTATTTCATTTATTTGAATTGTAATCTCATCTTTTTGCTTTTTTCTTAACCCCAATTGAATTTTTAATTCAGTTTCTTGTTTCTTTATATTTTGTGATTCCTCAGATAAATCATTAAAGTTTTCAGATTGTTCATTTAAGAATTTAATTTGTTGTTTGATATCTTTTAGAATAATTGTTGCATTATCTTTTACTGTTTTATATTTTTCAATTTGGAAAATTCTTCTTAATGTTTGAAGTCTTTTTTCATCATCTTCATAAAGAATTTGTTTCATATCTTCTTGAGGTGTGTAGATTGTAAATCTGAAAAGCTCATTTTTTCCTCGTTTTAGCATTTGCTTAGGATATCCAAAGGTTTCTAAAACAAATGTTTTTAGTTCTTCAGCTGCCATTTCAGTTTTTACACCATTAACAATGACATAACCACTATCTTGTCCTATTCCTACAGACCTTCTTTTAAGAACACGCTTAATAATTACATCTTTATTATCAACTAAAATGTTAAGTTCAACTTCACCATCTTTAGTCCCGTGTCTGAGTAAAACATCACCAGAAATTTCTCCTTTGATTAAACCAAATAAAGCAAATTCAATTGATAATAAAAGTGTTGTTTTACCTGCACCAATGTCTCCACTTAATAAAGTAATTCCAGAATCAAAGTCTATAGACTCATTAACATAACTTCTAATATTCCTAAGTTTAAGACTCTTAAGTATCATCCCCTATCTGATTAAAGCTAGCTCCCTTTTATATCTTATCAAAATAAGATTGAAATAAAGAAGCTTGTTACAAATCCTGTTAGGAAAAATCCAAACAAAAAGTATAACCAACCAGATAGTTTCTTAACATTAACTCTTCCTGCAAATAGTAATGGAAGCAGAAATAAACTCAATGTTAATATTCCTGAGACTAGGAATCCAAAGATATAACTTAAAATTGATACACCAACAAAAACCTCAATTAAAGAGATTAAAAAGATTTGAATTAATCTTACAAAACCTCCCAGTAAAATTGCAATTATTGCGTGATGTACATCCTTACACTTAGATTTTATTAACAATGCTAACCATGTAAACAAAGTTAATAATAACCAAATTATTGTGTATACCATTAATACTTTTAGAGTATTTCTTTATTTAAATGTATTTGATAACCTTTAAGGAACGAAAGAGATAAAAAGTCAGGGAATAAACTCAAGTTATGTTTGAGTTTAAAAAAAAGCCAGAAGACTTTATTGTTAATGAAATTTCTAATTTAAAAATTAGTGATAAAGGTAGTTATGCTTATTTTAAATTGACTAAAAAAGATATGACTACTGAATATGCTATTACTAATGTTTCTAAGACCTTACATATTGATAAAAAGAAAATTGGATATGCAGGATATAAAGATAGAGTTGGGATTACATCTCAATTAGTATCCATTCAAAGTGGAAAGAAAGGATATGGTTTTAAGACTAAAGATTTAGAATTAGAATTTGTTGGTTTTGGTAATGATCAGATTAGAATAGGGGATTTACATGGAAACAGCTTTGAAGTAAGGGTTTATTCTGACCAAAAACCTGTTAAAATTAAATCCATTCCTAATTATTTTGACAAGCAAAGGTTTAGTAATAATAATGTTGAAATTGGTAAAGCATTGATCACTAAGGATTTCAAAAAAGCAGCTGAATTAATTATTGAATCAAATAATGAGATTTCTTTTGAAGGATTTAATGCAAATGACCATATCAATAAGATTAATAAGATTTCAAGGCATTTATTATTATTATATGTCCATTCATTTCAAAGCTATTTATTTAATAAAATGCTTTCTAACTCAATTAAAAGTAAGAAATATATATTAATTAATGAAGATAAGATGAATGTTGGTGAAGGTATTGTTGAGAAAATACCACTACTTGGATTTACTTCTAAGATTTCAAAAGAATATTCTAGCTTATTAGAAAAAGAAAATGTGAAATTAAAAGATTTCATTAATAGACAAATTCCATTCTTAACTTTAGAAGGAACTTTTAGAGATTCATTTGTAGAAATTAAAGATTTAGAAATAATAAAAGAAAAAGAATCTTATTTGTTAAAGTTTAGTTTACCTAAAGGAAGTTATGCAACAATTGTTATTAAATCAATCTTCCAATGCTGATTTAATTTCTTCAAAGATTGCATCAATTGCTTGATCTCCGTTTATATTAACTAATTTGTCTTGCTCTTCATAGTATGATAAAGCAGGAGCAGATTGTTCATGATAAACTCTTAACCTTTCTTTTACAATTTCAGGTTCTGCGTCACTTCTGATTTCAAGTTCACTTTCACAATGATCACAAATACCTTCAACTTTAGGATTTAAGAAAGGAATGTTATTATTAAACATAGCACCGCACTTCTTACAAGTTCTTCTACCAGTTTGTCTTTTAATTGCTTCCTCATCTGTAATATCAATGTTGATTACTTTATCAATATCTGTGATTTCTGATAATGATTTTGATTGATCTAAGTTTCTAGGATATCCATCAAGTAAGAATCCATCTTTTGCTTCATCTAAAGCTGTTTTTAGGATTTTTAGAGTTACATCATTAGGAACCAAATGACCTTTGTCAATATAACTAGCAGCTAGAATTCCTAATTCGCTTCCTTCACCGATATGTTTTCTAAAAATTGCACCTGTTGAAATGTGTTTTAGATTAAAATGATCTGCAACTAACTTTGCTTGAGTGCCTTTACCTGCACCCGGAGGTCCATAAAAGATTAATTTCATAACCATATTTCATAGCTAAATTGTGGTATTTAAAAAATTTTGTATAAAACAAAAACTTTAAATAATCTGTAAGTGATTTAAATAGTATGACCATTGTCGATGATGCAAAAAAAGAGATAAATGATGTTTTTGGAGAATTTAGTGCTAAAAAGGTCGAACATTTTGCAGAAATGGTTGATCCAAAGAAAAAACCTAAAGATTTCTTAGATATGTGTAAAACATTTGTTGCAGGAATGCTAGGTGAAACATTTGCTTCTGAAAAATTTAAAAGATTATACACTAAATATTGTTAATTATAACTTCTTAGAATTCTAAATAAATTTTTAGACAATGTTAAAAGTCTTAATATAATCTCTATAAGGATGATTACAAGTAAATAATAAATCATTGGCTTCCAAAGTAAAGATAATTCATTTCCTACTTGTAATACTGAAGCCATAGAGAAGTTCTCAATATCTATTAAAAATAATACAAGTAAAGAAAAAGGTAAGGTTTTAGCTAAATCTCTAGACAAATCCTCGCTATAATAAGCTGCAATTCTAGTAACACCAATTAATCCTACAGATAAAAGTAAAACAGTAGTTGCTGTTTGTTGAGGCGCCATGAATAACATGATTAAAGATATGAAAACTAACCAGAAGAAAGCGAAGAAGGGTACAAATAAGATGTACTCAATAAAATATAAGATTGCCTTTAAAACAACTTTAACTTTATAATGTCCTTTTCTTGCAATCCTAAATAAATTAAAGCCAAATACATCTTTTTTAGCCATAAATCTATAGAATTTAAAGACGAAAAAGGAATAGATTGCAATTCCAAAAATCAGTAACAATAAAGGCTTAATTAAAGAAAAACCCTCGTTAAAAGAAAGCTGGCTTAATAAGTTCATAGAAATAAAAGTAAAATTAGGGTTTATATATTTTATGTTGGGATAACTTTTCGAATTAAGACTGGAGTGTCGCCATTATAAGGGCTATTTTCCTCAGCTGTTGCAAAACCTGTCATTGCACCACTGATTGGGTTTGATGAAGATGTTCCTATAAAATATGCACCTATTAATAATACAACAATACATACTGCGATGGTTAAGATTACAAATTGTCTTTCCA
>Ga0233437_1005746_pt1 | contig 13178 bp, 11 predicted proteins | sample SI_122_August201_FD_182714 | JGI IMG/M metagenome (GOLD analysis project Ga0233437, IMG submission 182714) | Seawater microbial communities from Saanich Inlet, British Columbia, Canada - SI_122_August2016_200_MG | ecosystem: Environmental > Aquatic > Marine > Inlet | place: Canada: British... | reverse complement strand
ACGAAGAACTCAAATTTGAAGAAAAAGAAGCTGAAACACTCATAAAAGATGAAAAAAATGAATTCGGAAAATATCTTCTTTTACTAGTGCCATTTATACTTTTAGTCGAATGGTTACTCTATCATAAGAAATTAAGGGCTGGCACAGCCTGAGTTTTATTGCAACATAGCCGCAATAAAATAAGTGCTTAAAGTTACAGGAATAAGAATGTTTCACTTTTTAAAATATTAGCTCACTTCATACTTTAGGCACTTTTAACTTTATACATATGGAATATCAATTTACCAATCCAGATTATCTTAAGTTTTTGTATGCACTACCGGTTTTCTGGATAGTGTCTATATTTGGCTATCGTCATTTACCAGTTTCAAAAATCATTCTTTCCTCATTTTTGCGATCTATGGTGTTCTTGCTTGTAGTTATTGTACTGGCTGGATTAAGCGGAAAGGAAAAATCAAAACGTGAAATCAGCGCTGTGTTTTTGGTGGACATGTCTGATAGTATCACCTGGGAAGGTAAAGAATGGATGTGGAACTATGTAAAAGATCTAAATGGAACATTGGATGAGAAGATTAAAAGGGGAGTGGTCGTTTTTGGTGGTGAATCAAGAGTTATTACACCAACTCTCGCGGAAGACATGGAATTAGAAAGCATGCTTGGAAGTATTACAGATTCAAACATCAGCACGGATAGAACCGATATTGCAAGTGGTATAATGGCTACTCTTGGTATTATGCCGGAAGATTCTTCTAAAATTGTGATTCTACTTTCAGATGGAAATCAGAATCTGGGTGAAGTAGAAAGGGCAGCCTTAATGGCGGCAGGCAATGATGTAAAGGTCTTTGTGGCATCCCCTCCAGATATCCAGAAGGGGGGAGAAATATTAGTAAAAAAAGTCGTGGCTCCCAAGGAAATAAATGAAGGTGAAATGATTAACGTAAAAGTTATTATTGAAAATAGAAATGATGGAGTGGTTAAAGGTTATTTAAGGTTACATAACAAAGACGGTGTTTTGAAAGAGTGGAACACCGAATTCAAAAGCGGAATAAGTGCATTTGAGGTTCCATATAAAAGTGACGAAAAAGGTTTTATAAAGTTTAATGCAAGTCTGGATATTGAGGATGCCGGACTGGATTTAGATAAAGAGAACAACAGTAAGTTCGCATTTGTTAATGTTTCGGATAAGACGAGGCTATTATATATTAATGGCACCAAAAATGAAAAGATGTATCTGCCAGATGCTCTGGAAGATAAAACAATTGATGTAGAGGTGAAAAAACCAGAGCAGATACCGAAATCGCTACAGGAATATCTTAAATATGATAGCATAATTTTCTCTAATGTTTCAAAAGATTCTATCAGTGATGAGCAGATGACGTTGTTAGAAAAATATGTAAAGGATTATGGTGGAGGTTTTGTGATGACGTGTGGTGTAAACATCACGGCTGAAGGTGGATATTCTGGAACTAAAATAGAAGAAATTTTGCCGGTTAAGATAATAGGAGGAGAGCCTCCAAAAAAAGAGAAAAAAACAAGACTTTCCTTAGTCTTAATAATTGACAAATCAGGGAGCATGTTGGGAAAGAAAATGCTCTTTGCCAAAAAGGCATCAATTGAATTGATCAAACAGCTGAAAGCGAATGACAATTTTGGCATTATTGCATTTGATACAGCGCCACATACTATTGTTGAACTAAAGTCTAAGGAGGATGTTAAGAAAGAAATCATCAGAAAATTGAGTATGTTAAATGCGGATGGAGGGACGGATATATTTCCTGCCATGGATGCTGCTTATCGACAAATCAGGCAGAAGAATTCGAAGGTAAATCATGTCATTTTGCTTTCTGATGGAAACACAAAGTCCATATATTATCATTACAATAAAATGATCAGTAAGTTTCAGCAGGCACATATAACAGTTTCAACCATCGCGCTAGGGACGTGGCTTGTGAATACAAAACTACTGGAAGATATAGCAAAGAAGACAAAAGGGCAATTTTATCAGATATCTGACATAATAAGATTGCCAAGGCTAATAATAAAGGACTCGGAATTTTTTGTATCACAATCAGATTTTCACGAAGAACATTTTTATCCGTCAATCAATCAGAAAAGTCAGATATTGAACGGTATCTATGATAAGCAGTTTCCTCCGCTCAAGGGGCACACAATCACAGAAGCAAAAGAAAATGTTGAAGTACCGCTGATAACAAACATAATGGGGAAAACTGATCCGATCCTGGCTGATTGGAGATACGGCCTGGGCAAGGTAGTCGTTTACGCGTCTGATGCAAATGCGAGGTGGTCGTCAAAGTGGATTAACTGGTCAATGTTTAATAAGTTCTGGTCACAAGTCGTTAGGTGGTCAATGAGGGATATATCTAAAGCTAATTATGGTATTAAGGTTAAAACTGACGACGATGCAATGTCCTTACAAATAGAATCGTCCTCCCTTTTAGAGGAAGATACAAAGCTTGAAGTGAGATTAATATCACCGGACTATGCTGACAGTGGCCAGGGACTTCTCCTGAAGCAGGTCGCACCAAAAAGATTTATATCGGAATTGGAAAATATTAATCCGGGCGTTTATAATTTGAAAATATCAAGAGTAAGGGATGGAAAGGTAATTGATTTAAAGACAAAAGGATTACTGATTCCGGAGAAAACAGTTACAAAGCCACTTGAATATGCGGTTCAAGGCAATAATACTTCGCAGCTTAAAAATATTGCGGAGATCACGGGTGGAAAGTATAATCCTAGGAAGGAAGAGATAACAGTAGAAGAAGAAGAGATAATAATATTTAAGAGCCTTGCAGGTTTTATAATTCCACTGGCACTTTTTCTGTTCATTGCCGATATTGCAGTAAGAAAATTTAATAGACAAGGGGCTTAAAATAACATGAGATTATATGTTTTATTCTTTATTACTATCATTTCCCTGAGTACTTTTATTTCAACGGTTCAGGCGCAATCAATCTTCTCCGGCATGATTTTTTCTGAGAAGAAGGAGGGCTTGAAAATTGTTGAGGTGCAGTCTGGAAGTCCGGGATTTGACGCGGGATTAATAAAGGGCGACATCGTCCTTGAAATAGAAGGCAAGAAAATAAGGTCCTTGCCAGATTATGTGAAAATATCTAGAAAAATAAAAAATAAAAAAGTTGAAGTATCATTAGTGATCCTCAGAAAGGAAGTTGAATATGATGTTACTATAATGATCTATAGTGTTCCTATTTATAAAAACTGGCAGGAAAAGGTAGCCAAGCCGATTAAGCTTCCGCGAGGGCTGACAAAGACACCGTATATATACTGGGTTGGCAAGGGCTACAGAGCACTGAAAAAACGTATGAATAATAAGCCTGTTGATGTAAAAATTAAAAATTACAATAAGGCTTTAGAGTATCTTTTGAATGCACTACACTATCGACCGGAATCTATAGATACTGCACTCCAGATTGCCAGTGCCTATCATAAACTTGGGAGCCTTTACGCTGAGAAGAAAGCCGTGAAAGATAGCGTAATATTCTATAGGAAGTCTATTAAGTATTTCAACGGTTGCTACAAAAAGACAGATGATAAAGAGTATCTGAATAAAATTTTGACAAATTTGCAGGAAATAGAAATAGAACTAAGTAAGATTAAATCTGACGAAGCAAAACCCGCATTAGAAACCCAGAGAAAAAGTCTGAGCATTCCTCAATAAAAATAATAGTTTATTGCTGTTATCTCCTGATGTTAGAGACACATTTGAGGTTGCTGCGAGATATGGCTCTGTTAAAGTGTGTGGGATTTAGTAACTGGTATCCATGTCAAGTGGAAGGCTTTAGAATTCACGATTACTTATTATTAAATAAACAGGTTTTTATCAGATGACAAAAAAGTATTATGTCTACTTATTGATAAGCTTATTATTGCTTGCCGGCTGCAAAACGACAAATGTATCACTGATACCATATAGAAAGGAATACTCAAAGTTTGTAAATGATGTTGTCATAATGCATCATCCTGAAAGCCCCCAAATAGACGTAGACATCAGAAATGACGAAATGTTTATTTCGTCATTGGCTGCAGGGCCAATGATAATACCTCAATTGATGATGATGCTTGCCAAGAATTCTGCGAATGAGGAAGATGCTATGGCTTTTAATGAGATAATATTTGACTTGAACATTGGTGATGTACTATGTGAAAAGCTTAATACCAAATTCCAACTCTGTTCCTATTTCCATGTGGTACCTCAGGAAAGTATTGTGAGTAGCAACACATTATGGAGACTAATGGAAAAAAAAGCTAAAGAAGCAAAGGACTATGTACAAGTGGGTACAGAATTGGGGATAGATACAATACTTGAAGCAGACGTATTATCGTTTGGTATAAAAGACCCCGGGATTTTTTCTGATCCGTATGCCTTTATTAAGGTCGATGTTAAGATGACTACTGCAGCTGAAGGTATTGTTATATGGAGGGATATTGTACAGGCAAGAACGGAGATAGGGATGAATACTGTAGATTTGGTAGATATAGTGTATACAGACGAAGAATTCTTGAGAAAAAAGCTGGAAGAGGTTGTAGATGCAGTTTCAGAACAGTGTTTAGAGAAACTGGGCTTTGATACAAATAATACATATTTGCTGGAAGAAGAATATATCAAGAAAAGTAGGCACAAAATAAACATTGCTGATAAACTCAATGAATTAAATGTGCTCCGGCATGAAAACTTTATCTCCAACGGAGACTACGATAAAACAAAGCATGATTTGATAGAAAAAGCAAAAGGTATAAATGGTGCCGGCTTAAGTACTGAAACTAAACTGAGTTCCACCGCAATAACAAGTCCAACAGTAAAATGACTATTCCGGTTTCAGCTTTCTGGATATTGATTTTACTTTAAGTCTACAAATTTTATCAGAATAATATGAGAAATCACTTATTGATTAACATCCTGGTCTTTTTCTTCATCTTTCTTCCAATTGGTACTATACCGTTAGTGGCTGAAGAGGAGCCGATACTAACGGAACTTCGTTCTTCTTATCTGAATTTAACTATTTCACAAGTTCAGTCAATGTCAAATATTTCCATACGTAGAAAGAAGGCGTGGGGTTTTTATGGGCATAGTACAATACAGCATGAATACGAAACAGAAATAATTGCTGATGAAAAGGTGGTAATTGACCATGCTACCGGTTTGATGTGGCAACAATCAGGTTCTTACGACTATATGAAAAGGAAAGAGGTGAAGAAATGGTTAAGAGGTTTGAACCATAAGGGCTATGCCGGATATACTGACTGGCGTATGCCGACGGTAGAGGAGGCGTCGTCGTTACTTGAAGCTAGTGAAAAAAATGGTAACTTATACATAGATACTGTGTTTGACAAAAAGCAAAGATGGCTCTGGACAGGTGACAGTTGTAGTTCGGGTGGCATGTGGCGTGTATACTTTGACGACGGTTACGTAGATTGGGGAGACGTAAGTCTCCTTTTTGTACGACCGGTTCGCAAAATAAAATGATTTAGTCAAATTCGATTATTACTTCGACTCTGAAGTCTGATGATAGCCAGGCTGATAGTATCCTTCTTTCAGGTCAATTTTAGTCATCAATTTTTCTCTGACTGTTTTCTGCCAGTACAGAATATTCACATACATTATTAATATGGGATTCCTGATTTCATCCCTTTTCCCAAACATAGTTCATGTTTTGTAAACTTCTCAATTCAATATGATAAGCTGAGACTAAGTAAATAGTGTTGCTGGTTATTTAATTCATACGGAGTCACACATTTTTTTCCGCTTGATTTCGATAATTACTTGAGTATTATGATTGAAATCAAAAAAAGACCATTCATGCTAAGTGTCAAAGGATAAAATTCAAAGAAGCTGAAACATTGATGAAAGAATCGCAGACGGAAATCATATTAAATAAAGGAACTCTCATTGATAATTGACAGAGTGGAGTATTGTGGGTGTTACCCTTATGGTTCTGCCTGGAACACAGCATTGACATTCCTAAGAACAATAACACCTGGTTCCGAAGAGACAAAGTATGAAATTCAGGGTAATGATATTCATGCGATAATCTCAAGTTACAAGACAAAAGAGCCTCACAAGTTTGAGGCGCATCGGGAGTACGTTGACATTCAGTGTATTCTAGAAGGCCAGGAGCTTATCGAGTCTGCAACATTAAATGATCTTACTGTTGACATACCATATGATTCGAAGAAGGACGTTGCGTTTTATCTAAATACAGATAGTCGGAAAACTATTTCTCACTTACTGCCTGGAATTTTTATTGTCTTTTTCCCACACGACGCCCACATGCCCGGTGTTTCTGTAGGAGATTCACCAGAGTTTGTAAAAAAAGTAGTGGTAAAGATAAAAGCAGAATTGTTGAGGTTATAAACCTTTAATGCCACAAAGTTCAAAAGGCGGTATTTATCACTTATGGTTATGGAGAATTTGAATAATAGATGAAAAGATATAAAGATGGTCTTGTCCCGCGTGACATAAAGAAAGGGTTTTATAGAAATATAGAGCTTGGTAAGGATGTTGTATTACAAAGAATAGAAATAGGTAATCAGATCAGAGAAATGATTACTTCCCACGTCGGTTTATCAGGTACATCAAATACAAACAGAGAAGCAATTAATGCCAGTATCAATTTGCTTTCCTATGACAATAGGGATATAGGTAATGGTATGTACGGGCTGAAAGCATCGTTTGAGTGGAATATATCAGAAGTAGTCTGGCAAATAGAGCAAAATGTACAAGAATTTAAAGATATGATAAAGATTATCTATGCTTCTCTTGAGCCTTCAGTTGCAGAGCTGAGATTTTTAGCGCAGGAAGATTATGAGAATGGCAGAATAGCTGATGCAATAGATAATCTTTCCAAATTAGCTCAATGTTGTGAAAATGATTTTTCTGTTTTCTTAAGTCTCGGAATCATCAACCTTTTTCACGAAAAAGATAAAGAAAAGGCTTTAGAGAATTTTAATAAAGCAGTAGAGATTGTTGAATCACAATCTGATTTCTACACGAGTTACGCCTTGTTATACAAAGCATTGGTACTACGCAATCTTGATCGTATTGATGAAGCAGAAATATTTTCAAAGCAGGCGGTAGATTTGTCTCCTGACTTTACTGAAGCACTATACCAGAACGCACAATACAACGCTCTCTTGAAAAATACAGATGCGGTTCTTTCATCATTAAAAGCGATAATCCGCATTGATATTCTCTATTGTCTGAAAATTACTAATGAGCGTGATTTCGATGGAATAAGGGATAATATAACAAAAATTTTAAAAGAAACCTGTACTCCTGTACATGAAGGAATTGAAAATAAGTTGAAAAATTTTGATGAGAAACTATATCGTCTTAATTCTATCATAAATAGTATCCACAAACAGGGTCTTGATATTCCTGACAATCAAGATACTAAACAACTCCAAGATGACAAACAAGAACTCGCCGATATCGTTAATTATAATTCCGCCTTAAATCTGTTTGTAGTTGATAGATGCCTTTCCAGATTAGATAAGAATTTGCAGCACGATAAATCTCAACTATTGTCAGATTGTAAAGAAGCACGAAAGGAAGTGGGATATGAAAAAAAAGGAGCTACCAGGGCATTAAAAAAAATAAAGGAAAGAGGTTTTTTGCCTCCATTTTTTCTTAAGCTATTCTTAAGTCAACTTTATGCAGTACCGGCTGGTATATTTGTTAAAGTGCCGTCTGATATGTTAATTTCAAAATATATCACATTGATAGGAGCATCCATGGGCATACCACCCGGAGTATTAATTCTGGAGGCTATTGCCGTAGTTTCGTGTGTTCTGATGGTATTTGTGCCGACTATTGGTCCTCGTATAAAATGTAAAAAGAACTATGCTCGTCTTCAATATAAGGAGAGTATTCTAGGTGATACAATAAAAGCGATTAAGCAGCAGTAGCATAAGCAATGATATCATACTCTTTTTATTGTCAAACAATTCCATTACATAACAGGAAACTAATTATACACGACCAGTAGTTGGGATGCATATCTTTCTGTAACTGCAGCGATTTTCTCCATCATGATTATGCAATATGGCTTGTTACAGAAGTGTGGATTGGGTGTTCAGGTCATTCAGGTTTGTTCGCTTTATGTACTTCGCCTGTTATAGGTATATTGATGACCGGCAGTTCTTCGCTGTTGGTAGTAAGCTCCAGTTGCCCGTCTATTCTACCAACAGGAGCATTATTATGAAGTTTAGTTTCAATCAGACAGTGAGGGTTTTCTTGTTCATATCTTTCGTCAATGTTAACACTTAAATAATCCGGTGAGATTTTGCTGCTTAAAATCCTTATGTGACTTTCGTTTATTTTGACAAAAAGCTTTTTAGTTATCTCTCTTCCCTCCGGAATAGTACCGAAATATATTCTTCTCTGGTTTATAGTAATATCGCCTTCTACTACACCATAAAATATAATACTTGTCTTTGGTTGTTTGGTGCTATTGGACTCCAGGAATATCTTGCCACTAAATCTGCCAATTTCATGATGGTTCTTTAATGTGGCGGTGATAGTGTATTCTCCATTCTGGTTTTCTGATACGGAGGTATCTACATATGGTTTAGATGAAGTAACCTTTACTATTTTAAAATCAGGGCCTGATTGTGATTTTACGGAAACTTTGACTGTGTTGTCTGATTGATTATCTGCACGGAAAGAACCAAAGTTGATGTTCTTTGGTTTGAAACTGATCTCTTCAATAACCTCTCCAGAAATAGTTAACTTATGGTTAGAGGTATTCGGGTCATTGCTTAAAACGGATATAGTTTTCGAGACTTTTCCTCCATAGCTTATTGTTTTAAAAGTAGCTTTAATCTCTCCTGTTTCCCCTGGAAGAATGGTATTGTTAGAAAGTACCGCTGCGGTGCAACCACAGGAAGGTTTTACTTTTTTTATTTCCAATGTGCCATCTCCCCGATTTTCGAACTTATATACATGTTCAACCTTATCTCCTTTATAGGCCTTACCAAAATCAAAGTTCGGGTTTTCAAAGAAGATTACTGGTTTTTTGACTGAAGTACTGTCGTTATCGGTTTTGTTGTCACCGGAAATGTTTTGTGCCGGCAGCAACTCCGTATTAAGAAAAAGTAGCATCATTATGGACATGATGCAGACCGGAATTGTTATGTGTGGTGTTCTCATTTAGTCTAAATTATAATTAATGCTACAAGGCAAAACAAGATAGTTTTGTAAAAGTTTTACTAGTTAGGATTCTGTTTAGCAGATCATATGCTTGTAGATGGTATTCAGTAAAGAAAATCTTCTGCCTTGTTCGCTTTCACACTATTTGTACCAAAGCTTGGTAAGGAACTGTTAGTTAAGATCTTTATGCTTCCAGTATTTGGTTCCTTGAAGCGTCGCCTGTAACGCTACCCCTGCCTCTGTCAGTTGATAAGTAATGATATCCATGTCAGTTGATTGTGCTGCAGAATGAGCAGCTCCTTTGTCACCGGATTTAAGAGCGGCATCCGCCTGACCGCCGAACTCCCAGCCCTTTTCAACAAATTCATCCATATTTTCCTGTTTTCTGAATATGATTATAGCTCTGAAATCCTTAACTCCGAGTCCTATTCCTCCTCCCAGAGTTCTCATTTTCATATAAATTGGATTTCCCCCTTTTCTATCAGTGACTATTCCGTAACCACTTCCACTGCTAAGCAGGAACAAATTTGTGTTGATATTGCTGAATACACCATAACCGGCGGAATTCTTGATTTGTTGTTTTGCAATAGGGAACTCTTTATAAAGACGAGCCAGTGTGGCATCCTTCATATCAAGTACATACTCCCTTTGCTCAACAATAGTGTTGCCTTTAATCGTAGCACAACCTGCCAGTAGGGCTACCGTGAAAAAAATTGCCAGGGCTTTGTTAATGGGTTTCATGTATATTTTTCTCCTTATATTGATGCATTGGAATTGGATAGAATAGCTTTCAATGTGTGTAAGTAAAATACAAACAGCATCTTTTCTTATTGACTCTACTATATTAACTTTCTCTGTAAACATCACAACTACTTTTTTAGTTTTTGACAGAAAATCTCTTAATGTCAAGTATTACCAGCCAGATCATCCAAACTCAGACATGCCTTTTGTGCGTGTATGTAGACAGACGGAGAAATGGTTCAAAATGAAATTTGTAAGAAAAAAGGGCATAGCAGGTTGCCTGCTAATGCCCTTTAAGAGTATTGTTGCAATTACATATAATCTTCTTAAAGAAAATTATTCAACAAATTTGGGTTTACCGTCCAGAGACAAGGAGGCGGTTTTTATTGCAGTGATATCTTTACCTTGTTTTTTCATCATTGTATCCAACAACTCTTCATATGAAGTTCGAACAAGGGTATTGGTGATTTGACTATGGTAATTATTGACCAGACTTACACCTTCCATAACCAGATCACATATCTGCCATTTTCCATTTTCACGGAGTAAATAAAAATCTGCTGAAACTTCTTTACCCGACTTTGTAAGAAGGGTGGTTTGCACATTGGCAAATTTACTGAATTGTTTTTCCTTTAGTGAAATAATCTTCTCTCCAAAGAGAGAGTTTGCCTTCTTGACGTAAGAACATTTGAGATGGTTGGTAAACAATTCCACAAACCCGGACTTTTGCTCATAGAGACATTTGTTCCAGTATTCTCCCATGACTCTTTGAGATATCTTTTCAAAATTAAAGGAAGATGAAATCGCATCCCACTGTTTTGTCTTCCGTTCATTGATATCATCTATTTTATTGAAGGAAGATTCGCTAAGTATAACTTTCTTAACAAGTGTACCAGGTTCTCCAGACCACAAATAAGATTGATTAACCGTGATTGCAAATATACTAACTAATATTACAAACATAACTTTTCTGTGTTTCATCACATTGCCTCCTTCAAATAAACTATAATTATAATCGGTTTCTTTAATCCAATGCTAGCCCATCATGGGCCGTCGTAAACATAGCTTTTTCAAACGTCTTTTCACCACTCAAGCGTCTAACATCGCAACCAATATGCCGTTAGACATGTTTAATTTGGTAAATCTTATTGTTAATATTTCCAACGACTCCCATTGCATCTTAACTTAGTGTTTCAATAGACGATTCTGTTAATAATTTAAAGCCAGCAAAATGTCAATATGTGATGCGTTTAAATTGTCAATAATGTATATAGTGTATTTAAAAATCAATATGTTATGGGAAATAGCACACTCCTTATACACTTTAATAGTTTGCATCTTGAAAAATCTGTTTAATCAAAACTAGTAGTTTTATTATGGAAATTTTAAAATAACTTAAGTATATCGACAGTTATTAGGAAAATATGTCCTATTTTTAGACAGGAATTGCAAATATGAAACATGGAATAGAATAAAGCTGAATATTTGCATAGAATTTAACTCAGGTAGGTGGTGGGGATAGTTTAAAAAGAAGAAATTGTATGCAGCCGCTACGAAAAGGATATTTTACAGAAATGAGAATAAAATATGAAATGGTTAAAAATCAAACGCTCAATAAAAAATGGTATCATAGATAACCTGCTGATACCCTTTAAAAAGTTTTGGTTACAAATTTATGTATACTATGTAGTTTATTATGGTGAACCCTTGTATAGGAAGGGTCGCTTATTGGACGAGGTTAGAACCTGTTTGCTAAAAGTTGCGTAGGTTTACTTTACATTTTTTCACTTAAGAGTATGGATGATGAAAGACTAGATATCTGAGTAGTACGCACGGAATATTTTACTTAAGATCATCGACAATTTAACGAAAGTCTGGTTTTGATATCAATTTTCGTAAATTCCAATTACATATCAAGCGTAATTATGTGGTTATTCTAAACAAATACACTTGCCTGATTCCTATAGTTTTTCTTAATAATCTCAAAATTACATTGACAATTTCTGTGTATTATTTAGTATTGCCAACGATGTAACAGGGACTATTAAGTAAGAGTATCTCTTAGCTACAATAGTTATATAAAAAAGCAAATACTCATTGATGACAACTATCGTAGCTTCAACTAATAAGAACGATAAAAGTCGTTTTATACAGAGAATAATTTCAACATTTTCTGACGATTATTGAAAAGAGGAGAAACAAAAATGAGTAAGGTGAAGAAAGTAGTATTAGTTTTTGTGCTTCTGATTCTGCCGATGGCAACGCTGAATGCAGGGACTATTTTTCAAGATAATTTTGACTCGTACAGTTCTGGAAGTAATCTTATTGGACAGGGAGGCTGGGTTGGTGGCCTTAACGTTGGTGGTGGAACACCCACTGTATTGGTAAATACAGCATCACAACTAAGTGGAATAAGTCTTGCCGGCCCGGTAAATAGCGGACTCAATCAAGTGGTTACCATCGGTAATTCGTTAACCGGGTCGTTGGGAATTGGCTCGGTTTATACATTGAATTTTGACGCTTACGCTAAATCAACAGCAACGATTAGCCATAGTTCAGCTTTGGGGCTTGTTAACAATAGTAATATACTTTCAGGTTCAACGGCTGGCAGCGTTACATGGGGTTCGTTAAAGACTTCCAGCAGCACTTTTGGATGGTCTTTCGATGCCAGAGCATTGACAGGCAACGGTTCGGATTTTAATGTTATCACGGGTGGTTACGGTAGCGTGGTCAATATGAGTATGGTTGTTGATGCTGTACTGATGGAGACCTACGGTATTTATGATTTTGGTAGTGGATTGTTGGAGACAGATCATTATAGCTTCAACGCAACACAATTGGCAGGTCTTGATGCAGTGGGTGGTTTTGTCGATTATCGTGGCGTGAATGGTGGCGCAACGACTGCATATGGAGATCAGTTTCTTCCATCCGAGTTCGATAATCTTGTGCTCTCGGAGAACAATTTTCAACCTGTACCTGAACCCACAACAATCGCCCTTCTCGGTATAGGCATAGTAGGAATTGCAGGTGTAGAAGTAAGACGTAGACGGAAAAAGAGAACAATTGATAAAAGCTAGATAATTATTTACCAATATTGAATCATTATATAGATGCCTACATTCTTCATTAGCTGAGGGATGTAGGTGTTTTTTTATAACTCCATTTCAGACACATTTGGCAAAATTATGGCAGGTAAAATGAGGGAGATATGCAAAGAAATATGGGGTGAGTGAGGGGATTCGAACCC
>Ga0233437_1005741_pt1 | contig 13191 bp, 11 predicted proteins | sample SI_122_August201_FD_182714 | JGI IMG/M metagenome (GOLD analysis project Ga0233437, IMG submission 182714) | Seawater microbial communities from Saanich Inlet, British Columbia, Canada - SI_122_August2016_200_MG | ecosystem: Environmental > Aquatic > Marine > Inlet | place: Canada: British... | reverse complement strand
AATAAACGAAGGTCAGTATTATTAAAAATTGTTGTTGCTAATTCACCACCGATCCAGAATTCACCATCATCTCCATCCTCTTCAGCTTCCGATTCTCCTATCTGATTTTCTACAGCTACAGATAGAGAATAATTTCCAATAGAAACATCTGTTTGGAAACGAGGTTCAAAATGAGATTGACTTCCTGTAACTTTGTCTTCTTCTTTATATTGATACTCCGCTTTTATTAAAATAGGATTATTTTTAACTAGAAAGTCAAAAGTTAATATTGGAGTGATTTCTTTATACCATCTTCTTGCAATTTTTTCATTTAGCTGTTCCAACGTTTCAAATTCTGCCTTGAAAGACCACTCATCAAAATCGTGTTTGAATTCTGTATAAAGATTCGATAATCTTACGTTAAAATTGCTGTTCCAACCCTCGGCATAATTTACTACAAATTCATTTTCATGGTTAGGAAGAAAGCGGATCTCTCCCATTAGTCCTTCTTCATCTTTCCCTGGATCCCAGCCGTGTTCCAATATTTGACCAGCATGATTAACCATAGGAAGATCAGAAATCCTAACATTAAAATTTTCATAATATTTGTATGCACCCATAAGTGTGAACTTACCTAAGTATGAAGTAATGTTTGAATAAATGGCTGTTCCATTTATGTCATCATCATTATTGCTATTTGCATATTCGGTATGCAGATCGAATAGGGAAGAAGCGTAGTTAAGTTTACCAGCATAAATAGTTCTGTTGCTAAATTCATCATTAGTAAGAAGTTCTTTATGTAAAACATAACTAGCACCTACAGTGATCTCGTCAGTTATGTTTACATCGGCATCTATAGCACCTAATTGGTCATATTCATCTTCCAAATTAGGATCAACACTTTCCATAAATCCACCAAACAATTGTAATTGCCATCTGTCATAAACCGGATTTATATAACCGCCGATGAGTCTGGAGTCCAATTCAAAATCATCGTCATAAAAGTTATGTAATACAATACCTGAACCAATTACGGCTTCATAAGTTCCAACTTGAGTAAACCAGTAATCTGATTCATATTGCAGGTAGTATTCATCAAAATAATATTCATCTATCTCCGATTCTAACATTAATTCAATTGCGTTATCATCCATATTATCATTAATCATAATGAACTTTCCAAACTTTGGATAATAAAGGTCATACTTAATTCCAGCTCGAAATTCACTAATTTGAGCTTGCAGTTGAAATTTATCAGAGAAATAACTTCTATTTTCTATAAGTCGATTAGAATGAATAAACTTAAATTCATTTAATCCTGAAAAACTTAACTCAGAATAGAGCATGTTTGCAACAATAAAGATCAATAATAATGTAAATAAACTTCTTCTCATATCTTCACCACTAATCTTCAATTTCGGTTGGTTGTTCAGTATCCTGTTCAGGTGCTTCATCAGTTGGCTCTGTGGTCTGTTGTTCTTCTAACCATTTTACTATCACTTCTTCATAATGTTTTTCGTCACCGCGCTGATATCCAGTATGATCATAAATTATTGTACCATCTTGATCAATTATTATAGTTCGTGGAATATTTGTAACATTGAATTGTTTTTGCACATTTTTTTTAGGATCGAATAAAGTATGAAAAGTAAAACGATTTGATTTAACATGAGATATAGCACTAGATTTTTTTCTAGGTTTATCAACATTTATTGCAAGAACATTAACATTATCATATTTCTCATGGAGTTCATTGATTTTAGGAAGGCCATTCTTACAAGGAACACACCAGGTCGCCCAAAAATCTAAGATCACTAAACCTTTTTCTTGAAAGTCTGATAGCTTTACTTGCTTTCCTTCTAGATTCTCTAATTTGAATTCACTCGCTTTATCTGCTGCAGCTAATTGAAACGCCATAACAATTATCAATAAGATCACTAAAAATTTTTTCATTATATATCACTCCTTTAATTATTTAATTGAATTTCGATAACATTGTATGCAGCACAACTATCTTGGTTATATTGAGTCTCAAGTGTCTGAACCCATAGAACCAAAGTAAGATCATCTGGTAAACCTGTTGCATTATCCATGTACCATTGAGGAAGAACATCAAGTTCGTTGATCTCAAAATTAACAGGATCATCTAGGTTTAGAGCTGAGATATCTACCGTAACACGTTTTAATGCAATATTGTTATGTGGGTCTCCATGATGATTTGTATAATCAGCATTATATTCTTCCATTAATACAGCGACTAATGTTAGGTCGTCAGATGGAATTGAGGCATCTACTTCTACCATAACGGATCCAGTAAGTGAAACCTCTGTTAAATCAGTCTGTACACTACTTAACGATACTGCTAGGGGTTCTTGAAGAAGTGGTGTGATAGCAGCATCAATTTCTGCTTGAACTTCCTCTATGCTAGGTGCTGAATGAACAATATGTGCATTTCCATTAACAATACCAAGTGGCAGTGTTCCAGAACTTGGGTAATATCCGAAAATATCTGCAAAATCTCCTGCAAGTAAATCACCAACATGATATTCCACATATGAGAATCTGCTACCGTAAAGAGCTCTAAGGTTGTGTAAAGCATCTTCTGCACTTGGACAATTGGAGCACCATTGACCCGTAAAAAGCTCAACAATGACATTTCTCATATCAGCTTGATTACCATAAAATTGGAAAGAATCTTCAGTTTCAATTAATACATCAGTAATTAATGTATCCATAAATGTTGTTTCTGAATCAGGATCTGTTACCAATAATTGCCATTCAATTTCAAGGCCATTTGTATCTATTAATGTAGTCTCAAAATTCAGAAGTGAGTTTACAGCATAGAAAGATTCATAAAAATTTTCTACATCAGCTTTCATTAACCCATTATTACTATAATCATCATGAAAATATTCCATAATACTAGAAACATCTTCTGCTGGAAGTATAGTTTCAACTGAATTAGTAAATGTTGTAAAAAAATCTATAATGTAATTTTCATTATTACTTGTTGGCTCAAGGTTATGTTCAAACCTATCGCAAGCAAAAAGTATTAGAATTAGGCTAATTATGATCAGAAATTTCTTCATTTTATTTAACCTTCTACTTTTTTGGGACTAGTGTGATATAAGTTGGTAAACCGAGAACCTCAAAATGTTTTAATATCTCTTTTGTTGGAGAGGCTTTTAGGTTTTCTGCTTTATATTTAACCAAAATATAATCATCAAATTCTTTAATGACTTGCTCATCTTTAAATGTTGAAGCATCCATTGCCAGGCAGTTTTTACACCATGTTGCCCAGAAATCAATAAATACAGGTTTACCTGTTTTCTTTGCTTCAATTAAACCTTCGGTTATCGAGTGTTTCCAAGGAAGTTCAGAAGTCTCGTGTGTATAATCAGCTACATCAACAGGCATATTACTTTTGAAAATCTTCACACCTGTGTAGATATAGAAAATTGCAATTACTAGAATAATAACACCAAAAATTATTTTTACCCACTTCATCCAATTACCTGGTTTAGGAAGGAATGAGAGTCCGGCTCCAGCAAATGGCCATGGGATTGCCATTCCAACACCTAACAGGAATGGAAGTAATAATCCGGCAGGATTCCCAGCTGTATATAACGAAGTTGAATAGATGATGACAGAGATAAGAACAGGGGCAACACATGCACCAGCTAAAACAGCAGCTATAACTCCAAGAATGAATACAGTTATGAATTTACTTTTACTCTTACCGCCAACTTTACCACTTTGAAATTTAGAGAAATCAATTGGAATAATATCGAACATCGCTAAAGATAGAATAATGAAAACAGCCGCGATAATTAGGTTAAACCAAGGAGATGAGTTTATGGTTCCAAATTGAGAACCGGTTAGAACCACCACCACGCCTAATACTCCATAAGCTAATGCCATTCCTAAACCATAAATACCACCAATAAGAAAGCCTTTGCCTTTAGATTCCGATTGTGTTCCAGCACCTAAAACTGCTATTGTTATTGGCATCATTGGAAGAACACAAGGAGTTAGATTAAGTGCAATACCACCAATTAGTATCAATATGATAATCACCCAGATACTCATATCCGCAAATTTATTTGTGTTAAATGAACCGGCTTCTTTTGAGTTTGCTAAGAAAGCAGAAAAATCTTTACTATTCTGGTATCCGGCTTCTTTACCGGAAATTTCAAAATCCTCAAGCATTACTAAAAGTTCTTCGATGCTGTCTGAACCAGTAATTTCTGAGTTTGAATCTTCGGTTTCTTCTGATTTTGCAATATTATCACCTGATACTAAAGATATGTTTAATTCGATCTCTTCAGGCATAAAACATGTTCCACCTTCATCACAGAATTGGTAACCTGCATAAATGGTTACAGAAGTTTCTTTGCTAATATTATCTTGTGCTACAAAATTTTTAGTAAGAGAAACAACACCATGAAATTCAATAGTGCCATCTTCCATTTTTTCACCTTTAGGATAGACAGTTGATTCAAATGTTATTCCTTCAACTTCATCAACTTCAACAAAAAACATATCTTCCTGTAAGGTTTGATGAAATCCATCCGGTATATTATATGTTACTTTAATTTGATTTCCTTCAATCTTTGCTGAAATCACTTCTTGCGGGTCTGGTAATTGAGCCGTAAGAGAAGTAAATAATATCACTATTAATAAAGTGATCCACGAAATTTTTTTCATTAATCCTCCGATATTTTATATTTATTTAATACTATTAAGTAAATGCAATTTGCATTCCTAAAGTTTAATGTTTTCTTTGTCTAAAAACTTATCAACAGTGATCGCGTCATTCCAATATTTATAGAATGTTGTGATGAGGGTTTCTGCGAGATCTGAATGCTTAATTACCATATATGTAAGGTTTTGCTCTGGATTTACCTGATTAATCATTGAGAACATTACTGTATGGTCATCGAAAACATGTAATTTAATTGGAAGGTGATAAGCTACTTTAATTTGCTCACCTTGATCCTCAAAATTCTTCATTCTTTTTGCAAAGTGTACAATGTTATCTGTCTCTACCTCAAATATTGATTTGAATATAACACCAGACTTCATACTTTCTGACTGCTCTTCATGAATATCGAGATCTTTAGACATTGCGTATGGAGATTTGCAAAGTGAAAGCACAACTTCTTTAGATTCTAGCTCTAAAGTATGGTGTTTTTTTATAATACTCGCAGGAGTTCCATAAACTTCTATAAATTCAAGCGGAGAAGAATTATCGCTATTAGATTGATAAATAGGTGATAGAAGATCTGGAAGTGAATTTAGTGTTTTTAGCTTATTGTTTTGTTCGCTTATAAGTTTCTCAAAAGCGATCTCTGGTGCAGCGGCTTGGAATTTTCTGATCTTACCTAATTTTTCGATGCATAATCCTTTACCTATCAAGCTCTCTAAAACAGAATATATTCTAGATCTGTTCACGTTGCAACATTGAGATATCTCAGTAGCTGTAAAAGTGTGTTTCCGGAGTAAACAACTATAAACCTTTGCTTCATTTTCAGTAAGTCCAACTTCCATCAACTCAACTAGATGTTCTGTCATTTATTCTCCTTAAATATACTGTTGCAACTTGTGGGGCAACAAAACATATCGGGATGAGTTGTCAAATATTAATAACAAAAAAAACGCCCTGATTAATCAGGGCGTTTTGTATTACACTATTATAGATTGTGTAACTATTTCATAAGGATCATTTTTTTTGTAGAAGAGTAATTACCAGACTTCATTTTGTAGAAGTAAACTCCACTTGAAACAGATTTGCTATTATTATCAGTTCCATTCCACGTTGCAGTAAACTGTCCTGTCTCTTTTGTGCCATTTACAAGAGTTCTTACAAGTTGTCCCTTAATATTGTAAACTTCTAAAGTAACATTACCAGCTTCTTTAACTGAGTAAGCGATATTTGTTGTTGGGTTAAATGGATTTGGATAATTGTTTTGAAGCTCTGTTGCAAAGATAGGTAGATCATTAGTTCCTGTTATAGCTGTTAATTCGAAACCTAAATAAGTAAGTTCACCTGTTGTAACAGTTTCATCAAGTGTTGCTACTTCATAACCGTCTGCTTCACATGTGAATGTATAATCTCCACTTAATATATCAAAAGAAAATTGACCATCTTCATCTACCATTGTTGCAATATTGCTAACAGTAATCACAGCATCTGAAATTGGAGCACCTGTAGCATCTGTAACAAGTCCTGCAACCATTCCGATATCAGTAGAACTTGCCATGAAAGTTACAACACCATCGGTTACTTGATGTCCACCATCACCAAAGCTATCTAGCATATAAATGATCCACTCACCATTCATTGCTTCACCATTGAAGCCAGTGGCATCGAGCTCTAATTGTGTAGGTGTTGTACCTGCAGAAGCATAAAGTTCAACATCAGTTCCAGTTGGTGATGTAGCTCGGAAAGTTCCTTCAGAAGCATAATCAACACTTTCCCACATTACAGAAAAATGAACATTAGAAATTTCATCTGTTTCTGTAACATCGATAGATGTCCAGCCTAGATCTGTATAAGAATTTGCATATTGGTTAGGATTATTAGGATATAATCCCTGAGCAGGACTATCTTCTAAATCATAATCATAGCTCAGAAGGTTAGGATTTAACGCTGTAACAACAAATACATCATCAACAGTTTCGTCAGATCCATCATCACCTGTAACAGTGATTTCTGTTGATCCGAGTTCAGAACCGATAATAATTGTAATAACGTCATCTTCTAAAACAGCACTGGCAACATTTGGGTTGCTATTGTCTGAAATTGAAACAGTGACAGGATTTCCACTTGGTGATGCAAACATATCGGTAACATCGATATTATTAAATCCCCAGAAATTATTTTCTACATCTGCAATTGGGGCAACTACACCCATATGATTGAAAGATTCAATTGCATCTGGTACCATATTTTGAGCTGGAAGATAATCATTATCACCATACATAAAAATATTATATGCTCCAATAACTCCGAAAAATGGAACATAACCATTCCCGAAATCATTATAATAACCATAAACTTCTGTCGCATATGGCATTGTTACGCCAATTTCAGTCCAATCATAAGTTGCGATGTAATAAACATCATCGGGATTTTGTGTGTTCCACCATGCTTCCATAAACGGCGCCGCCGCTGTGCAGCCCGGTCACCAACTTTCTCCCCAGAATATTACTACAGCCTTTCCAGCAGCAGTTAACTCATGTATTGAGTGCTCTTCACCATTACTATCTGTCCATGAATAGTCATCAGTAATTGGTTCTCCAACTTGCCATACTGCAAACAATGACATTGTAAGCAATAGAATAACCAAAACAATAATGTGTTTTTTCATCTTTCTCTCCTTTTAGTTTACATCTTTATTTAACTCTCCAGATACATTGTTGTATCATTAGAGGCAACAGAATATATTTTGAAATTCTGTCAAATGTTAATTCAATAATTTTCTCTACAAATTATAACGAAAAATGATTACCACACTTAAAGCCATCAGCTGCACTGCTCATAATTCCACCAGCATAACCAGAGCCCTCACCAACTGGATAGAGATTTAATATCCCATTAGCATGGAACGTATCACGGTCCCTAAGTATTCGAACAGGTGAGGATGTTCTAGTTTCAGGTGCAAGTAATAGACCATTAGCTATAAATCCGGGAGCTCTTTTATTAAATTTGGTTAAACCAAATTTAATTGCTTCTGTAATTTTAGATGGGAAAATAGTATTAAGATCGTGGTGGAAAATTCCCGGTTGAAAGCTGGTTTTCGTAAATGTGTTCGAAGTAGAATTATTCATGAAATTAAAAGCATTTTGAGATGGAGCAAGATATGGTCTATCGCTACTAAAACACTTTTTCTCTATTTGTTGTTGAAACATCATTCCGGCTAAAAGGTCTTCACCAAAATCACTATTATTAACGGTTGCAACGATTGCACTATTTGCGAATCTATTGTTTCTATCTTTAAAGCTCATCCCATTAAGAACAAGACTGTCTTTCTGGGAAGATCCTGCTACAATAAATCCTCCAGGGCACATACAAAAGCTATAAATCCCTTTTTCTTTATATTTAGTTGTGAGACGATAAGTTGCCGGACCAGTGAGCGAGAGATCTGTTTTTTCACCATAGAATGAATTATTAATAAATTTCTGGGAATGCTCAATTCTAAATCCAACTGCGAATGATTTACTTTCCATTTTGATTTTATCTTTAAGCATTAAGAAGGTGTCTCTTGCTGAATTCCCAATAGCTAAGACAATAATTTCAGGAAAATACTTTTCTTTATTTATAGTAACGGAACTAACTGCATTATCCTTAATATCAATATTTTCCAGCTTGCTGTTCCAAAAAAACTTACAGCCTTTCTCAATAAGAAATTCTCGCAAATTCTTAATGATATCTCTAAGTCCGTCGGTTCCAAGGTGAGGAAGAGAATCGTATCTTATTGATGCATCTGCACCAAACTTGATAAGGTAATCAACTACTTTATTAGTATAAAAATCTCTGGTTCTGGAAGTGAGTTTTCCATCAGAAAATGTTCCAGCTCCACCCTCCCCAAATTGTACATTACTGTTTTCATCAAAAATTCCATTATTCCAGAAATCTTCTACTTTTTTTGCTCGAAGATCTATTGTCTCTCCTCTATCAAAAATATATGGTTTAAAGCCATTTTCAACGAGTGAAAGTGCTGCAAAGAGTCCTGCAGGCCCAGCTCCAATAATAAATGGATTTAAGTTTGAAAGTTTTATTATATCTTTGATATAAGATTGTGGCTCGGAATATTCTTGTAGTTCAGCATCTAATTTTAAATTAAGATCAATATCGGCAATTAGCGTTAAATTATACTTCAGGAAGTTTTTCTTGCGAGCATCAATTGAACGACGTAAAATTTTAATATTATTTATTTTGTTTGCAGAGATCTTTAATTTATTAGAGATTGCTTTATTCAAATTAACATCTCTTGCAACCGGAACTAAAATATTTCTAATCAGATACACACAACCTCCATGAAATCTTTAGAGAAATCTAAACTTCTTGACTAATATTCTTGTCAAGTGAATCAAATGAATTAGGGTGTAAATATGATTAAAGCAGTATTCACAGATCTAGATAAAACTTTGCTCAAAGACAACGGGACATTTTCTGAAGCAAATTTGAAAGCAATGAAAATGCTTAAAAATAAGAACATCATACTTGTAATTGCCACTGGAAGGAATATTCTATCGGCAAAAAAAGTACTGACAAATGAACATAATTTTGATTATTTGATGTTTTCATCGGGAGCTGGTTTTTTAAATTGGCAAACTAAAGATATAATTTATGAAAATCATATTAACAAAAAAGATACAAAGAGAGCAATTGATGTTTTAGTAAGAAATAATGTGGATTTCATGGTTCATGATATAATCCCTGAGAATCACAAGTTTCATTATTGGGTATATCACTCTTTACCAGATTTTAAACGAAGAATTAAACTTTATGAAGAATTTGCTCAACCTCTAAAACTGAATAATTCTCCAAACAAAGCAACTCAATTGCTGGCTGTACTAAAACAAGATGAAAAAGATAAATTCAATTTTATAAAAAGTGAACTTGGGTTTTTAAAAGTTATTCGAGCCACATCGCCTCTAGATAACAGATCTATATGGCTGGAAGTATTTCCAAAAAATATTTCTAAAGGCCATTCTGCAGAGTGGTTGTGTAATAAACATAGAATTGAAAGGACTGAAACTGTAGGGATTGGTAATGATTTTAATGATGAAGATCTTTTGGAGATAACACATAAGAGTTTTGTTGTTGCTAATGCTCCTAAAACTTTAAAACAAAAATATGTAATTGTATCTTCAAATGAAGAAGATGGATTTGCCGAAGTTGTTAATAAACTAATGAAGTAGTCTAAGATTCATTAAAATTGGATAAAAAAATGGTGGCAGGACCCAGACTTGAACTGGGGACACAAGGCTTTTCAGGCCTCTGCTCTACCAACTGAGCTATCCCGCCACGCAAAGTGGACTCAACAAAAAATCGGGTTTTTGTGTCAAATAAAAAATTCCCAATTGTTCAACAAAAATTTGCTGAATAGATTTTTATTTAATCTTTAATAATATTTTATCTTTTTCTATCTTATTTAAAAATGAGGCATTAATAGAGTTTTCAGCTAGTTGAATGATATCTTCCTTTGAAAGATCTAAAGCTCTTTGGATCTCAAAATAATTATCATTAAGATAACCACCAAAATAAGCTGGATCATCTGAATTTATTGTTACAAAAAGACTTTTTATTAGCATTTTTTTAAGAGGATGTTCATTTAGATCTTTAACAACTTTTAATTTTAAGTTAGAAAGTGGACATACCGTTAATGCCATTTTACGCTCTACTAAATCATTAACAACATTTACATCTTCTAAACATCTATTACCATGATCGATTCTATCTACTTGCAACAATTGTAAAGCCTCAGTAATGTACTCCGGAGGACCTTCCTCACCTGCATGAGCAACAATCAAGTATCCTTCCTTCTTAGCTTTTTTGAACACTCTTTCAAATTTAGATGGTGGATGTCCAACTTCTGAAGAATCAAGGCCAATAGCATCTATCCATTCCTTAAAGGGTGCAGCTTGTTCCAACGTTACAAAAGCAGCTTCTTCTGGAAGATGACGTAAGAATGACATTATTAGTTTTGAGGTTATTCCAAGTTTGGTTTCTGCATCTACCAAAGCTCTATGAATTCCTTTTACTACGGTTTCAAAAGAAATCCCGCGGTCGGTATGAGTTTGAGGGTCGAACATGATCTCAGTATGTATGATATTCTGCTCTTTAGCCTTGGTGAGATATGCCCAAGTCATATCATAAAAATCAATATCATTTATTAGTACATTACATCCTGCATAATAAATATCTAAGAATTCTTGAAGATTAGAAAAATTGTAAGCTTTCTTTAAATCTTCGATGCTGCAATAATTAAGTTTAATTCCATTTCTTTTGGCAATCGTGAACATTAATTCAGGCTCAAAAGTGCCTTCAATATGCAGATGTAGTTCTGCCTTCGGAATTTCTTCAATAAACTTCTTCATATTCTCTTTTTTCATTTAAGTCATTAAATATCATTAGCAGTAACAACGCAATTTTTATTTCTTATCTTTCCAAAATACATTGCTTTATCAGCCTCTTTAATACTCTCATTAACGTCATGGATACGGTCATATAGACTTAGCCCTATAGTAATAGAAATTTTAATATCATGTCCTTTATAATGTATTATTTCATTTTTAATGCGAGCTCTTAATTTTTCTGCAATCTTTTTACCACCCTCAAGATTTGTTTCTGGAAGTAGCAACAAGAATTCCTCACCACCCCAACGACCCACAATATCTTGTTTTCTCATAAATGATAACATAAGAGAGGAAATTGTTTTAAGCACAATATCACCGGCATCATGACCGTATGTATCGTTTATCTTCTTAAAATTATCTATATCTCCCATTAAAATAGTAAATGGATTTTCATTTCTTTCGAAGCGGTCTGTTTCATATTTAATTTTCTGATACATATCCCTACGGTTCGAGAGCCCTGTAAGCATATCTGTTTTTGCAAGATCTTCCATTTTATTATAAGCCTGAGTAAGCTCAATATTTTGTTCTTCAATTGTTTTATTGGAATTTGCTTTTTGCCTGAACTGGAAATAAAAGAAAAATCCCATAACTGCTACAGCTATTAGAATTACCACAAGAATTACTATGAACATTTCACTTTCTTTAGATTGATAATTAGTAATTGAAGCGTTTGTTTTAAGAAGTGCAATCTCTTGCTCTTTTTTTTCTGTTTCATATCTAATTTGTAATTCAGCAACTTCTTTTTGAGTTTGTATAGAAACCAGGTCATCTTTTAATTCTGCATAGAGTTTCATTGCAGTATAAGCTTTTAGATAATCTCTTTGGTTAGTATATATTTCTGCCAGAAGGTTATAACATGATACCATTATCTGCTTGTTATCACAATTTTGTGCATAAGCTAAAGCCCGTTCTAAATTAAGTGATGCCTTCTTATCATCATTTTTTTCATAATAACTTACTCCTATATGAAAATATGATGATGAAATCCCATCACCATCATGTATCTCTTTCATCATTTCAAGAGAGATATTGTAATTTTCTAATGCTTTAGCGGTTGAACCTAATCCCTGATATGATATTCCAATATTATTATATGAAGTTGCAATACCAAAATTATCTTTCAATTCCTTTTTTAAAATAAGAGACCTATTATAGAAACCCAATGCATTTTCATAATTCTCTTTTGAAAGGTAGATGTTCCCAATATTATTTAAGGTTATAGATAAACCCTTATTATCTTTTATCTCATAACTTAAATTTAGTGCTTTCTGATAATATTCGAGTGCTTCATCGTATTTCTCTATATTTTTTAAAACATTTCCAATATTGTTTAAGGAGCTAACAATTCCTTTTTCATCATTCAAAGTTTCACCTAATTCTAAAGAGAGAAGATGATATTCCATTGCTTTGTTGAAGATGTTTAGTTTGTTATATATATTGCCAATGTTATTATAACATCGTGCCATATTGGGTTTATCGTTGTTGCTTATATAAATTTCTAATGCTTGATCTATGAATTTTAGAGCATTTGAGTATTGATTTAAATTATAATAACCCAATCCTCTATCAAAAAAATATTCAGCTCTATTTCCTTCAGGTAGGAAGTTAACTTTCTCATCTATCGGATTCTCAGCAAAAATGTTAATATGTATTAAAGCTGATATTATTAATAATCCAATTAATTTATTCATCTATAAAATATTACTCATAGAAAAAATAGTTATTTCTATTCTTTCTCTTAATATATAATTCAAATATGTAAAATAGATTATTTATTAGCAATATTTTTTGCTTCAGCTTCAGAGAGCTTTTTAATTAGCTCGTCTTTTTCTGCTTCAATTTTTTGTCTAAGCCTTTCCTGTCTTCCAATTTCAACAGATGCAACAAGAAGAATTGTAACCCATGCAATTAAGATAGACCAAAATACAACACCATTTTCATTGTAATATCGAACTCCAAATAAAAAGAAGATTGAGATCGCACCTAAGATTGTGAGTAAAAGTGATATTGCATACCATGGTAATATTTTTTTCATTTGATCCTCCAGCTAAATATTTTTTTAAT
>Ga0233437_1005738_pt1 | contig 13202 bp, 15 predicted proteins | sample SI_122_August201_FD_182714 | JGI IMG/M metagenome (GOLD analysis project Ga0233437, IMG submission 182714) | Seawater microbial communities from Saanich Inlet, British Columbia, Canada - SI_122_August2016_200_MG | ecosystem: Environmental > Aquatic > Marine > Inlet | place: Canada: British... | reverse complement strand
TACTTCCTTGTGGAATTAGATGTAATGGTTATGAATTCTATTGATCGATATAGAGATGATTTTTTTAGAGATATTACTAGTCTCGGAAGTGCTTATCTTTTAGGTGGGCTTGGATTGATTTTTCTGGTAGTTGGGCAGATGGATGTGTTCTTGAAGTTGATTTTCATACTATTTTCTACCTATATTATAGCAGCATTGGTGAGAATGGTGTATTTTAAGAATAGACCTAAGAAGCAAGGATATTCTGATTTTATGGGGAAGATAGATGCTTCATCTTTTCCTAGTGTTCATGCTGGAAGAGTTGTTTCTACTGGGTTAATGTTTAATGAGATTTTTCCTGAGTTATTAGGATTGATTGTTTTAGTAGGTGGGCTTGTTCTTTATTCGAGAATTTATTTGAAGAAGCATGATTGGGTTGATATTTCAGGTGGGATCGTTTTGGGTTTAATTGTGTTTTGGATTATGGGATTTGTTATTTGAGAATGATATGAAAATTGAGATGATTATATGAAAATTTATACACGTGGCGGAGATATGGGCGAAACTTCTTTAATAGGTGAGCGAGTTAAGAAGAATGATTTACGAGTTGAAGCTTACGGAACAGTTGATGAGTTGAATTCGTTTTTGGGATTAGTTATTTCTTTTGGTGGGGATGAGAAGTTGAAAAATATTCAAGAGGATTTGTATGTGATTTCTGCTGAATTGGCTGGTGGGGAACAGAAGATAAGTCATGATGAAATAACTGAGCTGGAAAATTGGATTGATAGTATTGAATTGCCTGAATTGAAAAGTTTTCTTCGGCCGGGTGGGAGTAAGTTAGCTAGTTTTCTTCATGTTGCGAGGACAGTTTGTCGGCGGGCTGAGCGCAAAGTAGTGTCAATAAACGTGCGCGAAGAAGTTATTTCTTATTTGAATCGGCTTTCAGACTTGTTGTTCGTGTTAGCTAGGGAAGCGAATGAAATATAGGTTATTGAATTAGGTTTTTTACAAAATCATGAACTTTTTCTCGGTTCTCTGAAGGTGTGTAAACTGAAAATATTGGTTGTAAACTTTCTTTTTTATAAACTGCTCCTGCTAGTGATGAAATTTCTTTTATGTCTATTAGTGATCCGTCTTTTCTGATTACTGGAATGTTCAATGGTTCAACTTTTTTTGCAGAAGATCGCGCATCTATTATTATATGATTTTTGTCTATTCCTAAGCTGGAAGAAATTTTTTCTTCTATTTCAGAAGGTTTTTGTAAAAGCGATTCTATTTTTGGATATTTTTTAAGTTCGATTGGTGTAGCGACAAAAGCGCGTTTGTAAAGTTTTCTGTTAAGTAAACGCTCGATTGTTTCTTTTTGGAATGGTCCGAGTGTTCTTAATTTTTCTATAAATTCAAAATCATTTAATGAAGAGAAATATGGGATGTGATCAATTATAGGTGAAGTGGCTTTTGCTAACATCAGACCAGCTATACGTGCAGCGTGATGCCAGTAAACTGCAGGATACATTTGCATACGAGCAAGTAACATTTCTTCTACAGATCGAACGCCTTTTTCTAAAACACAAATTTTTCCGTCTTTGATTTTTAGCATTTTGATTATTCTTTCAATGCCGATGTTCCCGTGAGAAACTCCTGTGTAGTAGGCGTCTCTAAGTAAGTAATCTAAACGGTCAGCGTCAATGTCCCCAGAAATTATATTTCCTAAATAATTTTTCTGGTTCCCACAAATTATGGCTCCGATTTTTTCTGGATTTAGTCCATGACTTTCTAGTATTGATGGTATTTGTCCGGAAGAAGGTAAATGTAATTTTTCCTTTCCTGTTATGATTCTGGATGCTAGTTGTTCGTGTGAGACAGGAGAAAATTTTTCTAGAATGTGAGAAAGTGGTGAGTGTCCAATGTCATGTAGAAGTCCGGAAGCTATTACTGTACGCTTTTCGTCTTTTGTTAGTTCTAATTGATCTGCTATTTTTCTAGCTAGATGTGAACAGCCAATAGAATGTTCTAATCTAGAATGGTTGGCTCCTGGAAAAACAAGTTTTGTGAAACTTAATTGTAATAACCAAGTTAATCTTTGGAGTTCGGGTTGAGCAATTAATTCTGTTTGCATATCGTCTAAATCTATTATTCCGTGAATTGTGTCAGCTAGAACTTTCATAAAGTTAGTTGGGTGGTAATGGTTAAATGTGTGACGATTCAATGGTGGTTTATATGCTGGAGATAAATATTAAAATAGGGAAAGTCAAATAGGATTGATTAAAATGGTAGTATTTGAAAAAATAGATAAATTGACTGAGTTGAAAGGGAAGACTGTTTCAATTAGAGGATGGGTTTATCGTAAACGGGAAATGAAAGATAAAGTGTTTTTGGTTATTCGTGATTCTACAGGAATTGTCCAATGTGTTGTGAAAGAGGGTAGTAAAGCTTGGAAAGAAGGGAAAAAAATCACAATGGAGAGTTCTGTTATGCTTAAGGGGAAAGTTAAAGAAGATAAACGGGCACCTACTGGAGTTGAGATCGAAACAGAAGAATTAGAGATAGTTGGGCTTGCTGAGCGCTTTCCTATTGGTCGGGATTTGAGTGAGGAGTTTTTGTTAGATGTGCGTCATTTGTGGTTAAGATCTAGAAAAATGACTGCTGTTATGAAAATTAGATCTGTTGTTTTTGGAGCTATACATGAGTTTTTTCGGGGAGAGAAATATCATGAAATTCAAGCGCCGATTTTAACACCTAGTGCTTGTGAAGGTGCTACAGATCTTTTTGAAGTTCCATATTTTGGAAAGAAAACTTATCTTACTCAAAGTTGGCAACTTTATGCTGAACAATTTATACAGTTTTTAGAAAAAGCTTATACAATCACTCCAGCTTTTAGAGCAGAGAAGTCTTCTACTAACAGACATTTGAACGAGTATTGGACCACAGAAATGGAAGAAGCTTGGGTTGATATGGAGAAGGGTATTGAGATTGGGGAAGGTTTGATTAGTTATATTTGTGGAGAAGTTGCTAAAAAATGTGAAGCTGAATTGAAAGTTTTGGAACGTGATGTTTCTGAATTGAAAAAAGTGAAAGCACCTTTTCCTAGGATGACTTATACTGAAGGGATTAAACTTTTGGAAAAAGATGGGATGAAAATAAAATGGGGAAAAGATTTGCGTACAATTGAAGAGAGGACATTGGCGAGTAAATACAAAAAGCCTTTGATAGTTACACATTATCCTACTAAGGTGAAGGCTTTTTACATGAAGCTTGATCCTAAAGATCCTAAGCAGGTGTTAGCTTTTGATTTCTTGTTGCCCGGATCAGGTGATGAAGTAATCGGTGGGAGTGAAAGAGAAGTTGATATTAAATCAATTGAGAAGCGGTTGAAAGCTGCTGGGGAAGATTTAGATTCTTATGGATGGTATATGGATTGTCGCAGATTCGGAGCTGTTCCACATACTGGTTTTGGGATGGGAATTGAAAGGTTAATTAAATGGATTTGTGGATTGGAAACAATTCGTGATGCAATACCATTTCCTCGAACAATGACTAGGATGAAGCCTTAGGGATTTAATGGTTTTGTAATGATGCAGTAGTGTTATTTAAACTTTCGTTTTCTTAGATTAATACTATGTCACGTATTTCAAAATGGTTTAGAGAAATAAAGAATCGAAAACATCAAAATAGTTTAGTTGATGCAAACGATATTTATAATAATAATGTTTATGGTGATAATGATGGCTATGAGATGCAATTTGGTCAACCAATAGTAGACCCGTCAGTTACTAAACCAGATGAACGAGCAGATGAAGTTTATCCAACTTCTGCAGTAAAACCTCGACATGTCACAAATGTTTCTTTAAGTGAAAGATATTTACAAACTGATGGTCAACCTTTTCGAAAAGATGAAGAAGAGGCTGATTTAACAGGTGGGGAGTTAACATCTGAAAAACCAAAAAAAGAAATTAGAAAACCAGTTCAGCGTTTTTTAAGAAAATCATCTGTTGACAGAAGAAAGCGACAAGTAAATCTTAGAAGATGTCCAGAATATAAAAGTGTTATTTTTTATGGTATTTCAACAGTTGTTTGTGCTGTTACAGCTGTTTGGCTTTTTAAAACATATGAAAGTTGGATGGATGAAGTTTTTTTTAATTTTTATGAAGGGTTTAAACAAACTGCCTATGAAAAAGCAGATATAAACGATTCATCATCTGCTACTGTGTGGCAAATGTATAGTGAAAATCCTCGAGGCGGTGGAGATAAAGAAATGGTTTTATATTCACCAAACTGTGAAAACATTCCTGATGATGCTATTGTCGGAACAATAACTGATAGAGGAACAAATGTTCAGGGTTTGGAGACTTTCCGAATTAATGTTGAAAAAAACGGAGATATTTTCGCTAGAAAATCAACACCAGGCGAAACAATAAATATCAAACAATACGATCCAAACGGTGATGAAGTGGAACTTCATCATAATCCAACAAGCCAATTTATGGAATATGGTTCATATGCGCTTGGTTTTGTTTCAACAATAACTGGTTATCGAGCTGTTAAAAACTGGCGGGAATTCAAAAAGTGGAAAAGACAAAAGAAAAAACAAAGCCTCCCTCAAAAAATATAAGGGAAAAATAAAAATTATTCGCAGAACATACCATTACCGGTAGCCAAATAATTATTGTTTTCATTTGATTCAGGTATTACATTACCTATATCTGCACGAGTTACACTATACCAATCTGTAATATTTGATACTGGTATTATCATATCACACACAACTGTATATTCTTCATTTGGGTCTAGTGCTGGTGGGTTTTGTGAATAACAATCCATAATATCAACTGTCAATGTTATAGTATTTGTTGCCACAAGATCAAATCTTGTTGGCGCGTTTATTTGACTAGATGTATGTCCAATATTCTTTACATCTGCTTCCATTTGACAATAAAGACCATGATTAATTAGTCTTATTTCATTTACAATAAGATCTGGGTAATTACAATTTAAATTGTTTTCTTGATAATTGTTATTGGCTTCAACTGATTCTTTTATCAAATCAGCTGGGTCAACCATTGTTGATATTTCATACCCTGCTTCATTATATGGGTATTCATTTTGTAAACAAAATGATATTGCTGTTTCCCCAGGTTCCAAAACTCGGAAATCTCCAGGAACATAACATATATCTGTTTCTCCATTATAATTTATTGTAAAATGAACATCCGGCATTGGTGATGTGATTTCACCTATATTTTTAACATATGCTATTGGATTACAGTTTCCATTACCACATTTATTAAATTCTATTGCATTTATAATTAAATCAGGATATTGTGTTCTTTCGAAATAACCCCAGTCTGGGTCTATGACAGGATTATAAGATTGTCCGTATATAGTCCCTTCACCACTGTATATGTTATCATCAGTTTCATATGCTTTCAAAAAATAGGAAGAACTTCCTTCATATTCGACTATTGTCATAACATGCGTGTCACTAGGATTCCATGTTGTATATGTCATTATAGTATCATCACGAACTGTGTTTAGATTTGTTATTTCACTAATACCATTACAGGGAGGATCTGATATATCACACATAAGCAAAAAGCGTCTATTAGAAAAATAGTTATTATAATTATTTTCATATTCATTATAATGTATGTAAGATATCATATTTGGGTCAGTGTTTGAAAAATCTGCCCATGTTTCAGTGTCATCATCACCTGTATCTGTTATTCGAACAATACCATGTTCAGTTAAAGGCCCATTATCAGATAATATTGTGTATATGTCATCTTTCATATTCATATCAGTTGAAATATAATGGAAACTTTTTTTATTTCTTGTTACAAGTTTGATACCATTATGCGACCATGACAATCCTTGAAAAAATCCACATGTAATAGGATGTCCTTCATCTATTCCAGAAATATCCATTATATAGATTGCATCTGGGTCAGATGCTCCTTGTACAAGAGCATCACATCCAGCTTCTGTACCATCACGAATATAAGCGATTCGTGTTCCGTCTTGTGAAACAACTGGAAATCCTTTGTTTGTTGGTGTGTTTGTTAATTTTACAATTTCTTCTGGGAAATAACTATTGATTTTCCATATTTGGTTTTTCTCAGTTATAGAATCATACATACTAAAATAAACATAAATTTTTGCTGGATCCCATCGAGGATGTTTTGCTTCGAAAGCAGTTAATAGTAAAATAGAATTACTATTGATTGTTTGTCTTAACCAAAGATTATCTCCGTCTGTGTAAACTATCTCACCTGTCGCAAATCCTGGCAAAGCAAAAAACATTGAAAAAATTAAAACTGATATTAATAATAAATTAAAATTATTTTTCATACAAGGATAGTGTAAACTAATGTATTTAAGGGGCTTTGTTTTTTTTAGAAAAAGATTAATTTAATTACGGTTCTTTGAGTTATTGTATTTTTATTTCTTTTCTTATTTTGCATTTTTTACAATGGCTGAAAAGAGTTCCGCTTGATCGACATCCATCACAAAGCATGTCATCTGCTTTTAGTCCTGGGTGATTATATTTTTTAGCCCATTCTTTTGCGATTTTTTCTCTTTTTTCTTTGTTGTAATTTTCTTTTTTTGCTAGGAAAGCTTCGCATGTTGAGCAATTAATTCCACACGGTGCTATGTTTAGTTGTTTTTCTAATGTGGGGTTTGAGAAATATGCCTTTACATTAAAATCAGAATCTACCAATTCAATCATTTCGAAGTTTTCTCTGGTTACTAGACTGAAGCCTTTTTTAGAAAGATTGATTTTTTTGAATTCGGAATAATTACCAACTGTAAAATCTGCATCACCCAATTCTGGTTTGGTGGGGTCTGGTTTTCTGATCTTTAGAAGGTTGAGTTTTCCGGCGATGGTGTCTAAGGGGGCTATATGGAATAATGGACCAGTTGGTGTTTCTTTAATAATCTTACCGAGTTTTTTGATTGTCTCTAAAATGTCTTCATATTGTTCATTGTTCTGGCAGAAAATACATGCGTAATTGACAGAAGCTTTTTTCTCAGAAGTGTGTTTGTTTTTTAGTTCAGTGGCCTTTTTGACAATTTCTTGTATAAATTTTTTGAGATTGTCTATATTCATGATATCACTTATGGTGAGCCCGACGCGATTCGAACGCGCGGCCTTCTGGTCCGAAGCCAGATGCTCTATCCAAACTGAGCTACGGGCCCATGGTTTATATTTATCTGTGTTTCTTTATTAATAAGACATTGACGCTCCCGTCGTCTAGTTCGGTCAAGGATGCAGCCCTCTCAGAGCCTTTCTTTTCAAAAAAGAAACTCTCGGGAAAGAGGAAACTTTCCGGTTAAGGAGATAGGCTGTGACCTGGGTTCAAAGAGCCTTTTTATGGGTTAAGTTGGTGAAAAAACGCTCGCGAAAAATCACCAAAAAAGGCATGGAAATCCCAGCGGGAGCACCAAACCTTTTTATGGGGTTTATTGGTTCAAAAAGTTTTAGCAAAAAAAACTAAATATAGCGTCTTTTTATTCTCTGACATGCCTATATTATATGTGATTGTATGAGGCGACTTAGGAAAAATGCAGCTTTGCTTGTTGTGGTATCGATTTTATTTAGTTTTATTTGGTATGTTGTAGTTTCGCCGGCATTTGGGATTTTAGAGTTTTTGGGGTGGATATTCTTCTTTTTATTTATACCGACATTTCCTGTGTTTTTGATTATTGATAGAAGTCACGCACAGTTTCATGCTGTGATGGGATATGGGATTTTGAATTCATTGACAAATCTGTGGATAATGCTTATGTTTTATTCTCCGTGCTGTAATCAGCTTTCTAGGATGATAGCATTTGCAAATATTTTGGTATCTGTGGTTATTGTTTATTATGGGAAGAAAGGTATTGACGCGGGAATATGAGATTTCTGGTTTACCTTTGGTTAAACGTCCCACTTAATTGGTAAGTTAAAAAATAAAATTCTGTTTGGCCCGAATAGCAGTTTTATATACAGGTTTCTCCAAATACTGAATATGAAAGGATTAGAATTGCCAGTAAACACACTGGTTGTAATTGCAATAGCAGTTTTAGTAATGTTAGGTCTTGTTGCAATGTACATGGCAGGAACTGGACCATTTACAGTGGTTGTGGAAATGTCAGCAAGAGGTGCTTCATGTAACATGTTAACAAGTTCTAATTGTCAGACACCGTTAAGCACAATCGCAATTGAATTCGGAGAATATACAAGTTTGTATGACTATTGTGAATCAAAATATATTTCACATTATGGAGCAAGTGTATATAATTTTGAAGAAGAGCAATTTTGTGGAAGTAATAGTGATGTAAAAGCTGATATAGAAAAATATTGTAAGTCATCATTTGTTTGTGGGTGTCCAGGTATAACTTTTGTAGAGCCTTCTGAATCAACTATTTGTTAGGATAGGAAGGCGCCTATTTTTCTTTTTTATGATTTAATCAGATGTATCTTGATTTAAGATTTCTTGGTATTGTGTGAGAAGTGTTGGTACGTTTTGGTCGTTTCCAGCTGTTTTATATTCGGTTGGGCTTCGGAATCTTGTGTTTCCTTCTTTGTCAACTGTTCCAAGTACGTCAATAACTAAAGTGCAACTTCGTTTCTTTATTCCGTAGATTTTCTTTTCTCCGATAGCAACTGCGTCATATGATTTTCTTAATTCTGCTCCGGGGTCCATGTCAAATTTAAAATTCATATTATTTGTTTGGTGCTAAAGCTTAAAAATAGAATGGTCGTGCTCACATTTCTCTATTAATGATAATGCCCAGAACAATTCCTATCCAAAGTATGATAACTGCGGGGTTGTTTTTTGCTAATAAAACTGCTGTGATTGCTATTGCTGGGGCGATTCCATTTAACATTTTCTTGTTGATTGTTATTTTCTTTTTGGTTACTTTCATGATCTATATACGAAGAACTAGTTTAAAAAAGAAATAGAATGGTTATGGTGGACTCGATGTTAGTTTGTACGATGGGGTGGTTCTCTTAATATTTGAATATTATGATTTTACACTTTTTACATTTAGAAGCATTTTTGTAATCTGTTTTCCAGAAACCTTTAGTTAATCTTTCAACTCCTTTTTTCCAGTTTCCCCAGAATCCTAAAATATTATGAGTATTTTTACTACTCCAAAAAATTCCTAATTTGTCACCTATGATATATCCATTTATCATTGTTTTTTTACATTTTGGGCATTTCATAATTTTTTTCATAGAATAATTCTTATTTTGATGTTTAAAAATATGATTAAAAAGATTTGGTGGACTCGATGGGATTCGAACCCATAACCTCTACCTTTCTGTCTGTGGTGCGTACTGAATCTTCAGCAAACCTGCAGATGCAAGGGTAGCGATCTTCCGTTGATCTACGAGCCCAGTTGTTAAATTTATATCTGCTAAGCATATAAATATGTCTATGCCAGAGACACCGCGTACTACAGTTGGAACAATCATTATAAAAGACGGTAAAATACTTCTTGTGAAGAGGGGTGAAGGTAGACCTGAAAATAGAGATAGATACCCTTTTAAGGGTTTTTGGTGTTTTCCTGGTGGGCACGTTGATCTTGGAGAGACTATTGAACAGGCAGCTGTTCGAGAAGTGAAGGAAGAAACAGGATTAGAAATCAAAAATCCAAAATTTCTTTTTTATGTTGATGAAGCATTTCCTGAAATAAATTTTTATGCAGCTATTCATGTTTTTGTTGCGAATTATGATGGGGGAGAAGTTAAGATACAGGAAGGTGAGGTGGCTGATTTTAAGTGGGTAACTGTTGATGAGGGACTGAAAGAAAAACTTGCTTTTGAAAACAAAAAAACTTTGGAAATGTTTAAGAAAAAATATAGTGGTGAGTTTTTATGAAAATAACTGTTTGTGGTAGTTTGGATTTTACACATGAGATTGGTAAAATTAAGAATGATCTTGAATTACACGGGCATGAAGTTATTATCCCTTTTATTTCTCAAGCGATTTTGAATGGTGAGTTTACTTTGGAAGACATAAAGAATCGGAAAGAAACTGGAACAATAGTTGAAAGAATGATAAAGCACGATGTTATCAAAGCGCATTATGAAAAAATAAAATCTTCTGATGCGATTTTAGTTCCTAATTTTTCTAAAAAAGGGATTGATAATTATATTGGCGGAAATACTTTTCTTGAGATGGGTTTTGCACATGTGTTGGGGAAAAAGGTTTTTTTGTTGAATTCAATTCCTAAGATGCATTATACTGATGAGATTAGAGCAATGCAGCCGATTGTTTTAAGTGGTGAGCTTAACAAATTATTTTAGGTGTTATGATGGCTTTTATACCTGGGATTTTGATTGCGTTGTTTACTTTTCCTGGGGTTATTATGCATGAGTTCGGGCATAAAGTTCTTTGTGATATAATGGGTGTTAAGGTTAGGAAGGTTGTTTATTTTCGATTGACTTTAGACAAAGCACCTGGGTATGTTATACACGATGATGTGAAAAACTTTAGTCAAGCGTTTTTCATTGTTGTTGGGCCGTTGATTGCTGGGACGTTGTCTGCTTTGTTAATGTTTTATGTAAATATTTTGTTGCCGTTTTTAATCGAAGGTATACTTAGTGAATATGTTTCTATTTTTTCAGCTTGGTTAGGTTTTTGTTTCGGGATGCACGCGTTTCCTAGTTCAGGGGATGCAAAAGCTTTGTGGGCGATGTCGTGGGGACGATTGAAAGAATGGAATGTGTTTGCGTTGATGGGCTTTCCAGTTGCAATTATTATTTGGTTGGCTGATAAGTTGAGAATTCTGTGGATAGATTTTTTCTATGCTATTGGGTTGTATTTAGTGGCGATGTATTCTTTGGAATGGTTTTTGATAACGCTATTTGGTTAGAAAGTTGTTGACATTTTTTAATTATTTCTGGATTGTTTTTTGCATCTTCTGGGTTTCGTACACCTTCTGCTAAAATAAAATTAATTAGATTCATTTCGTAAAGATTAGCTATTTGCTTTAGATAATCTGCAGCTCTTCCTTGTGATGTTTTTGCATCGTTTTCTGTTAATTGTCCTGATAATATAAAGAAAAATTTCTTTCCTTTTAGATCGTTTTGTAAACAATTTAATCTTACAATAAAGTTTAGTAGATGTGGACTGATCATGTCATACCAAACAGGAGAAGCGAAAATTATAACATCTGCTTCTTTTACTTTTTTATGTAATTCTGATATGTCATTTAATCTGCATGGTGCTTTTCCACCAGCACATGTCATGCAACCGTCGCAGAGTTGTAAATTTTCTTTTCTTAATAGAACCAATTCGTTGTTTGTTCCTTCTAAAATTGTTTTTAACATGAATTCACAATTACCATTTCTAGGACTTCCAGATATACCAATAATTTTCATATATTGTATTTGTTTTTTTATTCTTTTATAGCTTCCGCTAGCTTGTGAAAAAAAAAGAAAAAATTTTTCTCAACTGATGTGTTGACGCTCCGTGTAATTAATTAACTGATAAAGTTAAAGTTGTCTTTGCACTTTCCTTTTAGTATACATTTTCCTCGTAGACATGGAAAAGTATTAAGGAGGTGATCCAGCCGCACGTTCCCGTACGGCTACCTTCTCATAGAAATGCAGCTAGATAAAAGTAGTTTTGATCTTCTCACCTTCATGCAATCATTAACTTTTTTTCAAAAGTTTCATTCTGCCTATTCAGAGAATCATTTCTTCAAACACTCTAACTACACTCCTGTTATGACTTAGCCTTCCTCGCAGGCCCCTGGTTCGACTTTACCCGAAAATAAAGCCTCACCAAAAACTCACTCAGATGGCTTGACAGGCAGTGTGTGCAAAGAGCAGGGACGTATTCGGCGAACGATTATGACGTTCGCCTACTAGGAATTCCAGCTTCATGAGGATAAATTGCAATCCTCAATCCGTACTTAGACTGGTTTTCGGCGATTAGCTTCACCTTTCGGTGTCGCGTCGCATTGTACCAGCCATTGTAGGCCGCGTGTAGCCGAGGACATTCGGGCCATACGGACCTAACGTTGTCCACGCCTTCCTCTGGTTCATCACCAGCGGTCCCGTCATGGTGCTTACCTTTCGGAAAAGATAATAGCAAATGACGGCGTGGGTCTTGCTCGTTAACGCACTTAAGCGCACGCCTCAAGGTACGAGCTGACGTTGGCCATGCAACACCTCTCAGCGCTTCAGGTAACCCCTTCAGAGTGACCATCATAATGCTGTCAATCCTCGTGAGGTACTCGGCGTCGAATCCAATTAAACCGCAGCCTCCACTCCTTGTGTGCTCCCCCGCCAATTCCATTAAGTTTCATCCTTGCGGACGTACTCCCCAGGCGGTCCGTTTAACACTTACGCTCCGGCACCGCACACTCACATAAAATGTGCGACACCAAACGGACATCGTTTACAGCTAGGACTACCGGGGTATCTAATCCCGATCGCTCCCCTAGCTTTCGTCCCTCACCGTCGAACCCGTTCTAGTCAGACGCCTTTTGTGGAATGAATTAATTATTTTTTTAGAAAGAGTTAATTCAAATCGCCACAGGCGGTCCTCCATGGATTAAAGGATTTAACCCCTACACATGGAATACCTCTGACCTCTCCCGGTTCCAAGTCTAATAGTATCTCCAGCACGCCCTGCAGTTAGCTGCAGGATTTCACCAGAGACTTATTAAACCGGCTACGGACGCTTTAAGCCCAATAAAAGTGATCACCACTCGGAGCGCAGGTATTACCGTGGCGGCTGGCACCTGTCTGGCCCACTCCTTATTCGTCTAGATCTTTAGCCTAAACAAAAGATTACACTTAGTGCAATCACTCCAAGTCCCCTTCTCACGCGTTAGCGCATTGGAAAGTTTTCGCTCCTGCTGCGACCCGTAGGTCCTGTTCTCATGTCTCAGAGAACATCTGAGGGCATCCACTCTCATGGCCCTTACCCGTTATCGGTTTGTCAGGTTTTTATCCTGACAACAGCCTGATAGGGCGCAGTCCCATCCTTAGGCGCCTGAACTTTGAATTATGGAACATTCCAGTATCCATAAAATATAGGGTATTAGCCTCAGTTTCCCAAGATTATTCCCTACCTAAGGGTAGATTAACTACGTGTTACTCAGCAGTGCGGTGAGGGCTTAACCCCTCTCACCTCGCATGGATAAGCCGAACTCGGATAGCGGTGATCTCCGGCAGGATCAACCGGAATATCGGAGAAAACACTATATTATCACTATAT
>Ga0233437_1005737_pt1 | contig 13204 bp, 10 predicted proteins | sample SI_122_August201_FD_182714 | JGI IMG/M metagenome (GOLD analysis project Ga0233437, IMG submission 182714) | Seawater microbial communities from Saanich Inlet, British Columbia, Canada - SI_122_August2016_200_MG | ecosystem: Environmental > Aquatic > Marine > Inlet | place: Canada: British... | reverse complement strand
CTCTGAATAAATCTATTTCTTCCTGTTTTATACTCATACATAAAAGTATACTCGTTTTACAGGATTATTAAATATCGCTTAGTTTATTATTTTACAATCCCTAAGTCTATCGATTCTTATTGATATGGCTTTGAGATATTTTGTGTATTGGGACCAAATCATATCAGATTTAATAAAATTAGCTCTGAATAAAAAATCTAGCTGATTTGAGATGTCCTCAATGTTTTCATCTGCTTCGAATATATAGTTTAATTTATTGGTTATGATATCTTTTTCTTTTAGCAGAGTACTAATGATACCGCCTAATTTTTCAGACTCTGTAAATAGTGAAGCCAAGGCGTGTTCTGATTGCTTTTCAAATGTTTCTTTATCTCTTATAGATATGAAATCTTTATCTGTCAAAGTGTTATATATGACATTGTTAATAAACTGATCCTGATAAGAATTATCGCTGTATATATATCCAAGTGTTAATATGGTTGAGTTATTGACAGGTAATTTTTTAGTCAGAAATTTAATTTGTTCACTGTAATTTAGTTTAAATAGTCTAACTAGACCTGATTTATGATTAGCCTCAGCTTCTAGTTCATTCATAAATACGTGTTGACCTATTGTACTTATTTCATCGACGAGGGCAGGATATCCGGTTAAATTTGAGTTTGATCCTATTTTAATCTTTTCAGGAATAGCTTTACCCGGCCAGTTAGTTTCTTGAGTATAAATCCATTCTTTTATTCCGTCGAGTTCAGAACTTAAACGAGGGGATAATTGATTTCGTGAAGGTATTTGTTTTGATATTCTTACTATTTTATTGTTATCATCAATTTCAGCTATTTTCATTTTTAAATATTCAGGGATTCTTTCAATATCAAAAGTATCAGGATTAACAATAACATCGTTTTCATCTCTTAAAAACTCAGTCAAAGCTATTACGAGGTGTTGTTCTCTGAAATCAGGATTCAGTTTTATATGATTTAGGAATTCTATAATTAAGCTATGTATAGGATTGCATGCAATTCTTAATTGTTTCGGAAGAGTTTTTATTAATAGTTTAATTTTTTCAGGTAACCATCCCTGAACAATCCAGTCTAAACTCCAATCTGGAAGTTGATGTAATTTACTGGTTTTGCAGTATAAAATAATTCCATCATCATCTTCACCTGGATTGAAATTATATTTTATTTCGAACTCACATTCATAAAATTTCAATTTGTCTGGGTATTCTGACCATATAATTGGTGTCATTTGAGGAATCATTGCGTCTTCACTATTTATGGATATATTCTGCCGACTTTTCCATATCCATTTATCAAATGATTTAGCGGTGTAAATATTATCAGGTATATGCTTATCAAAATGTTGATATATAGCTTCAGTATCTAATAATGCATTTGGTCTTCTAATTCTGTTTTCTAGGGATGTAATTGATTTTAATAACTTTAAATGATCTTTAAGCCATCTATTTTTTATATGTAGATTTCCAGGAACTATGGCATCACGAATAAAAATCTTTCTGGTTTCTGTCGGGTTTATTCTGCCGTAATGAATTTTCCTTCCATTATGTACCTGTAAACCTCTGAAAATAACTGTTTCAAGTGCAGAAACAAAGCCTCTACTGCTGTCCCATGTAATGTTTGAATAACTATACTTGCATAAATGCTTAACTGTTTTTTCTACCCATTCAGGATCTATTACTGCATTCATTCTTGCATAAAGTTTAGTCGTTTCTATAAGAGCAAAAGACATCATCCATTTAGGTTTTAATTTAAACAGAACTGATCCTGGGAATATACTGAACTTCCTATTTCTAGTGCCGATGTAAATATTGTTTTCGCCTCTTAAACTTAGATTATCCGGAAAGCCGGATAACAGACTACAGTGAATCGGTTCGAATTTATTTGTATAATCAGACTGTTTTGTTTTTAATTTTAGATCCCAGTTAAACTCTTTTGCTGTGTCAGATAAATCATTGTATAGATTAATCCATTCCTTTATTCTTCTGTAATTAACAAAATTATCTCTGCATAATTTTTTTATCTGATTGTTTGACGTTTTGGACTCAATAGCTCTTTGGATAAAGTTCCATAAATTTAAAATAGAGATGAAATCTGAATCCTCATTTAGCCATTGTTTATGAGCCTGATCTGCTGCAGTTTGTTTCTCTGGATTTCTTTCTCTTGGATCCTGCATGCAGAGAAATGAAACAATAATTATAATCTCATGTAAAACATCATATTTTTGCCCACTTATAATTATTTTAGCTAAATGAGGATCTATTGGAAATTTGGCTACAGTTCTACCGTTTTCGGTTAAATCATAATCATTATCGATTGCTTCAATATCTCTAAGGACTCTATAACCTTCTTTAATTAATGATATTTTTGGGGTATCAATAAGTGGGAATTTATCAAGGGCAGGGAGGTTTAAGGTTTTCATCTGCAGAATAACGCCTGCCAGAGATGAACGGCATATTTCAGGATCTGTGAATTCGGGAGATTCTTCTAAAGTTTTTTTGTCGTACAGATAAACGCAAATACCATCAGAGACTCTACCGCATCTGCCACGTCTCTGTTTAGAACTTGCCTGAGAGACATGCTCTATCTGGAGTGATTGGACATGTGTTTTTGTATTATATCTATTTAATCTCACTTGACCTGTATCAATTACATAGCTGATTCCCGGAATTGTTATAGATGTTTCTGCTACATTGGTTGACAGGATAATTCGTCTTTTACTGCCGGTTTTAAAAACACGCTGCTGTTCGCTAATGTTTAATCTTCCGAAAAGCGGTAGTATTTCAGTGTTATTTAATTTCTGACCTTTAAGAGTATCTGCTGCATCTCTGATCTCTCTTTCGCCGGGAAGAAAAGTTAAAATATCACCTTTGTCATCCAAATCAGATATCCATTTTACAGCTCTTAAAATATGTGAAGATAAATCTTCTTCCTCACTTAATGGCGGTAAAAAGAAATCCTCAATAGGGTAAATTTTACCTTCAACCGTTATTATTGGAGCTTCATTAAAAAAAGTTGAAAAACTTTCAGCATCAAGAGTCGCTGAACTTATAATGATTTTAAAATCAGGTCTTTTAGTTAATATTTGTTTAATGTAGCCTAAAATAAAATCTATATTTAGACTTCGTTCATGAGCTTCATCAATAATTAGTGCATCATATTGTAAAAGCAGTTTATCATTAATTGTTTCAGCCAGTAAAATACCGTCTGTCATAAATTTAATTGAAGTAGTATCAGAAGTAACATTATTAAATCTAATCTGACAGCCAACACCTTTTCCGTATGTGGTTTTCATTTCGGAAGCAACTCTTCTAGCCATACCTGTTGCCGCAAGACGACGAGGTTGTGTGCATCCTATTTTACCAAGTTTGCCGTAGCCTAAATCATATAGTATTTTGGGAAGTTGTGTTGTTTTGCCTGAACCTGTTGTTCCGCAAACAATAGTTACTTGATTTTTCAATATTACATTTTTTATTTCTTTTATTTTTGCTGTGAGAGGAAGATTCTTTGGAAATTCTACTTTTAGAATACTATTCTTTTTTTTAGATATTCTTGATATTGCTTCATTGTGGAATTGTTTAGAAATCTCCTGCAGCTTATTAACATTTTTATTTTGCTTTTTATACTTGTCTATTTTTCTTTTAAGAGAGTTTAACCTTCGTCTGTCTATTAAAAGTAACTCATTATTGTTATTGCTTGTCTTCATGATTATATCTATCATTAATAAAGCCGAGCTTTTGCCCGGCTGTAATTATTTAATTGGTTGCTAGTCTTTATAACTTAGCATTCAAAACTCATAACTTAAAACTGACTTTAATAAGTTGGTTTTAAATTCATAACATTATATTTATCGTAAACTTTTCCTTCTGTATATTGTATAGGCTTAAGTTTTTTCCCTACGATTATCGAGCGTATATTTTTGAATACGCGGGGACCGTAGTTTGGACTTGATGTTATTGTTGCAGATAGTTCTCCGTCAATTATCGCTTCTTTTGCTTCTTTATTGCCATCAATACCTATAACAATAATATCTTTGCCAGGTTTAAGACCTGCTTCTTTAATTGCCTGTATTGCTCCTAAAGCCATTGGATCGCTTTGGGCAAAGACTGCATTTACTTTGATATTTCCTTTTTTAACTTCAATTAATAGGTTTTTCATTTGTTTATATGCTTCATCTTTTGAATAATCACCAACAATTACTCTATAAACTTTTAGATTATTATGTTGGTCCATAAAATCGTTAAAACCTTTACTACGTTCTTCTGTTATTTTTGCTTTTGGATTACCGGTTATTTCAACAACATTTAAATCTCCTGTTGTATTTTTATATAGCCACCTGGCAGCATCTGTACCTTCTCTATAGTTGTTTGCCGTTATTAGTACGTCATATTCTTTTCCCGGAATTGAGTCTATCTTACTGTCAATAACTATTACAGGGATATTTGCTTCCTTTGCTGCTGCAAATATAATATTGTACCCACTCATTTTCTCAGGCGCTAAAATAATGCATCTAACTTTTTTAGAAATAAGCGTTTCTATATTAGATGGCTGATTTTTATGAGTATTCTCAACAATGAGTTTGAAATTATATTCTTTAGCAGAGTGCATTAGGCTTTTTATTACCGCAGCATCAAATGCTGAAATGTCATTTTCTGCTGCAAAACCTATGGTGTTTGTATAGTTTTTAATATCATTAGCTGAAACTTTTTCTTTAGAACATGACGTTATGATAAGGAAAGATAGACTTATTAAAATTAAACCTGCTAATCTTTTTTTCATAATATTTTTGACCTCATAATTTATTTGTATATGCAATTTTGATCTTAAATTAATGGATAATATTTTACTAATATCCATCATTGATTATAGATTTAATATTCATTTTTTGTAGATGAGAAAAAAATATAGCAGATATACTTTTAATATTTTACCATAATTTTTTATCTAAAGCCCTATATTGAATTGATTCACTTATATGTGATAATTCAATATTTTCTTTCTGATCTAAGTCGGCAATTGTTCTTGCTACTCTTAAAATTCGATCAAAAGCCCTGGCACTTAACTGAAGTTCTTTTATGGAGTGTTTTAGATAATTCGCTGTTTCGGTATCCAGCGAGCAATATTTTTTTGAATCAGCTGTGGACATCTGTGAGTTAGAATAAATTTTCTTATTCTTAAATCTTTCAGTCTGTATTTTTCTGCCGGTTTCAACTCGTTTTCTTATTTTATCCGATGGTTCAGCTTCAAATTTTGAAAGTAATTCATTTGCTGATAAAGGATTTAATTCAATATGTATATCAATTCTGTCTAAAAGCGGACCTGAAATTTTATTCCTATATTTCTGTATATTAAAAGAAGAACATCTACATTCTCTCTGCATGCTCCCAAAATGTCCGCACGGACATGGATTCATTGCTGCTACCAGCATAAAGTTTGCAGGGAATGTAAAACTTCCTGCTGCGCGAGAGATAATTACATCACCGTTTTCCAATGGTTGTCTAAGAACTTCTAACACATTTCTCTTAAATTCAGGCAACTCGTCAAGAAATAAAACTCCATTATGTGCAAGGCTTATTTCTCCAGGACGTGGATTTGCCTGCCCGCCTAGAAGTCCTGCGTCACTAATTGTATGGTGCGGAGAACGAAATGGCCGCTTCCTAATTATTGGTGTATTTCTAGGTAAAGTTCCTGCTATGCTATGTATTCTTGTTACTTCCAGTGCTTCGTTTATATGCATTGGACTGATTATTCCAGGTATTCTTTTTGCCAGCATTGACTTTCCTGAACCCGGAGGACCTATCATCAAAATATTATGACCGCCGGTTGCTGCTATTTCTAAAGCACGTTTGGCATAAAATTGTCCTTTTACTTCAGAAAAATCAGGAAAGTCGCTGGGATAGATGTCTTCATTCATTAAATAATCACACGAAGATATAGTTAGCGGGACTAAATTTAGTTTATCAGTAAAAAAACTATGGGCTTCTTTTAAAGACTTAACCGAATAAACCGGTATGTTTCCTGATGCAATTGCAGCTTCTTCTGCATTTTCTTCTGGAACCATAATATATTTAATATCACTGCTTAATGATGCGAAAAGAGATATAGCTAAAACGCCTTTTACCGGACGTAAATTTCCATCTAAAGCCAGTTCTCCTACGATTAAACCATTTGAAACTTTGTCTGTTTTGAATGCTCCGTTAGCAGCCAGCATGCCAAGTGCTATTGGTAAATCAAAAGATGCACCTTCTTTTTTTATATCAGCAGGAGCCAAATTTATTATAGTTTTACCGTGTGGATAAGGTAATCCTGAACTTTCTATTGCAGAGTGTATTCTATCTTTAGATTCCCGGACAGCATTATCAGGAAGTCCGACAATATTAACATAAGACTCTTTGCCGTATCCTGTAGCATTAACTTCAATCACAACACTGTAAGCATCTATTCCTAAAATAGCAGCTGATTTAACTGTAGACAGCATATCTGTTTCCTAAATTATTTAATGTCCTGTATTGCTTCTTCTTTTCTGGCTAATAACATATCAGAGTCAATCATCATTTTTACCAACTCTTCAAAAGTTGTTTTCGGGGTCCATCCTAGTTGTCTTTTAGCTTTTGAACTGTCTCCTAAAAGTAAATCCACTTCTGCAGGTCTTAAATAACGTGAATCGAACTCTACATAATCATGCCAATCCAGGTTCAACTGAGTAAAAGATTCAGTTAAAAAATCTTTAATTGAGTATGTTTTTCCTGTTGCAATAACATAATCTTCAGGTTTATCCTGCTGGAGCATTAACCACATAGCTTCGACATAATCACCGGCAAATCCCCAGTCTCTTTTTGCATCTAAATTACCAAGATAAAGTTTTTTCTGAAGCCCCAGTTTAATCCTAGTTGCAGCTCTGGTTATTTTTCTTGTAACAAATGTTTCTCCGCGTCTTGGACTTTCATGATTAAATAAGATTCCGCTGCATGCAAAAATATTATAACTTTCTCTGTAATTAACAGTCAGCCAGTGAGCATACAATTTAGCACATGAGTATGGACTTCTTGGGTAAAATGGTGTGGTCTCTTTTTGTGGTGTTTCTACCACCTTACCAAACATTTCACTACTGCTTGCCTGGTAGAATTTTGCTTTACATTTGGTTCTTCTTATGGCTTCAAGCAGTCTCTGTGTTCCCATTGCTACTATTTCACCAGTATATTCAGGGATATCAAATGATACTCTTACATGGCTTTGCGCACCTAAATTATAAATTTCATCCGGATCAATGGAGTGTATGATTTCTGCCAAACTGCTTGAGTCGTTAAGATCGCCATAAACGAGTTCAAGTTGAGTTTTTTTATGAGGATCAATATATAGATGATTAATTCTTTCAGTATTAAATGAGGAAGATCTTCTGATTATTCCGTAAACTTTATATCCTTTAGATAATAATAGTTCTGCCAGATAAGAACCATCCTGTCCTGTAATTCCTGTAATTAATGCTTTTTTCATAATGATGAATACCTAACTTTTTTAAATATATTTATTTTTGTTTTGATATAAATGACTTAACTGCATCTAAAATATTTTCTTTTATATGAATATTGTTTTCTTCTGCTGTTTTTGTATATTCTAGACCATGTCCAGTTTTAACAAGTATACTAAAGCATCCTGCATTTTTTGCTGAATTAATATCCGACATTTTATCTCCGATTAAAAATGACTGTTTTAAATCAATATTAAAATCTTTAACTGCCTGATGGATAAGACCAGGTGCCGGTTTTCTACAATTACATTTAATAGAGTACTTTTCAACAGTTCCTTCAGGATGATGTGGACAATAATAATATTTATCTATTATTAGATTTTCTATAGAAAGGAGTCGATCTATTTCATTATGTATTGTTTGGATATTATCTTCGTCAAAATAACCGCGCGCCACGCCAGCCTGATTTGTTATTATAATAATTATATAACCATTATCTTTGAGCAGCTTTAAAGCTTTATAGCTATTCTCAAAAATATGAATTTGTGATGGCGACGAAAGATAGTTGACTTCTTCAATCAGGACACCATCTCTATCTAAAAAACATGCCTTATTTTTTATCATTATTCTCAGTAGTAATTATTGTATATTTTTCTTTGTTTCGTTTATGAAATAGAAAGAACAGTCCGCCGATCAGATATATTAAAAACATTATTGTTGAAAAAAGCAACGGCATGGCAATTGAGTCACCCGAACTGAATCCTCCGGCATATAAAGTCGCTTTAACAACAGCATCTCTTGTTCCCAGCCCGCCTGGTGTAATGGGTAAAAGTCCGGCGGTATTTCCCATGGCAATTGAGAGTATTAATGATTTTATAGCTTCCCATGACAACTTATATACAGGGCTTAATCCTTTTGCTATAAAAAATAAAATTAACGACATATTAAGCTGTACAAATACAACGCCGATCAGAACACAGTAAATCATTGTTTTTTTTGATTTATTATAAACATCAATAATATCGGTAGTATTACTGATGAAACCTTTTGTGAAATCATCAACTAAATTTTTAAAATAAGCAAAAACTCTAACTTTTTCCAGCTGTTTGTGCATAAGTATACCAAAACCGCAAATTATACCAAGTACACTGACAATCAAAATTATGACAATAGCCACCTGTGCTGTATTATGCATAGCCTGAATTTCAGGAATAAAGAATATCGCTATTATTATAGTGATAGAAAACTGTCCGAACATTCCCATAAATCTGTCCATAAATACAGTAGATGTAGCTGCCAGTTTATTACCCTTGGGTGTTCGGGATAATAAGAAACTTGTTCTAACTAAATCTCCACCCATTGCACCTCCTGGAATTACAAGTGAAAAAAAAGTTCCTTGTACCGCAAGTGAAAGTGCCTCAAAAAATGATACATTAATATTCTGTATTTTAAGTAGAAGATACCATCTATATGCGGCGGCAATTTGAGTCACAGCAAAAAATATTAAACCAGCTATTAGCCAGTTATAATCAATATGCTGTACCGCCGTTTTAAATTCATCATAGTGACCTGATATAATCCAGCCTATTATGCCTAATCCTATTGCAAATTTAACAAGAAGCCAAAGCGTGGATTTGATATGCTGAAATAAAGTTTTTTTGATTTTTTGATCTAAAGGTATCTCATCCATAATTTATATACGTGTATTAATTCCTTTATTCTTTAAAAATTTTTTAACATCAGATATGCTATAAGTTCCAAAGTGAAAAATGCTTGCTGCAAGAACAGCATCCGCTTTCCCTCTATCCAGCACTTCATAAAGATGCTCAAGGTTACCGGCACCACCTGAAGCTATAACAGGAACATTAACTTTTTCTGAAATGGCTCTGGTTAATTCTAAATCATAACCGTTTTTTGTTCCATCTCTATCCATACTTGTAAGCAGTATTTCTCCGGCACCTAATTTAACTCCGTGTATTGCCCATTCTATAGCATCCCATTCTGTAATATTTCTACCGCCATGTGTAAAAACCTGCCATTTATTCTTTCCGGTTTTTTTAGCATCAATTGCAAGGACAATAAATTGACTTCCAAATTTTTCAGCACCTTTGCTTATTAGGTCGGGGTTGTTTACTGCAGCGCTGTTTACAGATATTTTATCAGCACCTGCATTTAGCATTATTCTCATATCGACTACGGTTCTTATGCCACCGCCTACAGTTAGAGGTATAAAAACATTTTTTGCTGTTTTTGCTATTATGTCAACCATTGATTTTCTGTTATCACTGGTTGCAGTTATGTCTAGAAAGACAATTTCATCTGCTGACTGTTTATTATATTCAATAGCAGCTTCAACAGGATCTCCTGCATCGATTAGATTAACAAAATTTGTGCCTTTTACAACTCTTCCGTCGGTAACATCAAGGCATGGGATTATTCTTTTAGCTAACATATAGTGTATTGATGATGAGTTAATAATAATATTGATTTATATATAAAAATAAACTGTTCAATATCTATTTGAAATAGTGATTAATAAATTAATTGAAATATAATTACTTGAAACTTGAAACTTGAAACTTGAAACTTGAAACTTGAAACTTGAAACTTGAAACTTGAAACTTGAAACTTGAAACTTGAAACTTGAAACTTGAAACTTGAAACTTGAAACTCGCACGACGTGCAATAATGCTATATGGAAAAATTTGTACTGAATAATTTAGTTTATGTTTTATTTATGGTATTGGCTTGGGCAATATCACTTATTCTTACCCGCTTATTGATACATGTAATGCCTATTTTGAACTTCTTGGATGTACCAAAATTAGATAGAAATATTCATAAACAACCGGTTCCTACTGCAGGAGGACTGGCTATTGCTTTAGGTACAATAATAACGTTGCTTATCTATTTTTACAGCCCATGGTGTTTAGGAGAGGCATGTTACACTAACCTTTGCCTGTTTTATAAACTTTTGCTGCCCATATTTGTTCTTATTGTCACCGGACTTGTTGATGATAAAATTAATATAACCGCAATAACCAAACTTATAATACAAGTATTAGTTGCTTCTTATTGCTGGTATATTGGGATCAGATTTTCAGTTATATTAGGATATGAAATAGGCATAGTTTTATCATACATTCTTACATTAATTTGGATTTTAGGTTGTATCAATGCCTTTAATCTTATTGATGGTTTAGATGGTCTGGCTGCAGGATTAGGGATAATTTCTGCACTCACTGTTGGAATACTTCTTAGCACTATGGATATGCATGGAGGGGCTATGGTTTTATTTTGTCTAGCCGCTGCCTGCCTCGGTTTTTTAAAATATAATCGTCATCCGGCTAAAATTTTTATGGGAGATACCGGAAGTATGTTTATAGGCTTTATTTTTGCTGTTATAAGTCTTACGTCAAGCTCAAAATTATATACATTTTCCGCTATTTTAATACCAATATTAGCTGCCGGCATTCCTATATTCGATAGCATTTTAGCAATATGGCGAAGAGTTGTCGTGAGATTTCTCAATTCGATTGAGAGTGTACCTGGAAGTAAAAAAATTATTTCTAAAATCATGCTGGCAGACAGAAAACATCTACATCATAGGCTTTTAAATAAATATGATTTAAATCAAAAGAAAACAGCTTATGTTATGTATGTTTGTGCTTCAGTTTTAGCCGTTTTAGCTATTTTGCTTACAGTATTAGAAACTAAGCAGCATGGGATTTTATTTGTTATTCTTATAATTGTTTTATTTACAGGAATACATAAACTGGCTACTGTTGAATTTTTAGTTTCTGCTAAATTAGCAATTACTGGACTTCCTAAGCTAAGTTCATCCTTTGTTTTATCTTTATTGTTACCCCTTATTGATTTATTAATTATTATATTTTCCTACTGCTCGGCTATTTGGTTATTTGCTGAATATAATTATACATGCAGTCTAGGTGTACACTTACAGTTTGGTATTGTTTTTATTATTTTTCCTATAATAATTATTTTGAATATATCTAAAACTTATAAGATATATTGGTTGAGATGCTCCTCAAATGACTCCATTTATTTGACTAAACTGTTATTTATTAGTTTTGCAATAAGCTTCGTTTTAGGTCTTGTCTATGGCGATTATTTACATTTAAAAATGTTTATTGCTCAATATTTACTTTTCTTTGCATTATCATATAGCTTGATTTTTGGTTTTAGATTTTCACTAAAACATATTAGATATACTTTTATTAGAAATTTATATTGTTCTATGCACCCAAAAAAATATTTTGAAAAAGTATTAGTTTATGGGACAAGTGAGAATTGTGAACAATATGTAAGAACATTGTATTTAAATATTGAAAACAAGCCATTTAATATAATTGGTCTTTTGGATGATAATAAATATCTAGCAAATAACACTGTGTATGGTTATAAAATATTGGGCAATATTACAGAAATACGTAAAATTTTTTATAACAATAATTTTTCTAAATTAATAATAACTACAGATATTACTAAAGAAAACATGAAACAGACAAAAGAGTTTTGTGAAATGGAAAATATAGACATCAAAGTATTCCAGTCTAAGTTATCAACTGCTTAATAAATTCGACCTTATTTTTATTTAAAAAATATTTTAATTCTTATTGTATTTATCAATACTCTATATTATCTATATAGAATGTAAACAATACCTTCAATTAAATAATTATATTAATTCAGAATTATGGAAACCGTGAAAAATAAAGAATCACATTTACGCAGTATATTGAAAGGAATTACCTGGCGATTTTTAGCTACTTTTACAACAATGTTATTAGCTTTTTTTGTAACAGGAAGAATATCTTTAGCAATCCAAATAGGAGCTTATGAGTTTGTTGCTAAACTATTTTTATATTATTTCCACGAAAGATTATGGCTAATTGTACCAAGGGGAACGATTAGGAAAATTTACAATATTTTTAGTTCTACAAATTAACTGCTTTTGAAGGAGATAATAAAAATAAAATGCAGAAAAATATAAGAAAAGAATATAGCAAAGTGCAGGATATTAGGCATGAGCTTCTAGGTCAAAAAGGTTGTGTGTTATGGTTCACCGGACTTAGTGGTTCTGGAAAATCAACTATAGCGTATGAATTGGAACTTAAATTATTTAAGAATAGTCACCTCTGTTATGTTTTAGATGGTGATAACGTACGATATGGATTAAATTCAGATCTTGGATTTTCTATAGAAGATAGACAGGAAAACATAAGAAGAGTTGCAGAAGTGGCTAATTTATTTGCTGATGCAGGAATGATTACCATTGTATCTTTTATTTCACCTTTTAAAAGTGAACGTGAGTTTGCTAAAAAACTTATAGGAAAAGAAAATTTTTTTGAAATTTATTTTTCAACACCAATCTCTTTATGTGAAAAAAGAGATGCTAAAGGATTATATAAAAAAGTACGTAATGGCGAAATAAAGGAGTTTACAGGAATTTCTTCACCATATGAAAATCCAGAGAATCCCAATTTAGAAATTAATACATTAGATGTGAATATAACAGAATCCGTTAATAAATTATATAATTTGATTTTAACCAATAAAATTATTAAAACTAATTCTGTTAAAAAAGAGTCCAACCCCAGCCCCCAACCCCCAGCCCCCAACCCCTAATAACAATATGTCTAAATATCACTTATCGAATCTTGATAACCTTGAAGCTGAAAGTATTCATATAATGAGAGAA
>Ga0233437_1005734_pt1 | contig 13211 bp, 11 predicted proteins | sample SI_122_August201_FD_182714 | JGI IMG/M metagenome (GOLD analysis project Ga0233437, IMG submission 182714) | Seawater microbial communities from Saanich Inlet, British Columbia, Canada - SI_122_August2016_200_MG | ecosystem: Environmental > Aquatic > Marine > Inlet | place: Canada: British... | reverse complement strand
AGGAAAGACAACGAGCAATCCCTATCCATTCAGTTGGTAAGGTGCTGGCCTTCCTTGATATTGTAGCAGAAATTATGTTCTGCTGTTGAAGTAAAAAGAAAGGGCTTTTTCCAAGTTTGGAAGCAGCCCTTTCGCATCCAACCTGAAGCCGAGTTAGGGGGTGTTCACCCGCATCTGCTGGATGTAGTTCGCCAGGTCTTCAGGTCGTACTCGCACGGAACCCCTGACCTTAACAGATGGGATGTCACCGTGTTGCATCAGTGAATAAGCCGTTGATGTTTTTATATTGAGAATATCGGCAACTTCCTGTGCGCGCATGAGCGTTGAGAAAGTAATCGAAGGTAGTTGGTAATTAGTTGTACTCATATCAATCTCCTCTTATTTTTGCCTTTGAATGATGTTAATTTTGAGGAAGGAAGAAAATACCTTCTCTTTCGTAGCCTACTTCGTTCGGGTGACACACACTACAATACAATTTGCCACCTTGCTCAGGAGGACGTTCGCGCCAAGCAACTTTTCCACAAGCGAAACAAGGCTTCGTGTTGTCTGGACCAGTAGCTTCCCATTGAGCTATGAGGTCATCGAAACTTATTACTTGGTGCGCTCCGTTTGTGCCATTAGTGCCAGTTGTGCCGTCCGAATCAAGTAGGGATGAAACGTTAATTCCGTAAGCCATAGATAATCCATCCATATCCTTTAGGGAGATAATCCATCCCCTCCCTTCGCTGCCTTTGGGGCGCTTGCTTTCAAATCGGAGCGAGCGCATGATGCTGCCGACTTTTGCCTTACTAAAGGGTGCGATTGCGATTTCTTCGTCCTCGACAATCGATTTCGCCACTTGTGTGATCTGTTCCGTGGTTATAAACACCATCTCTTCACTGGCACTACCGGCACTGACGGCATTGCTGGCACATTCCATCACTGCCCGCAGGACAATCAGCGTCAGGTCCGCCGATTGGAGATCAGGAAGAAACTCGAAACAATATCGATAGGAAAGCTCATCCAAACGCTGCCATATACCCTTCATGCCTTGCTTTTCGAGCCATAATGCTACGGCCAGGATTGCCCGCCAAGGTTCCAAGTTTCTTCCTGAAAGGCGCGCAACCTGATTAATTTCACGCTCCAAATTTTGCAGTTCTTTGATATGTGTCAGACCTAAGGCCCAAAGATCATCCAGTAACGGCTGTTTGCCATGAGGCCACAGTACGTAATCCAGGGGATCGGCGTTCGCTTTCTTGTAATTTGTCGTACGGAGTAACGGGATGGTAATGGTCCTGCTAGCCAAAACTGGATCCGGTATTTTGATCGCCGAAAACATACGAGCACAGAATGTATTGACATACCTGGTTTGCCAGCCGCGTTTCCCAGCAGGTTCTTTTACTGGAACTGTATTGCCCTTGCGGTTACCCGCCAAAAGCAAGGCACGCTTGTCAGGGTCAACTTGATGGGTGCCAGAAAGGTTCTCCGCATCATCAAATCCAAGGGTGGCGCCAAGATCAGCCATATCGCGCAGACTGGCGAAGCTGCCCCCAGCTAAGATCAACTGACCTAAATAGGCCAATTCTGTGATCAGAACCAATAGTTGAGTCTTTCCACTACCTCGCTGTCCATTGGGCCAAAGAAAGCCAATCGCGGTGAAGGCATCCAGAAACCAGGTTGCCAGGATATAGCAGGCAATTAGCTCTGCCATTGTCTGTTGATCTGCCAGACTGTGGTCAAAGTCAATAAACGTAGTGATGATATCGACAATCCGGCGAAAAACATCCACTGCATCCGGACGAGAGCCCGCTGCGTACCGCTTCACACCCTCCGGAGACCACAGTTTGTGTTTGGGTGGCATATCCTTAAAATGAGTTTCGATACGAAGTGAACTCAGGGGTGGAAAGTTCACATCTGGGTCATCGCAGTAAAACTTACCATTTTCATCTATGATCACTAGGCTCAGCTTTCTCTTGGTCGTTGGAGCTGTTGACGTCTTTTCTTCGCCTTCGGGGGCGACTTCTTTCTCAATCACCAGGAGGTATAACCAAGTGGCGGCATAGGCATGACCATCAATCAGACAGATTAGGCGATTCATCACTTTGGGGTCATGGTCTAAGATCAGTACAGATCGCTGGATGGATTTGGGAGTTTTGGTTTCACTCATGCTACACCTCCCATTTCTGTTATAATTAGGGGCAGAGGCAAATACCGCTCTTGAATCCGGCGGATGCGCTTCGTGATTTGACCCATTGCTGCTGGCACGGTGATGGGTTTTATTTTGAGCGTATTCATGATTTTTACTCCAATTCTAAATTGTGATCAGATATTTGATTGATAGGAAGTTGTTCAATATTGCGTTTCTGATTTCCTACCATAGGTATTAGCCTGAGGCGATGGAATTCTTGACGCAATAATTGACGCACCAGTGATGACATGGTTTCTCCAGTCATCGCAGCCCATTTTGCTAAGGCTGCCTTGTCGTTCTTGGTGAGGTTGATACTCAAACGTTTGGTCATCGAACTTCTCCTATATTAAATAAAAAAATTAGTATCGTGTGTATAGGATACTAATTTTTTACTATGGTAAGTGGTAGTCGCTATGGTAGTTTAGAAACTACCATAGCGAATTATCGAATTTTATTTGCTCGTTGCCATTCCCAACCCATATCACGATAATCATTTCTTACATCGTCTGATGTAAACTGCTCCCTTTTCCATTTTTTGCGAAATCCATTTTCAGCCATTATGTAGAGTGAGGATTGTTTAATATCTGGATTTTTCTCGGAAATTTCGCGGGAAAATTTGTCAAATTCAATCTCATTGGCACGGTTGGCTGTTCCCTGGTAGGATAGTTCTGGGTTCTTATCTTTGATGGCCCTAAAAATATTGGCTCTTAATTTTCGGATTTCACTCATTCCCAACGGTATTTTTTGGGGTGCCATTGTTTCAGGATATGTACGAATAAGCTTAAATCCCAAGTCGCTTGATTTGGTGAGAATATCATTTACTAATTTCTCAACCATAGCCCATTCTTGGGGCTCGGAGCCATTAATAATCATTACGGTCTTCTCAGGATATTCACTGATCGATATATTTGCCAGCGTTTTACTGGGTTGTTCATCTTGAGCTAGCCCAATACGAATTCTTTGACGATGCACAACGGCATAATTGGGATCAGCTGATTTTTGAAGACTCCAATCAGAAAGAATATGAACTGGATAATAAGGGGAGTTCTTGTATCCGTAGAAATCGAATAACAATAACTCCAGTTCTATTTTTGGTATCAATTTATAAACAATTTCAATTCTGTTTTCTGCCATTTTTCATGTTGTAATTTGAGTTATCTTTTGTGGCATTTGATCTTAAATGACAGCTTTTTGTAGCTAATTGTGCTAGAAGATATTTAAATTGCCAATAAACTGGATTACTATATTAACAATTCCAGTCTGCAGAATAGCATCCAAAGCAATCAGGGGTAATATGAAGAATAATATGAATCGGGCAGCGTTCTGCCATTGGGAATTTGCTTCTTCCGGCACTCCCCACTGGTTGTATGCAGCAAATACGAAAATAACTAGAATAAGATAACGCAATAGCAACCAGCCGCTTATCAAAATGATCTGGGCTTGGGCCGGATTGTTGGCCTGGGTGATGCTGAAGGCAAGCAGAATAACCGCTATAAACCCAAGTATCCAGCCCCACTTTTTACCTACGAAATAAGCTATTTGTTCGTGCCAGTGAACCTTGGTTTCCTTGAAATCTTCCTGAAATGCAAACGCGCCGTATTCGCCTTTCATTAGCGCGATCCCCCACTCCATTAACATTGCTCGTATTATAACCAGACTGTTTGCTTGAGGCGCTGACACAATATTGTTAATATCTCTGATTTGTTGAGACATTTTATTAAAATAGCGCTCCATGTTTCGGGGATATTTCCCCATGGTAGGAATGCGGGGTATTTTATGAATTTTCTTAACCTGATCGGCGAGTAGATTGATACTTAACCGGGTTTCTTCTTTGCCAATCTCTGATTGTAAAATGTTTTCATCATCCAGTTCGGCCATCAGCCGAAGGATGTGCCATATTACCAGAGACGCATTATATTTTCTTGGCATGAAATGTTTGTCAAAAATCAAAAAAACCAGAAAAGGAATCAACATTATCCAAACAGATAGAGATTGGATGAAAAAGCCAATGGTGTCACCTAGAATTTGGGATGGAGCTAAATCAATGCCAAAGATTTTTAGGGAACGTGATAAGACGTCTGCGCGCCCGCGCGATGTAGCCACCAGGCGAGCATTTCGATTTACATCCGGCGCATACCCTGGTTGGCTCACAGCCAATGGGGCGTTGTAGTTGGTTTCAGGTGTGAAGGGATGCAGGGTAGCTGTCACACGCCTTGCATCTGTAAGATTAGCTTGATAAACGACAATAGTAATTGCCGTATTTGCTGTGGCTGTAAATTGGTACCATTGATGCTGAGCAGAATCAATGGCGCTAATCTGGAAATCACCGATTTCGAGTGGTGTAATTACATCGCCTGATTGATTGACTACACTAATATCCAACATCCGCAATACCGAAAAACTATAGGGGGCTTCATTGAGCAACGACGCATGATCGGCATAATCAACACTGACAAAATAATCCCCTTGATAATTCGCTGTGCAAAGCAATGGTGGAGAATTCGTATCCAAATGGGTTTCCAAGACGCTCACTGAACCACATTCTTGCACCCTTGCATCTAAGATCATTAACTCCAAATCAACATTGGCGTAGGCTTCATCAATGCTGAGGAAAAGAATATCACCCTCTTTGACTGGCACCCGATAAAGATGAGGCGTATCACGATACGTCAATTTGGAATATACCGTTTGTCCATAGGCTAGCGGCCAAATCGTATTGGCGTTCTCCCAAACGGGCTCAACGATATGGTTGTCGGTCTCATAAATGGATATGCCGTAGTTTTGTAGCATTGTGTTCGCTGGGGCATGCACTGCAATCAGATAATCGCTACTTATGGGCGGTGTGAATGTGATAAAACTTTCCTCAGCCGTGCTACTGTAACCATCGCCAAAGACAGCGATTCCCCAAGCAAAAAATATTCCAATAGCAAGCATGAAAATCAAAAAAATTACGAATAGCAGCGGCCCCATGATAAAAAGGCGTAAATTGCGATACCAAAACGCAACCGAATGATACGTTAGATAGCTCAACTCAAAGTTTTGCTGATCGAGATAGCTGATTTCACTTGCTTTCGTTGTACAAACGGTCACTTGTTTTTTTGTATACCGGGGAAAGAACTTGTTGAGTATGCGTGTGAGCAGAAATTCCCAACCCTTCCAGAGTTGATCTGCAAACGCCACAGGCACATCGCCAAACCAATCTTGAGATAATTCGAGCCATCTTTTTTGATTTGCGCTCATGGGTTGTTGAGATTTTTGTTTTTCTTCATCGCTAAGATTTTTCATGTGCTTTTTTCTCTGATTTCTGTTCCTGCATAACGAGAAACCCGTTCTGCCGGATGTCATCCTGCCGCTCGCGCCGCTCGGATACGCTCCAACAATACGGACGCCGGTTCATCGGTAGGATCTTGCTCGACTAACTCCCCTCGGAAAGCTTTGGCAAGTAAAGAAGGGGTGAATAGATCTACACAATCTTTTCCTGCTTGGTAACGCTCTTCTAATTGATTGGCGAAGGTAAAGAGCTTTTCAACGCGGTTAGTTATTTCTTGTTGCTCATCAACTGGTGGTAGTGGTAAAAGAAAAGTTTTCAGAGTTTTGGCAGGAATTTGTGGCTGAGCTGAACCAGATCGTTTCTCTTCTAACTGGGTTTTGAAAAAGGATGATGCAATACAAATAACCAGATATTTTCCCAGTATATTTTCTTGTTTCTTTCTAAGGATGAGCATACCTGAGTTGATTCTAATAACATCAAACGGCACAGTATCATCATAGTAGGCTACATTACCAAGCGTGCCTCTGGTTGTTATAACCACATCCCCCCGTTCTAGGGTTCCGCTTCGCAGAATGTTGTGTTTTTCTTCAGAAATAAATACAACCTCTTCGAATTTAAACCCAAAATCCCGAACGTTTTTAGTAGAAAGAAATACGCAATATCCACTTTCTTGGTAATCAGTCCGTTTCGGATAATTCTTTCCTCGATCACCATCGATTAGATCAAGTGTGTCATCAAAGCTTTGAATTTGCCATGTGTCTGGGAATGAGAAATTCTCAATTTCCATTTCACCAGAAGAGTTTTCCCCGCGCCACTCCTCCGTTAAACGACCGGAGACCGCCTCCGCCAGCACGGACTGCCGAAAGCGCTTGATGATTTGCGGCACGCGCTCCAGATGTTCCTGGCAGGTATCCACTTTTTGCAACAAAGAATCGAGTTTGTCCGCAATGCGTTTTTGTTCAGTGATGGGAGCTAAAATTGCCGGAGCAGCTAAACCGTCCTTTGTTCCAAGCCTGGGCATATTTAGACCATAACTGACTGCATTTACATAAGCCAGAAATTCAGGGGTCCTTAGCCAGTAAAAAAGGTAACGGCCAATAATTGCATTACTTGAGCTAATTGGAACTATTTCAGTTGTACAAAAACCATCATCATCAGCCATTAAAACCTTGTTCAGATAAGGACGAAGTTTTCCATATAGAACCTCCCCCTTACGAAACCTGTTTTTTGTACTTTTTGATTGTCTTTGAGCAAATGTAACCCGCTCTAATAGCCTTGATGTATCTTTTTCAATATCTGCGAGTGCCAACACCCAAGCATCATCTGGGATATCACGCGATTCGATTCTATCCACCTTTCCATAATCGGTAATTTCACCAAGCCGGGTTCTTAGCCAAGAATTAGGGATTTCACTCATTTTCAATCCCAACACCTAGTTCTTCTATAATGCTATAAAGCTCTGCCATTGCAGCTTCCAGTTCACCCAAAGCTTCCTGGGCCAAGGCTTCGGGTTCGGGCAAATCTTCGGCAGAAACTTCACTCTCATCTTTCAACCAGACGATATCCAGGTTGTCATTGCGTTCGGCAATCCATTCGCGCGTGAAGCGGCGGAAACGCCCCTCTTCACCGGTATCCTGGCGCATTTTCAGGCTTTCCGGTTGGCCGAGGGGGGCATCTCCAAAAGCAGCTTCAAATTCGGCAAAATGGCTCCGTTCCAATGCCGTTCGTTTCCCAAAACTGGGCATGTTGGCACGCAGGTCGTACACCCAGACCTCCTGGGTGTTGCCCTTATCCATTTCGCCACGGGTAAAAAAGAGCACATTGGTCTTAACGCCCTGGGCATAAAAGATGCCAGTGGGCAGGCGCAGGATGGTATGCAGGTTGCACTTATCCATCAAGTCCCGGCGGATATCGCGGCCCACGTTGCTTTCGAAGAGCACGTTATCGGGCAGCACCACCGCGGCCCGTCCACCAGGTTTCAGTCCTCTGTAAATATGCTGCAAGAAAGCAAACTGCTTATTGCTGGTGGGGAAGGAAAAATCGTCGCGGCTGGGTAAACCACCACCACTTTTGGTGCCAAAAGGTGGGTTAGTCAATATGAGGGTTGCTTTGGGTAAAGCCTGGCCTTCAGGAGAGAGCGTATCCCCATAGCGAATCCCCGCAGCTTCTGGATCGGAATCGAGACCATGCAGCATCAGGTTCATCAAAGCCAATCGGTGTGCATCCTGCACAAGCTCCATCCCATAAAAAGTATTGCGGTGATATTTGCGCTGTTGAGTTTCCGTCCATTTGTCAGGGTTTTCGTGTTCACGAATATAACGGTTGGCTGAGATCAGAAATCCGCCCGTACCTGCCGCGGGATCCTGGATAATATCATCCAGAGTGGGCTGCATTACAGCCACCATGCTGTCAATCAACGGCCGGGGGGTGAAATACTGCCCAGCACCGGATTTTTTCTCATTGGCGTTCTTTTCGAGCAAGCCTTCATACAAATCACCCATGCCTTCCTGACGGGCGCTGTACCAATCTAGTTTGTCAATTTCTGTCACCAAAATCGAGAGTGTGGTTGGCTTTTTTATAAAGGTGCTGGCATTGGCAAAAATCTCCTGCACCAACCGCGAACCCTGGCTCCCCAGGTCAATCAGCATTTTTCGGTAAAAATTGAGTCGCTCTGGAGCGCTTTTCGTCTCTAAATCATCCCAGCGATAACCTTCTGGCAAATCTTTTTCGGTATGGGTCTCTTTTGCCATTTTGAGAAAGAGCAAATAAGTCAATTCGGTGACGTATTGGTGATAGGTGACGCCATCATCTTTGAGCACATTGCACAGGTTCCAAAGTTTGGCGACAATATCTTGGGTGACAGTTTTATTCGTATTGGGAGTAGCCAAAGGTATCCATCCTGGGTATTGAGATTTGTGGGAAAAGCAGCGCCCTAATTTTACCAGCCCATTCGCCCCTAGATTTCAGGCAAAGTCCATAACAATCCGTTGAAAGTATTCAGAGTATCATCCAACTGCCCGTCGAAAATGCGGTCCAAACGGGTGTGGCCGCCCCCTTCGCGGCGGAAGATCAGGTCGGGATCATCCAGGGCGGCCCGGTCGACCACCGTATTGGCCTTGGTTTGGGCGGCAATTTTACCCAGCCATCGGCGTTGGGGCGTACTCCAATTGCGGGATGCCAGCATCTGGTTTAAAGCCCAATCGACGCGCTGTTCATAAGGCACCAGGGGATCACCGGTGGCAGTATGGCGGATAAACCCGACGATGTGAGCGGCAATCTCCTGATTGGTCATCTCCCGCCAGGCGGTGGTCAGGCTGGCTTCACTGAACCCGGCCCGGTCCAGTTCGATAGCCAGTTCGCGCAGTTGTTTTCGGGTCAAGTCACGCGGGCGGGTCAGCACTGTCACCAAAGCTGGGATGATATCTCGATTGGTTTGGATAAATTCAGCGAATGCTTCAAGATAATCTTCAGGTTGGGTGGCATCCCCATAGCCATGCTCTACTTTGTAGAGTTGATCAGGATGCTCCGAAATAAACATCGGTTTGGTGGATTGCTCCTGCCGGTCGAGAATCTCCCCCAGGGTTTTGTATTTCACAAACCAGTTGGCAACTTCATCCACAGGCAGGGCGCGTAAATTTTCAATAAAATCATCCGCCGACATCCCGGCAACCACTTCAAAATCCTGTCGTTTTTTCTCACTCAACCGGCGTTTTTTGCGTTGGAGTTTGGCGATAAATTGATCGCGGATCAATTCCTTTTCCGCTTCCCCACCCACCTGGATGATCTCCGCCACCAATTGTTCAAAACTGATCTTGGGGTCCACCACCACCGGCTGCATCTCGGTCATATCCTGGATGGCTTCATATAGCTTGACGGCGTCGAAAATCCGGAAGGTTTCCTTGCCAATCTCGTCACACAACCGGGTGGCGCGTCCCATCATCTGGTCAAACAAAATCCGGCTGTTGACCCGCCGCAGAAAGACCAGGTTGCAAATTTCAGGGACATCGATCCCGGTAGTCAGCAAATCGACGGTGACGGCCACATTGGGCAGGCGTTCGTTTTTGTAAAAGCGGATCAGTTGCAGGGGGTTATCGGCTGCGCCGGTGATCTTGACCACGGCGTCATCTTCAATGCTGCCATACTGTTCTTGAAAAGCCTGTTTGAGCAGCATCACCACCAGATCAGCGTGATCATCGCGGGCGCAGAAGATCAGGGTTTTCTGGCGAGAGGCCGGGTCTAATTCCCTGGCCAGATACTGGCAAACCACATTATTGAAAGATTCCGTGATGACTTTGTTGTTGAAATCGGCCACATCCAGATTGATTTCGTCGGGCGCGGTGTACAGATCGATCCGGTTATGGCGGGGATCATAAACCTTAACCTGCTCTCCCTTTTTCCAGGTGATCCCTTCCTGGGAGAGTTGGGTCGTGATCTGAATGGGGGGTTCGTGGTCGATAAGATAGCCATCGATAACGGCTTCCCGGTAACTGTAGGTGTAGACCGGAATCCCAAAGATTTCGGTGGTGTGCAGGGCGGGCGTGGCGGTCAGTCCGATTTTGACGGCATCAAAATAATCGATCACCCGCCGGTATTTGGAGATGTAATCCTTCTGATCTCGGAAGGTCAACTCGGTATCTGCCAGTTCTCGATCCAGCAAATATCCCCGGTGACACTCATCCACCACAATGCAGTCATATTGATCCACGGTGGGTGGAATGACATTTTCCCCCGGATACAGGATTCGCTTGACCATACCCTGAATAGTGGCAATATGGACGGCGGTAGCGGTATCCGGAGTGGTTTCATTCAATTCCTTGATACCGAAAATATCGGCAAAGGTCTGGATATTTTCCATGCGGGTGTCTTTGAAAGCATTAGCGGCCTGTTCGCCGAGGGCTGTCCGATCCACCAGGAAGAGTATCCGCCGGAAGCGCTGGACTTTGAGCAAACGATAGACCAGGGCAATGCAGGTTTTGGTTTTGCCCGTTCCGGTGGCCATAGCCAGCAGCATTTCTCGCTTCCCCTCGGCAATCCCGGCCTCGGCGGCCTGAATGGCTTCTTTTTGATAGGGTCGCAGCGTGAAACCATAATTGAAGGTTTCGTTTGCGAGTTGTTGGTGGGCGCGGTCTTCATCCCGTTTCAGGAGGGCGGTCAGACCTTCAGGGGTGTACCAGCCATCCAGGGCATGGCTCAAATTTTCAGGACGGCGCAGATCACAGAACCAGATCCCGCTGTGGGTTTCGAGCTGGCGGAGATAGGGACGGCCATTGGTGGAGAAAATGAACGGTAGGTGGTTGTCGCCCCACGGACCGCCTGGTGATTGATGATCAGCTCCAGGTTTGAAATCCCGGCTATAGCGCTTGGCCTGCCCGAGCGCACCAGAGACATTGATATTTTTACGCTTGGCTTCCACTGCTGCGATGGGCATCAAACCGACAAACAGTACATAATCGGCGGGGCCGCTGCTGGTCGGCCATTCGGCAATCGCCAGATTCTTGCCCTTTTCTGGACGGGTTCCTTTGGCATAGCGTAAGTTGGCTGTGTCTGCTATCCAACCTGCCTGGCGGAGTTGTTCATCAATGATTTCTCGGGTTTCAGCTTCATCCAGGTGAATATCAGCGGCAGCGGTATTGGCGGCTTGCACATATTGAGCGAGGGTGCTCGTAGGTTGCTCCACCGCTTCCACTTGGCGCACCATCAGACGAGCTTCCAGTTCTGCCTTTGCTTCGTCTGTTTCAACAGCCAATTGCTCCCAAAAGGATTGCTCATCGCGGGCTTCTGAGAGTTGGGTTTCCAATAAATCCAGGCGCTGAACGGTCTCTTGATGAATCGCTTGGGACGCTTGTAGTTCTTGCATCAAGCGGTCGAGTTCAGCTTCTAAATCCTTATTCTCATCTTTAGGTGGCTGGGGCGGTACAAATGGACCGGATTTGAAATTGGTATTGCCAAAGGTCCGCTCAAACCAGATGCTCAATTGCCAGGCGATTTTTAATAAATTGAGTGCGGCGTGATGATCGCCACCGATGTCATGGCTGGCAACATTCCCCGAACGGCGAATCTCATTGAAAAGCTGCCACGTTTCACGCGGAATAATACCCGTATCTTGTAATCGTCTTAGGCGCTCGTATTGAGTTTCCCCAGGAATATCGTACAATCCCACTCGTGCTGCCACTTGCTGAGTCAAAAGCTCAGCAAATTGGCGCAGTTTCAAGATGCAAGTGTTGGGATCATCCGTGAAATACTTCTCCGCCAACATGCCCAACCGCACGAGTTGTTCATCGTGAGTTTGTAAGTGGGCAAAGTTGGTGGGGGGAAGAGTTTTGGGCATTGATATAAATTATATCGTCTGTTTATAGGATTGTTCGATTAAGGCGACAACCTTTTCCATATCAGAAACTGATTTTAGTTTTAAATCAACCTGACCAGTGCCGTAGTGACCGATATTAGAAACATCTCGGGTGAGTTCAAAGGGGTCATGCAGGTCTGAATGGTTAATATCCAGCCAAATCCACAATGCTTTTGCTTGAAGGCGAACTTCGCAAAAGTTTTTGCCATGCTTATAACTGATATACATCTTGTTGGCTTTTTCGGTGATTTCGCCATCTTCGGCCACAGCAAAGATTTGTTCCCGCAGTCGCTCAAATAGCTCCTGGGTCGGTTTGGATCTTCCCTTTAGATGGTCTTCTACGGTATAGGTTGGCGCTTCAGGAACTTCAGCATCAACGGGTTCGATGGCTTGTGCTGGCTTCTTTTTAATCTGTGCATTGGTTACGAAAATGGGATCCAGGTACAAAAGATCATCCCCATAACGGCGATACGTCCATAACTCAATATTGGTGCCAATCCGGTTTACGGCGTATTTATCGTATTCCGAAAAACTCTCGGCAATCAAAATCAGGCGCGGTGCGCTCCAATCAATCTCAATTTCCATGCCCAGGGTTTCCTGTGCGGCCAGCGTGAAATCACCTTTATGATCGACAAGCCAATCCAGATAAAACAAGCCCTGGTTGATAACGTTCTCTTTAGTGGTTTTCTTGTATTCAATGATCGTTGGGAAACCGTCTTGGTCAATGCCAAGAGTATCAATGCGTCCACGTTGGCGGTCACCAGTGGTGAATTCGCTGCCGATGAAATGCACGCCCAGAAATTGTAACAAGTTAGCCTCGAATAGTCGCTGAAGTTCTCGTTCACTTGCAAAAGAAGCAGGTTTGATTTGTGAAACTGGTTCATCAATTTGGATTTGGTACAGTGGCATGGCATCTCCCCTTGAGAGAAATTGGAATATTGCTAATTATTTTTCTAAGTGTAGTGCAAAACGCTTGCGAGTGCAAATCAAATTGGTCGATTAGCCAACAGTTCTGATGTTCGCGCAGCCAATCGGCAACCCGTTTGGCGTCTATCTGGGATTGCGCCACTTGTAAGGTAAGTTCAATCCCTTGGAGGTTGCTGACCGTGAGGGTGATGCCATTGTGCTGCAATGACAAAGCCACCGCACAATCCCGGTGCGTTTATTGCCATCCAAAAAAGCATGATAATTATCCAAAGATTCCATCAGCGCCGTGGCTTCGCTGAAAAAGTCGGAATACAGTTCTTTGGCATCATAAGTATACATCGAACTATCCGCTCCTCCCCTTTTTCGTAATCACCCATCGCTTGACATATCGGTATCGGATAGATGATAATACAACCTATCCGATACCGATTGGAGAACGTCATGCTCGAAGAACGTCTACTGAAACGTTTGAATGAAAAAAAAGCCCAACTGGACGCTCT
>Ga0233437_1005733_pt1 | contig 13211 bp, 11 predicted proteins | sample SI_122_August201_FD_182714 | JGI IMG/M metagenome (GOLD analysis project Ga0233437, IMG submission 182714) | Seawater microbial communities from Saanich Inlet, British Columbia, Canada - SI_122_August2016_200_MG | ecosystem: Environmental > Aquatic > Marine > Inlet | place: Canada: British... | reverse complement strand
TGGTCAAGCTGATGCAATTCGTTTAGCAATTGCCAGAGCATTGGTTGTATTTGATGACAAATTAAAAAAGGTTTTTGACGATTATGACCGACTGTTATTAGTTGCAGATGTAAGAAGAAAAGAAGTTTGTAAACCAAACGACTCTAAAGCAAGAGCTAAGAGACAAAAATCATACAGGTAGATAAAAAATGATAATCCCAATAAGATGCTTTTCATGTGGAAAACCAGTAGCACACCTTTACGAAGAATACAAAGAAAGGGTTGAGAAAGGTGAAGAAGCTAAGAAAGTTATGGATTCTTTAGGATTAGAAAGGTATTGCTGCCGAGGAGTCCTCTTAGGTCAAGTTGATTTAATTGACATTGCTGGTTCATTTAAGAAAGGATAGTTTATTTTCTTAATTTTTATACTTTCTTATTCTATATTTTCTTGTTTCTATATTTTTATATACTTGATTTATTTACTTTTTTGTTAATGGTTGTTAATTCTGAAACTGGTGTTGTTGATGGATCAGATAAACCTGATTGTGATAACCCCAATTTGGGTGATTATCTTCTTTTAGATGAAAGTGGTCTAAGAACGGATCTTATAGGTCTTTTTAGAGGATTAGGCCCTTCTGTAATTAGTATGTTAACTTTAGCAACTGTAGATTCTCCAGAATTTGTTAAAAGATTTATTAGGAATAAAGTCCCAATTGATTTGATTAAAACTTTAATGGACCATTTACCTGCAATAGATTATCATCGTGAGGGAGATCCAGACCTATTCATGCGTCCGGGTTTCTTAACTGGAGCTGCTTCAGCGAAGTATTTGGGGCAAGCTTTTCCTGCTCCTTGTGGAATCAACTCACATCAATATGATTTTTCTGATGGTTTATTAGATTTATCAGACAGACTGTTACCAAAGGTTAAAAAAACTAAGGATGTAGGTAAGACTGTACATTTTTTAGGACATAGTTATGGTGCTTTAATTGGTTTACAAGCTTACCAGAAACAACCAAAACTATTTGATAGAATTTTAACAATGGCAGTTCCTTATCATGGTTCTGAAATGGCAGATAGATATGGGGGACTTCTTTCGTTGTTGCCAATTGTTGATGTTCGAAAGTTTAGTACTACTGATCCAGTCTTAGCAGAATTTAGACGTAAGGGTTTGCCTGAAGATGCTCCCATACTAAATCTTTATAGTGATGGGGACGAGTTAATTAGACATTATAGTCGCTCTATTTTACCTTCACAAAGTAATGTTACTAACCTTTGCATTCCTGGGATTAAGCATAATCAGTTTCTTTATGATCCTTTAGTACGTGAAATTGCTAAGTTATTTATGGGTGGTTGTGAGGTGGATTCTGAACTGCCAGATCGTTTGGATCAAGCTTTAGGTCCTAAACAGACTACAAGAATTGAAGAACTTGTAAGAGTTAATGGTTTTTAACGAAATACTCTAAACTTAAGCTGCCCTTGCAATGTCTTCATAAAATTGCTCTGGTGTTAAAATTAAAGGAGTTTTTGTTTTAGGTTGACCTTTTTCTCTTTCTTGGTCTACAATTTGATAGCCTCTTTTCTTAAACTCTTGAAACTTTTGATGAAAACTTCTTTGGCCACCCCATTTTTTCCCAATAATATTTTTTTGTCCTGCTCTATAAACTCCATGTTGAATTTCATTGGCGAGCATAGGACTGGCACTTGTAATTGCGAATTCTATCTGTAAACCTGTTTCTGAATCAATTGCTGACATTTGAACAGAACTATACTGGGATCCTTTTTTTCTTCTGTGGTCATCAATTCCTGGATCTTGAAGCTGAAATTCTCCATCTTTCATTACTCGCTTGCCATTTTTATCTTTTTTAAATTCTCTATGGGGATTACGTTCTAAATTTAATGTTGGAAGACTTTTATAAATTTTCCCAACTATTCCATCTACTTGTGATGGATGATATGCTGATGCTTTAATCCCCAGCCAATCTCTAACATTTCTTGCTAGGTCTTCTGTAGGGGTTGTTATTCCATTATAGTGATCCCATAATTCATCAACTAACTTTTCAGCAATTTTATCTACACCACGATGGGAATCTTTAATTCTAAGAATCTTCAATGCACATTTTCTTCCTTTTACATTAATGTCAGAATAAACAACTTCAATGAATTGGGGGGTATTTCTAAGATTTCCTTCTAAACCGTCTTTAGTTTTATCACTGGGGTCAAAAATACTTTGATAGATTTTAATTCTATCTTGGTCTTTTTTAGACAAATTGTTAAAATCTCTGTCTACTATTCTTTTTGGTCTTTCTGTGTATAAGAATTTTAAATAAGATAAATAATCTTTAAAGGCTATGTTCTTAGTATACTGCATATTTAGAATAGGATTTAATCCTTCTGAAACTCTTTTAATTACTTTTCTTCCTTCCTTAATTCTATTTTTAAATGTTTTTTTAGCCTTTCGAACTTCAGGATCTGTTAACCCATTTAGCATCTGTTCTACTAAAATTTCACTAACTCGTAAGTCATCAAATCTGCTTCTGGGTCCCATCTTTGTTATAATTAATTAGTTTATTTATAAATGTTGGGGAATTTACTACTAACAAGTAACTTTAGATGGTTCTTAATAGATTACAATAATATTTATATAACTCTTCTATTGCTAAAGTAAGGTGGCAGAGAAAAGTATTCTTGATGTGGAAGAGCACAACTTAACGCCAGGTATGCGACAGTATAGAGATATCAAGAAAGATAATTCAGACTGTTTAATTATGCTGAGGATGGGCGATTTCTATGAAATGTTTTATGAAGATGCTGTAACTGCTTCAAGAGAGTTAGAGATTACTTTAACTGCTAGAGGCCAAGGAGATAAAAGAGCTCCTCTTGCTGGACTTCCTTACCATGCTTTAGAACCATACTTAGCCAAGTTAGTTAAGAAAGGTTACAAGGTAGCAATTGTTGAACAGTTAGAAGATCCTAAGAAAGCTAAGGGCTTAGTAAAACGAGGATTAGTGAGGATTGTAACTCCCGGAACTTTAATTGACTCTTCAATGTTAAATGAGAATGAGAATAATTATATCTTGGCTTTAACATGTTTAAATGATGAATTTGCTTTAGCTTTTTGTGATCTCTCTACAGGAGAATTTTTTACAACTAAAGCAGATAACTTAGCGGAATTACATTCTGAGTTGGTAAGATTAAACCCTAGTGAATGTATTATTCCTGAAAGTTTAAAAGTTAATTCTGAACTAATTGGTAAGATTAAATCATTTGGTTCTTATATCAATTCTTTAGAAGATTATTATTTTAAGTTTGATACAGCTAAGGAAACTTTATTGGAACATTTTAATTTATCTTCCTTAGATTCCTTCGGATTAGAAGATAAGAAACTTAATGTTTCTGCTTCTGGAGCGTTAATGCAATACTTAATTACTACACAAAAAAATTCTTTAAGTCACATTAAGAAAATCTCTGCATTAAGTGGTAAGAACAAAATGTTATTAGATTCTTCTACATTAAGAAATTTAGAATTACTTAGTAATATTAAGGATAATTCTTCTCGTGGTTCTTTGTTATCAGTATTAGATAAAACAACTACTTCAATGGGTTCAAGATTATTAAAAAAGTGGATTAAAGAACCTCTATTGAACAAAGATGCAATTAACAAAAGATTAAGTGCTCTTGAAAGTCTTAACAAAAGTGTAATTAGAAGAGAGGAAATTATTGAGCTGCTTAAAGAAGTTTATGATCTGGAAAGATTAATTTCTCGTGTTAATTATGGCAATGCTAATCCTCGCGATTTGTTGGCATTAAAAGTTTCTTTGAGTAAGATTCCATTAATTAAAGAGAAACTTGAAGAGTTAGATTCTGAGCTATTAAAATTAATTTCTCAAATGAATGAATTAAATGATGTGGTTAAGTTAATAGATTCTGCGATTAAAGAGGATGCTCCTATCATTATTCGGGATGGAGGAATGATTAAATCAGAATATAATTCTGAACTTTCAGAACTCGTTGATATTAGAATTAATTCTAAAAAGTATTTAAGAGAATTAGAAGATCGTGAGAAAGAGAAAACTGGAATTCCTACATTAAAGATTGGCTTTACGAGAGTATTTGGTTATTTTATTGAAGTTACCAAGAAGAATTTACATTTAGTTCCGCAAGATTATATCAGAAAACAAACTACAGCTAATTCTGAAAGGTATATTACTGAAGAACTTAAGAAAGAAGAAGAGAAGATCTTAGGAGCACATGAAAAGATTGTTGAGTTAGAATATAATCTATTTCAGAATTTGATTAAAGAAATTTCTAAGTTTACTATTGAGGTACAAGATTCTGCTCGTAAAATTTCTGTATTAGATGTTTTATGTTCTTTTGCTAAAGTTGCCATGGAAAACAATTATGTTAAACCAGAGTTTGTTGATGAGAAAGTAATTCAATTAAGAAATTCTCGTCATCCTGTAGTAGAATTACTTGAATCTAGATTTGTTGCCAATGATATTATTATTGAAGATGGCGAAATGATGATTATTACTGGTCCTAACATGTCTGGAAAGTCGACAATAATGAGACAGGTTGCTTTGCTTTGTTTAATGGCGCAAATTGGTTCATACGTTCCTGCAGAAGAAGCTGTTATGGGGATTGTGGATAGAATCTTTACTCGAGTGGGAGCGTATGATGATCTTTCTTCTGGCCAATCAACATTTATGGTAGAGATGAATGAAACTGCTTCAATTCTAAATAATGCTACTAGTGCGAGTTTAATTATCCTGGATGAAATTGGTAGAGGAACTTCAACATTTGATGGTGTTTCCATTGCTTGGAGTGTTGCAGAACATATTTACAATAAAATTAAAGCGCGTACAATGTTCTCTACACACTATCATGTGATGAATAAATTATCTGATAAGTTTGATAGAATTAATAATTATAATATTGCTGTTAAGGAAGATTATGGTGAGATTGTTTTTCTGCATAAGTTGATTTCTGGTGGTACAGATCAGAGTTATGGTGTTCACGTTGCTAAATTAGCTGGATTACCAAAAGAAGTTTTAGCCCGAGCAGAAGAGATTCAGTTAGAATTAGAAAAAGATGACCAGATTTCTCGTAAGGTTAAAGCTAAGAAACTGAAGGAACAGACTAGCTTAGATGGTTTTTAGTTCAAACTTCTCATACAGTTCTTCTATAGAAACATTAACATCAGAGAAGCCATAAAAAGTCTCTTTAAACATTTCTTTAAACCCTTCTTTTTTAATAACGGGATTGTCTTTCAGTTTAATCAGAAAGTGGTTCCAATCTGAACTTTCTTTATCTAAAACAAAAACTAACTGTTCTTCTAACCATTCAGATATTCTTTGTTTCTTTCCTGTATTGAAACCAATACATTTCTCCTCTGGAAGAACAATAAAAGACTCTTCATTAATATCATCTGGATAAACACGACCTAGAGGAAATAATCTACATCTTAATGGTCGGTTTAAATAAATGGTACAATTATTATCAACTTTAAATGGACAGGTTGGTCTATTACGTAAGTAACAACGAGGAATCTCATCAAACGGACGGAACATAGAATACTTTTCATGGAATTCTTTAGTATCAATATCCAAAACGGAACAAATATTCTTAATATCATAAGGAGCCAGTTGAATTATAGTTGAGTCGCAACATTTTCCACACTGTTTACACTTAAACTTAAATTTCTGATGAAGTTCTTTTGCTTGTAAGGCCATACTCTTTAGAATTCTATTTTATTTAATAAACTTCCCTTCTTTCATTATAGTTTTCTTATCAACTATTATAGTTGGCTCTTTCACAATTCCATCTAAATGAAGTGGGACATCATTTTCTCCACCATAACTTAAATCATTTCCTAGTGCAAAGTGGACAGTTCCAAGAACTTTTTCATCTTCTAAAACAATTCCAGAAAGTTTAGCATTCTGATTGGTTCCAATACCAAACTCAGCAATTAAGTATGCATCTCTGCCTACTTTATCCAAAACTTCTTTTAATTTGGTCGAATCTTCATTATCAGAAACTACTTTGGCAACATTATTAACAACTTCTAATTCAATTGGTTCTTTTAATAATCCCACTCCAGCCATAGATCCATCAATTACAATCTTTCCATTGGCGTTAATCACTCCAGAATCAACTTCTCCTGATGGTAGATTTCCAAATGACCCTTTATCATGTTTTAACAAATGTTCGGAATATCCATGTGTATTTTGAACTGAGAAAGTAATCTCTGTTCCCAAAGAAGAAGTAACTTTAATTTGTTTTGAACCAGCGATTATTGGTCTTAACCATTTATGCCTTTCAATTAACTCATCATAATTAATATCAACACATCTGTTTAGGATATCTTCAGTTATCCCTGGAGCTGAAATAATCCTTGCTCCCTTCTTAGAAGCTTCTCTTCTTGCTTCTGTATGAGATAAGGATTTAGAAGTTATTATAAAAATAACATTGCTCTTTAACATATCTTTGGTAATCCCCCTTGAAGGTTCTTCTCCATTTTGTTTAAGTTCTTCCATTAGAATCAATTTAACATTGTAACCATTACTCACAGAATAAATAAAGAATTCTTCAGCTAAGTGTTTCTTTTTATTATCTGTAATAACTAAGAACTTCTCTTCTTTCTTTAAGTTGAGAATTTTATTCAGAATTGTTGTGATTATCTTTTCATTTACCATAGTTTAAGTTTAATTCACATTCCCTTATAAAATTTGTTAATCAGAACTATTTCTTTGCTTTTTTAACTGTCTTTTTCTTAACTACTTTCTTTGCTTTAACTTTTTTCTTAACTTTTGTAGTATCATTTGGAGTAAATTTACTATCTCCCTCTTGGCCAATTTTCTCTGTATATTTACACTTAGGAAAGCCTGGGCAGGCAACAAACTGGCCATAAAATCCGTTTCTAAGAACTAAATCTAATCCACACTTTGGACATTTCTTATCAACCTTTGGTGGTTCTTTTTTCTTTCCTTCTTCCATTGTAACACCTTCTTCTAACTTAGATGTACATGCTGGATTAATACAAAGTTCTTGTGGTCTTTTGCCCTTTCTAATAACTTGAATCTTTGGATGTTTACAAATTTCACAAATTGCTTTGGTATTCTTAATTAATGCTCCTCCTGGGAGATTATATGTGGCACCACAATCTGGATATTTGTCACAAGCAATAAACTTGCCAAACTTACCAAACTTAATTGTTAGTCTTCCATCTTTACACTTTTTACATGGACCAACATAATTCTGAATTTCTTGAGTTTCTCTTACTGAAGCAAGTAACTCTTTACCAATATCTTTTTCTTTCTTCTTAAAATCTGCAAGAAGTTTAGTTAAGAACTTTCTTGCCTTCTCTAAAACATTCTCTTGTTTCTCTTTTCCTTCTCTAATCTTTACCATATCAGCTTCAAAATCTGCAGTTAGTTTCTCATCTACAATTCTGGGAGCATATTTTTCTAAAATATTAATAGTTTCCATTCCAAGTTTTGTAACTGTAATCTTTACTCCTTCTACATATCCTCGTTGGAATAATCTATCTAGGATATCTGCACGAGTTGCTTTTGTTCCCAAGTTTCTTTTTTCTAAATCTTTAATAATAGAACTCTGATTAAACCTATTTGGTGGTTGAGTTTCCTTATCCAATTTTGTTATCTTCTTAATCTCAACTTTCTCGCCTTCCTTTAGGTCTGGAAGTGTAATTTCTTCTAATTTTACATAGGGTTTGTAATAAACATGCCAATTTTCTTCAACAGTTCTTGTTCCTTTAGCAATAAATATTTCTGAATTTACATCTAGCTTAGCTTCCATAGTCTCACGAACTGCGGGCTTAGCGAAAGTTGCTAAAAATCTTTTAACAATTAAATCGTAAAGTTTTCTTTCTCTTGGTTTTAATTCTCCTGGAACTTGTCCAGTGGGATAAATTGAGGGATGTGCAGGATCTGTTTTCTTACCATTATTAGGAACTAATGCACCTTTCATTAATTCTTTAGCCATGCCAGCATATTCAGGTTGTTTTGTTAAGTCTGTAAATATTTTCTTAAATCCCAACTTTGGATCTAATTGTTGGGAAGAAGTTCTTGGATATGAAGTAACTCCTGCTAAATATAATGCTTGAGCAAGTTCTAAAGTTTCTTTAGGAGTGATTTTAAATTGTCCATACGATTCTGATTGTAAATCAGTAATGTTAAATGGAGTTGGTGGTGCTTGATTTCTTTTTGTTCTTTTAATTTCTTTGATTTTAGCTTCTTTCTGATCTTTAATATTAGTCATAACTGTTTCTACAACTTTTTTATCAAAGATCTTGTCTTTAATATGCCAAGCGTCTACATTCTCTTTATTATATGCACCATCTAATTGAACTTGCCAGAATGGCTCGGGCTTAAACGCTTGAATTTCTCTTTCTCGATCTACTAATAATTTTAATGCTGGTCCTTGTACTCTTCCAGCAGACATAACTTTAAATGATCCTGCAGCTTTAACAGAACCAGTTAAGGCTCTAGATAAATTAATTCCATAATACCAATCTAAGTAATGTCTAGTTTCTCCAGCATTAGCTTGGCCCCAATCTAAGTGTTTTATTTTTTTATCATAAGCTTCAATCAGATCAGGCTTGGTAAGAGTAGAGAACTTCATTCTATTAGCATCTTTTTTCTTACAAGCATATCTCACAACATTCAGCCCAATAACTTCTCCTTCGACATCATAATCGCATGCAATCGTAATCTCATCAACTTCTTTTACTAATTTAGCAATGTTGTCAATATAATTTTTAACGTATTTTAATTCTTTATTACTTTTGTAAGAAGCTTCCCATTTAATATCAAATACTGGATATGTCCAACCTTTTTTGTTAGCTTCAACTAATCCATACAAATGTCCTACTGCAGAAGTTACGATAATGTGTTTTTTATTATGTGTTAATTCAAAGTAAGTTGCTTGTTTATTTTTCTTTTTCTCTGCTTTGCCATCAGCTAAGGCAGCTGCAACCTTTAATGCAGCACTTGGTTTCTCTGTAATAATCAACTCGGTCATGTAGGTAAAGAATTCTGGCTGGTTTTTATAAATGTTCTGATTTTTTATCAGAACGTCTAAAAAACTTGCTTTGATTAGTTTTTTAAGAATGTTTGGAAAATGTTTAATACTCTCATTAAAGTATTATTTTGTCTGAAATAAGCCCATTTTCATGTGTGTGGAGTCTTTTTCTCTTATTTTTTGGGAGTATTAGATAGATTATTTTGACCAATTTATAATTAATTCTTGAAAGAAGTTTGTTAATTTTATTAAACTGTTTACGTCTACCCATTCATCAGAGCTATGACAATTTCCTCCTTCTGGGCCAAAACTAACTATTGGGATATCTAATGTTGCTAAACGATTTTCATCTGCCACTGAATAACCGATACCATATTCATAACCTTTGTAAAAATTTTCAACTGAGTTAGTAAACTTTTTAATTGTAAGAATTTCCGGATCAAAAAAGTAAGGGCGGCAATATGGCGTAGGCCTTTGCCTCATATTAATTTCTATCTTTGCTCGATTATCAATTATTCCAGACTCTTGTGCTTTAATGGCAATATCAGTTAATCTTTGTAATTCTTTTTCTGCGTCTTCACAAACAATAAAAGACCGGTCTAATAAAAACCGACAATATTCTGGAACTGAGATTACTCCTTTTCCACCATGTTGATAATTAATGTAAGCAGAATTCTTAATTGTAATATTCCCATAAGTGAAAGATTTCTCAGATTCATCACAATATCTTAAGATTTCATTTTGTAATTTTATTGATTCGTGAACTGCATTAACTGCATCCAAGCTTACTCTAGCTAGTGCACCATGAGTAGACTTCCCTTTAATTTTAAATTCATATTCTACTCTTCCTCTTCTTCCTAAGATGATGCTAGGAAATTCAGTTTTTTTATCAGAGTCATTAATTTCTGGAACAATAATTAACTCAACATCATTAAGAAAATCAGTTCTAAGTAGGTGCTCTGTGCCAAAAGACCAATATTCTTCATCAGCTACAAAGGCAACTTTAATTTTGTATCCTTGAGGATTAGCTTTACTTGTTGCAGATAAAATGGCGGCAATACCTGCTTTCATATCAAATGCTCCCAACCCGTAAATCTTTTCTTTACAATCAACTACCTTTACTACTGCTTCAAATGGGTTAGTACTCCAATCTTCTTTAACATCAACAGTATCCATGTGAGCAAAGAATAAGATAGATTTTTCACCTTCTCCTTTTTCAGCAATGAGATTATATCGTTCTGGAACAACTGCAACTTTGTCATAATCAGTTTCCATAATTTCTTCTTTTTGAAATACTTGTTTTTCTACCTTGAAATTATTGTCTTTAAGAATATCTTGGATATACTCTGCTATTTTAGTTTCATTTCCAACACCATAACGAATTCCGTCTTTCATAGCAGTTCTAAAAGGATTGACTGAATCTATGCCAATTAGTTCTTTAATAATGGTTCTAGGGTCCATGGTTGCCTTTATGCATAAATACTATATTAAGATAGTTGTGGTAGGGAATAATAAAAATGCATAAAAAGCATTTTTAGTATCTAATTAAGTATTCTACTTTATTCTGGATAATAAAAAAGAAAAGAAAAAGAAATATAGAAAATGCTAAAAAGTGATGGCATTTTCTAAATAGTAAATGAGATAAAATCTTGTCAAACTTTTCTCATTAACTAAATTATTTTTTAAACTTTTTATCTACTTCGTTTTTAGCGTTGTTAAAAGTTTTTCTTAATGCTGTTTCTAAGTCCCAATCTTCTTGGCTACTAGTAATTACGCGGCTTGGGAAATCTATTCTTAAGTTAACAGAAAACTTTTGTTCTCCACCTTGCTTATCATAGCTTTTGATATGGATAGTTAAGTTCATATCATTCTTAATTTTCCTTTGCAGTTTAAACGCTTCATTACTAGCAATCTTTTGAATGTTGTACTTTTGGTAAGATTGCAATCTAACTTTGTTAAGGCCAACAAACTTAATGTTATAGTTCTTAGGAATTTTTAATGAAGCAATCTTTCTAAGAAGATGTTTAGTCGTTAGTAATCCTAACAAATCTTCATTCTCCTTAATTAACAGACTTTTAACATTTCCCTCAGACATTAACTTGGTTGCGTTCTTTAGTGAATCTGTTTCCTTACCAAATAACAAATTATCGTTAGTGCTAAAGGAACTTACTGGTAAAGAAGCAAGATGTGGCATATCAACTTCTGCACTACGCGAACTAGTGGTTTTGTTAAACTTGGTTGAAACGTCTCTTTTTGGTGACCAGTTTAAATATTTTCTAATAACATCTTTGAAGCTTATAATTCCATAAATCTTACCTTGATCATATACTGGAACGTGGTCAATCCTTTCTTTATACATGATAGTAAGAGCTGTAGCAATTTTATCATCTTTGCCAAGTTTTTTTGGTTTTATTAACTTAACATCACTTACTTTAGCTTTATCTAATTCTTTAAGTTTAGTGGCAGAATTAATTAAATCTAATGAGCTCAACACACCAATAATCTCTTTATTACTTTCTACTGGAAGATATTCTAAATTAGATTGATACATCAAGTAAGCAGTTTCAATAATGTCTGCATTTTCGTTAATAATGGGTGTTTTTTGAATGAAATTTTTAATTTTAACTTCGCTAGGGTCTATCTTAGATTTTAATAACTTCTTTTTTTCAATTAATCCCAAATACTTTTTGTTTCTGAAAATCAATGCTGTTCGTTTTTCAAATTGTTTCATCTGTCCTATCAGTTCAGATAGTGTTGCATTTTCATCAAGAACTAGGTAATCATCTTTTATGAGCGGTTTTATTTCCATATAGCCTTTACAAAGGCTATCATCCAAAGATAGGCGGCATGCGCTTCGCTTAGCCTCCTAAAATAAGAATAATAACCTTTCCCTCCTTTGTTTATTTTTTGACTAAGCAGCTAGGTAAATAAAATATTTGAGACTTACTTCGCCACCTCTAATTGTGTTATTAGGTATATTATCTGAGTATATAAATATTGTTAACTAAATGTAAAGAAGTAGAGTTAAGATGCATTATTCTAAAAAAAGATTAATTTAACTTTAAACATCCCGACCCATGACTGTTTTTCTCAATAGCCTTTTTAAAAAAGGCTATCATCCAAAACCTCAAAGTTTTATTAAAGCACAAATAAGATTTAATCTTATTCTAAACATCTCTGCCCATGACTGTTTTACGATTATTCTCTTTAGCTCGTTCTGCAGCCTTGACAATAAGTTCCTTGACTCTCAGATCCAAACGGTCCATAAAGTCAGCAGACATGTTTTCTATACCTAATTCTGATTCTTTAAGAATTTCTTTAACTTGTGTTCTTGCTGTTATCATAGTTCTATTAGAGCAATAACCTTTATAAATTTTCTTCTCTTTCTTTACAAAATGGATTGCATATTTTGTAAAATTGTAAAAGGAGAAATCCCTTGCTACAAAGTTTATGAAGATTCTAGTTGCTTTGCCTTTCTAGATATTAATCCTTTTGTAAAGGGTCATGTGTTAATAGTTCCTAAGAAACATTATCATTGGTTGTGGGATATGAAAGATGAAGATTACATTCCTTTAATGCAAACTGTAAAACTTATTGCTAACAAATTAAAACTAGCTTTTAATATTGAATGGGTTGAGGAAGTTGTTGCAGGAATTGGTGTTGAGCATGCTCATGTTCATTTATTACCTAGAAGACCAGACGATGGCTTACCTGAAGTTCCAAGTAAGCCTCTTGAACCTAAATTAAGCAAAGAAGAAATGGAAGAATTGAAAGAAAAAATAGCAACCTTTTTATAATAACCTTGTTCTTTTCAAACTGATTGGCGAAGTAGCTTAACCTGGTTATAGCACCACGCTCATATATAAATGAGCTATGAGAGCTTACGCTCGATGACTAATACTTAATTGGGTTACGTGGGGGTTGAGGGCTCAAATCCCTCCTTCGCCATATTTCATTTGCCAGCGTGGCACAATCTGGTACTGCGCAAGCCTGGAATTTCAGGATTGTACCACACAGCTTGTTGGCTTCGGCCTTTCCCGGTTCAAATCCGGGCGCTGGCGCTCTACCTTTTTGACACAAGTGTCCAATTCCGGATACAGGTCAAAATTTTGAACCAATTTTTTAAACTCTAGTGAGAGAAAATGTATTTTGAGAATTTTTTTGTAATAAAGTCTATCAAACTTTCTGGT
>Ga0233437_1005728_pt1 | contig 13220 bp, 10 predicted proteins | sample SI_122_August201_FD_182714 | JGI IMG/M metagenome (GOLD analysis project Ga0233437, IMG submission 182714) | Seawater microbial communities from Saanich Inlet, British Columbia, Canada - SI_122_August2016_200_MG | ecosystem: Environmental > Aquatic > Marine > Inlet | place: Canada: British... | reverse complement strand
CATGGACCAGCCTCAAGGTGTGTGGTCCACTGCCGAGGGCGTTGCTTGTCCAAGTCTGTTGGAATGCCAATGAGCTGGCATATTGGTTCAGCGAATGGACCAGAGCGCCATCGATGTAGATACCCATGATGCCGCGATTGCTAGTGGGTGTATAAACCAGCGTTACTTGTTCACCATCAAAGGTGATCTCGGCATAATTGCCAGTAGTTGTGGAATAATGGAAAGTATCGTTATATGCTCCTGTGATCGGAATACCCGTCCAAGTACCACTAAAGGACCAGGCATCATGTGTATCATCATATTTTGCAGGAGGAAGCGGATCACCAAGATGCACAATACTCACTGCATATTGATCCATAGAAGAATAACTCCCGCCCCAAGTCATTTCGTGCGTGTCATAGTCCCATGTATCATGGAAATACACTTTACTCCCAATATCGTCATAGCCAACACCTGTCATTGTATGCCCTTGGACATGCAGCATCACAGGATTACCGGCATCAATTTCTGCCTTGTAGTCAGCAAAAGAAAAACCGCCTGCTACATTATTGTCGGTGCGTTGTGCGTAACAAGTTGAGGTGTTATATCCCCTTGATGCATAAAAAAGCTTTGTGCCATAAGTGCCGTCTTGATTTGAGATACTGTTATTGTTATTATCAAGCATCCCCGCCATATCTTGACAGGTTAGTTGAGCGGGAGAACTTGTCCATGTATAGAAAGCTGTAGAGCCATCTGCATTGCTATAATTATTCCACTGGCTTGTCTTCATATGGTCCCCTAGGCTATCTCTGGCATGTTCTGCCCAGTTCCCATAAAATGGGTCGTTGCTAACATTGTTATAAGCTAACCAATAATCATCTACATGTCCACGGGATGAACGCCCATCTATCCCATTCTTGGACGCACTTAAAGGATTTTCTCCTGCTCCCCACGTTGCATTGGTAGAAGGCATTACGCCACCATTGGTTGCACCAGTATACAGATTTGGATAGCCGTTGGCATCATAATAGCCTGCTATCATGGATGCGGAAGTGGGAGAGCAACCATATGACCAATCATAAGCAGGCACACTTGACAGTGAATTTGTTCCTGCTTGTTGATTTGGTTCTGGTAAAGAAGCAGCCAGTCGTTGAACCTCAAAGCCAGTAGGAGGAGTTGGGGGACTCCCAATCACTGTGCGTGTGAGACCGGAAGCGCTACCCTGAGTAATTGCTTCGACAGAGAAATTAATAGATGGCTCTGGTGTAGGTGGCTCATCTTCTCGTGCATAAGCAACAGAAGTCATTGCGAAACTTGAAATCATCATAATTGATATGATGAACAAAATAGACTTGGTAAGTTTATTAAACATGGGTATCTCCTGCAATAGGCATAGTAATAGGCGTAGTTTTCTTCATACTACTTCTTCAATCTTTGGAAATCAAGAGGACTTTAGATTATATGGCCAACAGTACTGTAAGGTTTCTCCCTTAGCGTTTCCTCAATAAAAAACAGAATAAATAAGGAACTACTTCAGTGTGTGCGCAATCTTTTTTGCTGCATCACCATTGCCGAATATGCTTGGTCTTTCATATGGCATAGTCCATTGAATTATAGCAGAAAGAATCTTTTCTTTATTCGCCCCAACAAGCGTATTCCAGCCTGCATCCACAGTTTCGACCCACTCGGTTTCTTCGCGTAGAGTTATGCAGGGGGTTTCCAGCCAGTAGGCTTCTTTTTGCAGCCCGCCAGAATCTGTCAGGATAGTTTTGGCGTTTTTCGCCAATGAGAGCATATCTAAATAGCCGACAGGTTCGATCAGTTTGAGTTTGGGTGCAAACTCTTCTATATTCTTGATCAAATCCGCGATTTTGCCACGCGTACGCGGGTGAACGGGGAAGATGATATTTTCATCCAATTCACGAAATGCTTCGAAGATAGCCATCAAATTCTCAGGATTATCGGTATTTGCAGGGCGGTGCACAGTTGCTAGGAAGTAGTTGTTGGGGGCGATCCTCATATTTTTTAGAAGTGTGGAGTTTTGCTCCGCAAGCCCAGTAAAACCCAAAACGGCATCGTACATTACATCGCCGACGATATGCACGCCTTTGGTTATGCCTTCGTTGGCAAGATGTGTGGCTGCTGTTTGCGTGGGGCAGAAAAGCAGATCGGATGCGTGATCTGTCAGGATGCGGTTATGCTCTTCGGGCATCCGGCGGTTAAATGAGCGGAGTCCTGCTTCTACGTGGGCGATGGGGATGTGTAGCTTTACGGCTGCCAATGAGCCAGCCAAGGTTGAGTTCGTATCGCCGTAGACCAAGATCCAGTCCGGTTTTTCGGTGATGAGTAGATTCTCGATCCCCATTAGCATTTGGGCGGTTTGCCAACCATGATTGCCTGAGCCAACTTCAAGATTGATGTTTGGGGCGGGGATGCCCATCTCATCAAAGAAAATTTGCGACATTTTTGGGTCGTAATGTTGCCCGGTATGAACCAAAAACTCTTCATGCCCTGCTCTTTGAAGTGCTTTACTGACAGGGGCGGCCTTAACAAATTGAGGTCTTGCGCCAATGATCGTTAGTATTTTCATTGATAGAAGAATTTATCTCCTCATAATTTCAAGCACATAGGCAATTTGCTCATCGCTCATCTCAGGGTAAACAGGAATCGCAACGGTTTCCATGCTCGCCTTCTCTGCAACTGGGAAGTCACCTTCTTTATATCCTAGAGCGCGGCATGGTTCAGCAAGATGAAGTGGTTGCGGATAGTAGACGCTGGTGCCAATTCCTGCTTCTTTGAGTTTTTCTTGTAGCTCATCACGATTCGGCACTTGCAAAATATAGAGGTGATAAACATGTGTACGATTTTGAGCTTCGTAAGGAGTTTGAAGATTGGGCGTTCCTGCCAGAGCATCGCTATAAATGTGAGCGACTTTGCGCCTACCTTCATTCCATTTGTCAAGATGAGGCAATTTGACGCGTAAAATTGCAGCTTGTAGTGCATCAAGCCGGCTATTGTAGCCCAGAACTTCAGGGAAATATTTTTTCTTCCAACCGTGGGCGCGCAACATGCGCATTTTTTCGGCCAATTCGGGGTTATTAGTCACCACCATGCCTCCATCGCCGTATGCGCCCAAATTTTTACTGGGGAAGAAGCTCAAACAGCCAATATCGCCAATGCTTCCAGTTTTCTTTCCTTTATAGTCTGCGCCAAAAGCCTGAGCATTATCTTCGATGATGCTTAAATTCTTTTCTTTCGCGATTTCTGCCAAAGCATCCATGTCGGCAGCTTGCCCATAGAGATGTACGGGGATGATCGCTTTTGTTGCAGAAGTTACTTTTGCGCGAGTTTGCTCAATATCGATGCAGTAGTTTTTTTCGTCCACGTCCACGAGAACAGGCGTTGCGCCAACGTGTAAAACAGAGCCGATCGTTGCAAAAAAGGTATAGGCCGGCAAGATAACTTCATCGCCTTCGCCAATTTCTAAGGCACGCAGAGCAAGTATCAGTGCGTCTGTCCCGGAGGCTAGGCCAATACCATGAGATACACCTAAATAATCTGCAACTTCTTCTTCAACAGCAGAAACTTCGGGGCCTAAAATGAAGTGTCCGGAATCTAAAACGCGCTGAACAGCTGCGTCCATTTCTGGTTTGATGTCTTTATATTGGGCTACTAAATCGAGCAAGGGGACTTTCATTTTTATCTCCTTGGCAAAATCTGCCAGGTCTATTTTAGACGTTGAACTTTTCCATCTTTTTTCTGATATTGGGATTTACAATCTGTGCAGGTCATTTGCTCATCCGGATCATTATCGCTAAAGGGGAGCTTTATCCCACATTGGCACATCCATGCCTGGATTTGGGCCGGGTTGCCATAAACCAGCGCGTGGGGGGGGACATCTTTCGTTACCACCGCACCCGCCCCAACAAAGGAATACTCTCCGAAAGTTGTGCCGCAAACTACAGTCGCATTTGCGCCAATTGTGACACCACGTTTGACACGTGTGATCATATACTCTCCACGCCGGTTAACATGACTGCGGGGGTTGATCACATTGGTAAAAACCATCGAAGGTCCTAGAAAAACATCATCTTCTAGAATCACACCTGTATAAATCGAAACATTATTCTGGATTTTGACATTATTCCCGATCTCAACATCGTTGGCAACAAAAACATTTTGTCCGATATTACAACCTTCACCGATCTTTGTTTTGGGCATCACATGGCAAAAATGCCAAATATTTGTGTCTTTGCCAACGACTGCCCCTTCGTCAACATAACTGGATGGATGTACGTAAAATTCTGTCATAGTTACTTCTTTAAGAAAGGGTGTGCCAGGTCATCAATCGCAGTAAGAGGCGTATTCCGGATGTTATAAGCCAACTCAATCGAGGGGCGTGCATCATCTAATCCAAAGCCATTACCGGCTAATGTGCGTTCATAAACGCGGGTATGTAAATCTGTGAAACCACCAGAGAATTCAATTTCATCACCGTCTACGGTAATAGAGCGGTAGGTTTTGGGCTTGCCCGGCTCAATTTCAACAGGGAGATCGTTTTCGTCTACAGAAAGGAACCAGCGTACTTGGGCACGCTCGAATTCCACAAAACCAGACATACTCTTGGGAGTTGATCGATGGAGTTTAAGCAAGCCAGGTTTTCCGAAAAGCCACTGGAGCATATCGAAAAAGTGAATGCCGATATTTGTGGCAACACCACCTGATTTTTCAGGGTAGCCTTTCCATGATGTGTGATACCAGGGGCCGCGTGAAGTCACATAGCTTAATAAAACATCATGCTGTTTACCAGATTTATCTGCATCTAGTTTTTCTTTGAGAGCAACCAAAGCAGGGTGTACGCGCAACTGTAAAATAGTATTAATTTTCCCCTGATACTCTTCTTCTACACGGGCAAGTTGATCCAAATTCCACGGGTTGATAACGAGGGGTTTTTCGCAGATCGCGGTTGCACCAACGCGCAAAGCCAAACGGCAATGCGCATCGTGTAGATAATTGGGTGTCATAATGCTGACATAATGGATGCGTTTTTCTTCAGGGCGATGGCGCAATTTTTCGAGATGGCGATCAAAACGTTCAATCTCTGTAAAGAAGCGTACATCCTGTGTATAACGATCCAAAATTCCGACAGAGTCGTTAATATCTGTGGCTGCGATCAACTTATTCCCAGTGTCCTGGATAGCCACCAAATGGCGGGGGGCGATATAGCCAGCAACGCCGATCGCGGCAAAATTTTTGCTTTCTTTTGTCATTTTTACCTTCTACTTTTTTGATATAGGAACGCTTCTCTCCTGATTTAGGCTTGAGAGCGTTTTATTGAACCGTGATTCGGCTATTCGTATTTTCCGCCAAACCGTGATTGTAGACTATTTTACCGAAGAAGATGAGTCTTTCAAGGCTTTTTCGTAACTTGCTACAATCTTCTCTAGCGAAAACTCCTCAGCTTTTTCTCGGCTTGCTTTTCTGAAGGATAGTAATTCTCCAGTAGTGTCACTCAAAAGTTTCCGTAAAGCCTTTTCATAATCACTGTCATCGTTAATTAAAAAGCCGTTTTTGCCTTTATCTACTAAATCTACAAAACCGCCAATATTGCTGACGACCATTGCCAAACCCATTGCAAGGGCTTGTACCCCAACAACGGGGAGGCCCTCAGAGAGAGAAGGCATAAAGAGGATATCACTTTTTCGGAACCATGCAATTACTTCTGGTGGCGTGACCCAGCCGGGAAGTGTGATCCGGTCTTGGAGATTATGGTTAGATATTTCCTTTTCTACTTCTTCGCGTAGAGGCCCATCGCCGAGAAGAACACATTCCCAAGAGATGTCTTGTAGCTTTGCCAACGTTTTTATGATTTGCAAAGGATTCTTTTGCTTCATTAAACGCCCTGCAAAGATGATACGTGGCGGAGATTGAACTTCTAATTTACCTGGGTCAAGCTCTTTCAAATCTACACCGTTGTGGATAACTTCGATGTCAACAGGATAATGCTTGAGTGCAAGTTGGTGTGTAAATTCGCTCACAGCAGCTACTTTTGCAGCATCTCGCCAGATGGGGCGAGTGAAGGGGAAAACCCAACGGAACCAACTTCCTGTTTTTTCTGGCGCTCCGCCAGGGACATCTCCGAGATGTGCTGTGAGGAGATAGGGAATTTTTCTTAAACGAGAAAGTGCCCAAGCCAAGACTCCGGTCGGAACGGCAAAATGAACGTGAATAACATCGGGATGCCATTTGCCTGTTAAACGGAGCCCAGCCCAAAATCCGGAGAGGATATATGCGCCCATTGTCAAGAATCCTGCTCGGAAAGCCTCTCGCCGTAATGAGGGCACACGAATAACACGAATCCCTCCATCCAGAATTTCTTCTTTGGGCAATCCTTTAAGGTGGGATGTGATGATAATAATTTCGTGCCCGCGTTCTGATAATCCTTCGGCAATATCTTGGGCTACGCGACCGCCACCACCACCAACGGGAGGGAGTTCGTAGGTAAGAAGAAGAATTCGCATTATTTTAGATTAAATGTTTTTCGGACGGTATAAGTGGGCTTGCGTTGAGATTCGTGGTAAGTGCGGACTTGCAACTCAGCAATTAATCCCATGAGAATAGATTGGAAGCCGAGAATGAAGAACATTGCACTTATCTGAAAGAGCGGAGAGGCCAAAACCGAGATTCCAAAGAATAAGCTCCGTATTGCTAAAAAGAAAAGAAGTACTGCGCTAAGGATTATGATGCTCATCCCTGCACCACCAAAGAGATAGATTGGCTTTGCTGAATAGCTCAACAAAAATTTGACAGTGAAAAGGTCGAGGAGAACTTTTAGGGTACGCTCCAGCCCATATTTGGCTTCGCCAAATCGGCGTGGATGGTGATTTACAGGAACTTCAATAATTTTTGCCCCTACTGAATGAGCAAAAACGGGGATGAAACGATGCATTTCGCCATAGAGCCGAAAGCCGGTGATAGCCTCACGCCTATAGGCTTTGAGGGTGCAGCCATAGTCATGGAGTTCTACGCCTGTCACGCGAGAGATCAACCCATTTGCCATGCGAGATGGGAGGGTACGTGTAATAAAAGTATCCTTACGTTTAACGCGCCATCCGCTGACAACATCGTAGCCCTCATCTAATTTTGCTAGCATCATGGGGATGTCTGCCGGATCGTTTTGGAGGTCAGCGTCGAGCAGAACGATAACTTCTCCCTTTGTGTGGTCAATGCCGGCTGCTATCGCTGCTGTTTGCCCAAAATTTCGTCGAAAAGAAACTACACGGATATGTTCGGTATCTTTTTGTGCTAGTTCTTCAAGAACCTTTAGGCTTTGGTCGCTGCTACCATCATCAACAAGGACGATTTCCCATTTTTTCGGGAGAGAATCAAGTGCATCATGGATTGCATCGAAAAGTAAGAGTAGGCTTTCTTCTTCGTTGTAGACGGGGATGACAAGAGAGAGATACATTTATTTTCTCCTAAAGACGCGCAAATAAAAATCAGAACGATTATCGTAGAGGGTTGTTGAACTGGGAAATTCGTCAAAATCAGAAGGGTCTAAAAAAGTATCCCATTCAGAGGTGTAAAAGTAGTTGTTGACGACAATATATTCAGCTTCTGATTTCCATTGATTTTCAAGGGTTTCGTTCCAATAACCTTTGTCATAGAGTGTTTTGGAGTCTCCGCCAAGTCGATAGTTATTTCGTGCATTTAATTGCGGGAGGTAAATATTTACGCCTCCTGGAATATAAAGCAGAGGGAGCAATGAACTGCCTCCATCCCAATAAACGGTGCTCTCAGCCGGTATATACTCGCCGAGATATTCTCCAGCTTCTTCATAGGCTGAGATGATATTCCCATTGTAATCTGCTTTTCTTTCATTTCCAGCGATGATTGGGCTTGCGATAAAAGAAAAGAGGAAAAAAGAAACAAAGAGTAGGTAGCCAAAATTAAAGTTTTGCTTACGCAGTAGTGTGTGTTTTAGCGTTAGAACAACTGAAAGAAAGATAGCTCCAACGCCCAAGCCCATTGTTGCAGCGGTATATTGTTTTGTAAGTTTAACGCTAAAAGAGAACTTGTTTTGAACAATATTTTCTAGCGTTGTATAGCCCGATATGATATGCCCATCTTTTATTCGCGGAACTTGTATATTCAAGAGGCTGTCGCCCATATCTTCGAAGGCAGAATATCCGATTCCTGTTGTGATAACCAGAATGAGAACTATAAGAAAGGGATAGAGATATTTTGGGACTTCCTTCTTCCACTCAGAGAGATATAGTACGACCAATAAAATACCGCTTATCCCATAAAAGCCAAAATAGGATGAAAAACAATAGACACAGTAGTTTTGCCCTAAGCTAGCCCATGTGTGCATAAGGAGCAATACCAGAAACAAAGTTGCTAAAAAGACAATATCACGAATTTTCTTTTTGTTTTGCGAACTGTTTTTCCATAAGAAAAGTGTAGAGAGAATCCCTGTAAAGGTAATAACATGAAAACGATATGTGCGAAAAAGAGATAAAATACGGCTGGTCATGGAAGGCAGAGAGAGAGAGATTGTGTTTCCGAAACTCTCTAGAGAAGATGTTTCGGATGAAGATACTGACGATGCTTCAAAAAAAGATAATGACAAAGCATATAATTTGCTAGGCAACCAAGGGAGCCAGAGTTGCATAATATCAGGCCACCAGAGAAGATGTCCTAGAGCAACAACAATTAGACCAGAGAAAAAAGACCATAGCCCTGCTCTAAGCCCATATTGCCAAAAAATATAGAGAATTAGAAGTGGCAAGACAGCGACCATATTCTGACGAGTAAGTATCATTAAGCCAGCAAGTGCTGCGCTGAGCATGAGCTGCCAAAGCGGGCGATCGCCTCCTAGGGAAAAAGCAAGTACCCAAGTGAGCATTAGCGCAATAAGGCCTTGAGAGATTGCCGGGCTATATAATTTGATTAAAGCAGGGCTGAGTACAAAAATCCATATCGCAATAGCACCTGTCTTTTTCCCGCCTAACCTACGTGCGGTGAGCCAAGTGCCTAATAGAATAAAAATGCCTGCGAGTACCGCAAAATATCTTGCTGGACGCAAACCGGGACCAAACCACGCCTGAATATATCCAGGAATAAGAAAGGCAAACGGGGCTTTATTGGTCCAGATGCCAGGGTCGAAAGGCTGATATTGCCCTGTTGCAAAAAGATAACCTTTGTAGATATAGGCACTTTCATCCAAGCGGGAGAGCGTTGTATGTGCATAATTCCATAGCTGGATGAAATAAAGCACCCCGCCAAGAAGAGAAAGCAAATCTTCTTTAGCTATGTGAGCGAAAGAGAGATTTGCTTTTTCTTTTACTCCCGCCATTATTTTCATTATTTTTGAAGTCTTTCCAAATCGGCTTGGACCATCATCTCAACCAAGCCTTTAAAGCTGACTTTGCGTTCCCAGCCAAGTTCTTCACGTGCTTTGCTAGGGTCAGAGATCAGCAAATCCACTTCGGCTGGGCGGTAGAAACGTGGGTCTTGAACGACATAATCGTTGTAATCTAAATCGACAAAGCCAAAAGCGTGCTCGCAGAATTCGCGTACAGCGTAGGTTTCGCCAGTGCCAATAACATAATTCTCAGGTTTTTCTTGTTGAAGCATGAGCCACATTGCCTCAACATAATCTCCTGCGAAACCCCAATCGCGGCGAGCATCGAGGTTACCTAAGCGCAATTCTTTTTGCATGCCTAGTTTTATGCGGGCAACACCATCGGTGATCTTGCGGGTAACAAACTCCAGGCCACGACGGGGACTTTCGTGATTGAAAAGAATGCCTGATGAAGCGAAAATATCATAAGATTCGCGGTAATTGATCGTGATCCAGTGCCCATATACCTTTGCTACACCATAAGGGCTGCGCGGATAAAAAGGCGTGCTCTCTTTTTGCGGTACTTCCATTACTTTGCCGAACATTTCACTGCTCGATGCCTGATAAAAGCGAATTGATCGGTCAAAAAGACGAATGGCTTCTAATAATCTTGTTACACCAAGTGCCGTTACTTCTGCGGTTAGCACAGCTTGGCTCCAGGAAGCGGGCACAAAAGATTGCGCTGCGAGGTTATAGACCTCGTCTGGCTTATATTCTTCTAAGAGGGCTAAAAGTGAACCTTGATCGTGCAAATCCCCTTGCTCTACAATGATCTCGTCGAGTAAATGTTCTACGCGGTCATATTTAACGGTGCTGGTTCGGCGAGCCATGCCGACCACTTTATAGCCTTTTGAAAGCAATAACTCGGCAAGGTAAGAGCCATCTTGCCCTGTAATACCTGTAATTAACGCAGTTTTCATTTTATCTCCTTAATTTCAAGCGCAGGCATTATAACGTCTTTTTGTGGATTCGGATGATGTCTCCGATGACAACAAGTGCGCTAAGGGATAATATCCACGCGACTATTGTGCCGAAGGATAAGGTGTCGAAACGCCCGTAATATCGGCTTGCGTACCATTGAGTGAAGAATGCCAGAAAAATAACTTCTATCGATAAAAGGCGTGGCAACCAAACACCTCGGTTTTCTCGATGCATGATCCACGCCTGAGCAGCGAAGAGGGCTTGCAATGCGAGGAAAATGACTCGATAACGGGGGTTATCCCATTGGTCGCCACCTGCGCGGAGGGATGCGAGGATGATCCAGAACCAGCTACCCAGCCCAAACCACGTCCAGACTCGGCGCTCGAGGGGAGAATCCTGTTTGGGGAGGGTAAAAAGCCCATAGAGGAGGAAAGGCGCGAGGGCGTACCATCCGGCTGCGCGCAATATCCCCAGGATTTTCCAGGTCAGTGTTGTTGGCTCGATGATGGCTGCGGGGAGGACGGGTTGTGTTAGCCCGTAACTCGTTACAAAGGGAATATGTAGAGCGGTGGGCATTTCGCTGAAGAGTTTTTGCACCCAGCCTGAACCGCGCTCGAGTTGGTAAATATCCCACTGGATGGCTTTTTCTGTCCACTCGAGGATGATGCCAAGAGGGGTGTTTGCGTTTAGTTTTGTTGTGCCTAAAGCGGAGGAAAGAAGAAAGATGGAGAGAAGGAGGAGGATGATCGCTATTATGATATGTGTTGCTGAGATGCGGCTATTTGATTTTTGGATGAGTGCGAATACGATGAGAAAAATTAAGGTGATGATAGCAATCGCGGGGGAGACGAGGAGCATTGCCAGAAAGGCACTACCTAAGCCAATTTGTGCGGCGCGATTTCCTTTATCTTTTTGCCATGCAATCAATGCCCAAAGTGAAAGCGCGATGAAGCTAATCAGAAAAGGCTCGCGCATTTGGGAACTGCCCATGAGGATGCTTTCGGGGTAGAGGGCAAAAATCCACGTTGCGGCTTGGGCGAGTTTTTCGCTGCCAAGTTCTTTGGCTGCCATCCAGAAAAAGGGGATGCCGAGGGTAGCGGCAAAGGCGGCGAAGAGGCTTATTAGAAGCGGGCGGTGGGCATCTGGGGAAAGATAACGATAAGCCCCTGCGCTGAATGCGAGTAAACCGCCATATTGGTCGGTATGATCTTTTTGGCTGAAGGCTGTGATGAGGGGGGCATCGCTTTGGGCGAGATGGTAGGCGGCAGTATCGCGCCTGAATGCATCGTAGAAGACATATCCAGCTTGTTGTTGTTCGCTGTCGGGATAGCCGTTGATGGGGAGGAGAATGTGAAGGGCAATCGCAGAGATAAGGCGTAGAAGAAGCGCGAGGGCGAGAATCCAGAGTAGTTTTTTGGGTTTTCCTGTCCATTGCCAGAGGGCATAAAGTGTACTGATGCCGAGAAAGAAGATCAGCACGGCGGGAAGAAATGCGAAGATGTAGTTGCCGCCTTCAAAGAAGGCGAAGATTGCCGCGAGAATTAGGCTAAGAGGGATGGTGATTTTTGTTTTAGTAAACACGGGGATATTGTACTTGTAAATACTGAAAGGGAATAACTATTAGTAAAGATGAGACTGCTTCGTTAGAAAAAGATACTCCTCGCAGATGCATATAAAACTTAGGGTTCCCACTGAGGTTGCCAATCTGGTTCGGGGTTATCGGTAATTTGCTGAAGGTCGCTGCCGCCGGGGCGCATCAGATATATATCAGCTTGATCGTTGTTGCGGAGGGAGTTGAAGGCGATCCATTCTCCGTTGGGAGAATAAACAGCGGAATTATTATTCCCGCCTGAGGTAAGACGGGTCATTATGCCGGTTTCTATCTCGTAATTAAAGATGTCTTTATCCAGAGGGGGGCCGGCGGAGAGGAGGAGCGAATCTCCGTTTGGGGACCAAGAAACGCTCCCGGTAATGCCGAGCAAGCCAAAGGTCACGCGGCGAGGCGGCTCTTCATCATCCAGATTGTAGAGAAAGATTTCATATTCAAAGGCTTGGTCAACGGTCATGGCGAGGGCGATCTGCCTTCCGTCTGGTGACCAGGCTGCGCCGACGAGGGAGTTAACGCCAGCTTGTTTTCTGCCGCCATAGATCAGTTGAGCGTTCTCGCCGTTGCTGTCCATGACCCACAGACCTGTCACATCGTCTTCGGTTTTGTTGATGAAAAGTATCTTTTTTCCGTCAGGAGAAAATGCTGGGGAAAAGACGTTGCCGATTTCTTTGGTCAGTTCGATTTGCTGGGAGGTGCTGAGAACGAGCAGATAAAGATCGAAGGTGCCGAGGCTTTGATTGGATGCGTAGATGATGGCCTCGCCTTGTGGAGAGAGGGAGGGGTAATAATGGTTGACTTTGTCGTGGGTAATCTGAAGGAGACCGCTGCCATCTTTGTTGACCATGCAGATCTGGTTATAGTCGCCGCGCGTGCAGGTGAAAATGATCCGTCCACCGTGAACACCAGTGGGATAGGGGAGTGGGGTAAAAGTAGGCGGTGGCAGAGGTGTGTAGGTGGGTGGAAAAGTGGCTTCGACGGTCAACCCGGCGGGTGTTGAAATAGCAGCCGGAGGGGGAGGTTGAATAAGAAAAAAGGGGATGGTGAGAAGCCCCAAGAGGAATATCCAAAAGGGGAAGCGTTTTTTCTTTTTTTGCGAGAAGATGTTTTTGCCGTGTTTAAGCTTGGGCATGGGCTTAAATTATAGCGGATATTCGTTATTCGGGATTTGGGAATGGGGCATTGGGAGTGTCTAAAACAGCGGTTATATGAAATCAATTAAGTGAGCAGGATATTTCGGATACTTCTGTTTGTACAATTGCCTCCTATTGAAAGCAAAGACAAAGAGTTTGATAGCACGTCGCAGAG
>Ga0233437_1005726_pt1 | contig 13222 bp, 10 predicted proteins | sample SI_122_August201_FD_182714 | JGI IMG/M metagenome (GOLD analysis project Ga0233437, IMG submission 182714) | Seawater microbial communities from Saanich Inlet, British Columbia, Canada - SI_122_August2016_200_MG | ecosystem: Environmental > Aquatic > Marine > Inlet | place: Canada: British... | reverse complement strand
TGCCCATCCTGATTTTCGCGATGAGCTTTTTGACAAAGCAAAGGAATTGGGACTGATTAGCACAAAGCAGACTTGTGCTCAATCAATTCACAGTGTTTATCCCAGAAGGCTGGAAGAAGTCCTGGATATTGATGGTGAGAAGATTACAATCCGTCCTGCAAAACCCGTGGATCAGCGAAGAATTCAGGAACATTTTTACACTCTTAATAAAGATGATGTGATTGCAAGATTTTTTCACCAGAAAACAAGCTTTGTGAATGATGATATTCAAAATGTGTATGAGGTTGATTACATTCATGACCTGACTATGGTGGCTATTGTGGGAGAGTTTGGATTCGGCAGGGTTGTTGCTGTGGGAGAATACCTGATTGAGTCTTCGGATAATATTGCTGAGGTTGCTTTTTCTGTGAACAGAGACTGGCAGGGTAAGAAACTTGGAAAAATTTTAATGAAAAAACTTTCTGAAGCAGCCAGGGAAAACGGACTTTCAGGGTTTACCGCATACACCGCGCCAACAAACAAGGGTATGATTAGCCTTTTTAATACATTACCCTATGAGGTTAAAAACAGTTTTGAAGATGATATGGTTAAACTTACGTGTAAATTTAATAAACCGATCAGTTATACTGCCAAAGGTGTCAATTTGTGATTTTAATTTTCAGAATGCTTAAATGTAAACCGGCAAATAAAGGACGCGGGTTCAAGCTAAACTAATAAGGAGCAGATTGAATGGAGTTTTTTTTCCAAAATTTGGTTAATGCACTGCAATGGGGCAGTTTTTATGCGTTGATAGCATTAGGATATTCTATGGTTTACGGAGTGCTGATGCTTTTTAATTTTGCCCATGGCGATATTTTTATGGTTGGTGCGTATATTGGGTTTGGAGTTGCAACGTGTCTTACCGCGCTTGCTTCATTTGGCGCTATTACGCTTCCGGGGTGGCTGCTCCTGGTTTTTACAATTATTATTGCAATGTTTCTTACTTCCTTGCTCGGAATGCTGGTGGAAAGGCTGGGATACAGGCCATTGAGGGAAGCGCCCCGTGCGTCGGCTGCAATTACCGGATTGATGATCGGTATTATTCTTGAAACCGGCAATCTTGCGCTGCTTGGAGCCAGAAGAATAAAGTTTCCATCTTTTTTTGAGTCCGTAACATATGATCTTGGCGGTGTGTTTATTACTAATAAAAAGATAATGATTGTTGTGGTGTCTGTAGCTTTGATGTTTGCTTTACACCAGTTTATCAGCAGGACCCGGTGGGGAATGGCTATGCGGGCAATGGCTTTTGATTATGTGGTTGTTCCTTTGATGGGTGTGCCGATAAACACGATTGCCAGACTTACTTTTGCAATAGGTTCTGGTCTGGCTGCGGCAGCAGGCATACTTTTCGGAGTGGCTTATCCTGTGCTTGATCCTTATATGGGGGTTATGTTTGGATGGAAAGCGTTTGTAGCTGCGATTTTAGGAGGAAGAGGCTCTATTTTAGGAGCTACTATGGCTGGATTTCTGCTTGGGTTTATTGAGATTTTTGTGGCTATGATTTTTCCGTCAACATTACGGGATCTGATTGCTTACTCTATTATATTGGGAATCCTTGTTTTCAGACCTCATGGTTTTTTTGGAGAGCCGTATAGTGCAAAGCTGAGATTGTAAATCAGTTTTCAGTGGCAGATTTGATGAAGGGTTAGAACCCTTTGCTATAAGGGAATAGTTAAATGACAGAAAAAAAGATTAAATCAGGAAAAATTTTACGGTTGCGGGCCCGGGTCATTGATATGTTTTCAGGAATTCCTCTTTTAGGGTGGCTGATCGGGGTTTTGATTGCAGTCGCGCTTGAACAGACGATAGGCCATACGGTTGCAGGGATACTGGGGCTGCCTAAGATACCGGTGCTTTTTGGGTTTATGCTTATTCTTAAAAAGCCGTTTTTTATGCCGGGAGCAATCTGTTATGTATTGTTGATCTATTTAATACCGGTAAGTGTTGTTGCAAGGATTTGCGGTTCAACCGCAAACCGGGTGGCAGCAAGGTTGTTCAAGCTTCCGATATCAATACCTGTGCTTATTCATCTTATACTCGGATATGTTGCTTTACATACCTGGGCGGATATCAACGCATACCGGGGAATTATGCTTAAACTGACATTGATTGCGATTATGTTTACCCTCAGCCTCAATATTATTAACGGGTACATGGGAGAATTTTCGTGTTCCCATCCGGGGTTTATTGCATTGGGTGCATATAGCGCTTCTATTTTTACACTGGTCTGTTTTGTAAACGATAAGGTATTCGGAAAAGCGCTTCTTCCGTTTGAATCAGGATATTTTTTGTTTCCGATCGGCCTTCTTATTGGCGGAATTGTCGCTGCTGTTGGAGCGCTTGTTATTGCGATTCCATCGTTTAAAACACGCGGAGATTATTTAGCAATTATTTCACTTGCGTTTATGTTTATAGTTAAAAGCATGATAGAAAATCTGGAAATAATAGGAGGCCCGCGCGGATTGGGCAACCAACCTGATTACGCAAGTTTGCCCGTAGTGTTTGTATGGACCGTTGTGTGTATATGGGTTATCAATAATTTTGTGCGTTCAACTCTCGGAAAGGCTTTGAATGCAGTGCGCGATGACGAAGCTGCCGCAAATGCCATGACTGTTAATACCAAACGGACAAAGATGGTGGCATTTACGTTTGCCGCTTTTTGGGCAGGCGTGGCAGGCGGACTTTTTGCCCATGTGATAAGATATGTTAATCCAAGTACTTTCGGACTTCAAAAACTGGCTGAGATACTTGCAATGGTATATTTCGGAGGGCTGAATTCTGTTTATGGCTCAATTGTTGGCGCAGTCAGCCTTAGTTTGCTGGGTGAAGCATTAAGACCACTTGAAATATTCAAATGGATTATTATTCCGCTTCTGCTGATTCTTGTGATGATTTTCAGACCAACAGGGCTTATTGCGTTTAAAGAGTTTGATGTAAGAGATTTGATTAAACCAAAAGAAAGACGCCAAAAAAATTAATATAACCTCGGAAATAGTTTAAACCTTGCTATTGGTGAGCCGGAACAGGATTAATGGGAAGTGAAAACTTAAAAACTCCTTTGACGGTACGTGTGGCAAATGCTCTTAAATGCGCAATTTTTCCGGAAAAATGCCTGATGTGCGGCGTATTGTTTCATCCGCTCTCATCTCAAAAAATATTGTGGGAACAGGAAAGTAAGACGATTCAAAGGATTACTTCCTCTTTTTTATGCAACACCTGTTCAACCGGCACAGAACCGATTCGGTCGCCAATCTGTTCTGTATGCGGGATTATGTTTAAAACCAGGCAGGGAGAAGATCATGTTTGCGGGCATTGTATTGAACAATCCTGGCATTTTAAAGCGGCAAGGGCTTTTTGTGTTTATCACGGAGATATAAGAACTCTTATTCACTCTCTGAAATTCAAGGGAAAAATTCAAGTTGCGGAACCGCTTTCCAAGCTTCTTTTTTCAGCTTGTATCCGTTTTTGGAACATGAACAGCATTGATCTTGTGGTTCCGGTTCCGCTTCATATAAAAAGATTCAGACAGCGTGGTTTTAATCAGGCATTTCTTCTGGTCAGAGACTGGATACGTTTTGCCGAAGATTTAAATAAGGCACAGTTTCGAATAAGGATTGGAACGAATCTGCTTTTGAGAAACCGTCATACAAAACCTCAGATCGGTTTGGGAAAGGAGGATCGGATATCTAACATTAAAAACGCATTCAGAGTTTGCGATCCTGGCAAAATCAAGGGGAAAAGAATTCTTCTTATTGATGATGTGTTTACAACCGGAGCAACTGTTGATGAATGTGCAAAAACTCTCATTAAAACCGGCGCTGTGCGGGTAGATGTGCTTACTTTGGCAAGGGTTATGTCGCTACGCTAACATAGACAGAATTAAGGCGCCAGACGCATAAATAAAACCAGACGCATAAATAAAAAAAGGTTTACATGCACTAAGATGTAAACCCTTATTTTTCGTTGGTAGCGGGGAATGGATTCGAACCACTGACCTTCGGGTTATGAGCCCGACGAGCTACCTGACTGCTCTACCCCGCATCATTATGTGTAAATCGGACTTAGATTAATTCAAATAAATGAATAAGTCAAGCTATATTCCAATAAAAAAACGATCTGCACCGGATTTATAATTTTACATATTTTAAAGAAACTTTAGCTTGACTGATTTTGGCTGTATTGTTAGAGGTACAGAATTTTTAAGCCGCGATTCAGGTGTTATTCTCTGGTTTATATTACACAATGTGAGTTCTCAAAACTAGTGGCCAATTTACCTTTTTTTGCAGACTGTGATTTATAACCAGCCACTGGTTTTCAGGAACTTACTGTATAATATTGTAACTACCGGAAAATACACAAAAGTATGTTAACTAATTTTAAAATTGGGGAGGGTAAGTTATGATGAAAAAACATTTGGGCAGTCTGTTTATTAATGCAATTACTTTTATTGCAGTGACTTTTCTTGTGGGAACTTTCTTTTATTCATGCACTGCTCAAGACGAACCCGCGGCTGATAAAACAGCTAAGGTTCTTGAGCCTATTAGAATTGGAGTGGCAGGATCTCACTCCGGGGACCTTGCATCGTTTGGTATTCCGGCTAAAAGAGCCGCCGAACTTGTGGTTGCAAAGAGAAATGCAATGGCCGGAATAAATGGCAGAAAGATTGAACTGGTTGTTGAAGATGATGTGTGCAAGCCTGAGATAGCCACTAACACGGCAACAAAGCTGGTAACGGATAAAGTTCATGTGGTACTCGGCCATATTTGCAGCGGCGCAACAAAGGCTGCTCTGGGAATTTATAAGGCAGAAAATATTGTTGTCATGTCCCCCTCAGCCACTAACCCAGCTCTTACTCAAAGCGGAGATTATCCTAACTTTTTCCGTACTATTGCATCTGACGATGAACAGGCAAGACTTGAAGTCGATTTTGCACTAAACACGCTTAAACTCAAAAAGATTGCAGTGCTTCACGACAAGGGCGACTATGGAAAAGGTCTGGCTGAATATGCAAAAAGTTTTCTGGAAGATGACCCAAGAGCGCAGTTGGTGTTATATGAAGGCATTACTCCGGGAGCTGTTGACTATTCGGCTGTTGTTCAAAAAATAAAACGATCCCGTGCTCAGGCAGTAATTTTTGGCGGATATCATCCTGAGGCATCAAAAATTATTACCCAGATGCGTAAAAGAGGTATGAAGACTATATTTATTTCTGATGATGGCGTAAAGGATGATACATTTATTAAAGTGGCGGGAAAATATGCTGAAGGGGCATATGCCACAGGGCCTCAGGATACCTCCAGTAATCCTCTGACTATTGAGGCCACGCAGGCACATAAAGAAAGATACGGAGAAGATTTTGGAGCATTTTTCTTAAATTCATATTCAGCTACGCTGGCCTTGATTAATGCTTTGGAAAAAAGTTGTTCAACAGATTATGATGATATTGTAAATGCATTGCGAACCGAATATGTTGCAACTCCGGTTGGAATCATCCGTTTTGATGAGCGCGGAGATGCAATCGGCGTTGGTTTTTCCGTGTATCAGGTAATAAATGGTGTTTATGTTGAAGTAAAATAGAATTGATTTGACATGTATTGAAGCCGCAGACTAAATCTGCGGCTTTTTTTAGATTTTTTCTAACATATTTTTGTAAGGGATGTGGAATTCAATATGGAATATTTCCTTGAACTTTTTTTAGGCGGCCTTACCCGCGGAAGCATCTATGCCCTGATTGCATTGGGGTACACCATGGTTTACGGCATTATACAACTCATTAATTTTGCTCATGGCGAGATCTACATGATCGGAGCTTTTACCGCTCTTATTATTGCCAGCGTACTTACTGTGGCAGGATTCAACCAGATTGCAATTATTTTGATTGCCGCAATGGTCGCGATTATCTATTCTTCCGCTTATGGTTATACTGTGGAAAAAATAGCCTATAAACCACTGCGCCATGCGCCACGCCTTTCAGCGCTTATCAGCGCAATCGGTATGTCACTATTTCTTCAAAATTATGTGCTTCTTGCCCAGACCTCGGATTTTCTTCCTTTTCCAAGTCTTATCCCTGAATTTGAATTTATAAAACCATACTCTCACATTATCAGATCCTCTGAAATCGTGATTTTTATTGTAACCGCGATAGTCATGGTTCTTCTGACATTTTTGATCAAGTTTACAAAGATCGGGAAGGCAATGCGGGCAACCGCTCAGGACAGAGAAATGGCCATGCTCACCGGTGTCGACGTAAACAGGGTTATTTCAGTTACTTTTATTGTTGGTTCAGGAACCGCAGCAATAGGCGGAGTGCTCATCGCCTCTCATATCGGTCAGATCAACTTTTATATAGGTTTTCTTGCCGGATTAAAGGCATTTATTGCCGCTGTTTTGGGTGGAATCGGCAGTATCCCCGGAGCAGTGCTGGGCAGTCTGATTCTTGGATGTACCGAAAGTTTTTTTACCGGCTATGTATCAAGTGACTATGAAGATGTTTTTGCGTTTTTATTTCTTGTTACCGTCTTAATTTTCAGACCCGCAGGGATATTAGGCCGCAGTGATACGGAAAAAGTATAAGCAGCGTCCCCGCTTATCCGGATCCAACCAATTAAAAGCAATACACAAAGGTTGATAAAAACGTATGATTACTTTTGATGAAATAAAAAAGTCATTTATGGTTTGCCTATGGTTTATGTTTTTGACCTTTCCTATTATGGTAATCCGTGTAAACACTGTTTCCAATGTCATTGAATGGCGATGGGAAAGATTATTTATAGTCGGGATCGGCAGCTTTATCCTTTCATTTATCTGGCGTTTTGCACTGAAAAAGACACAGGGAGACACCAAAAAAGCAGAATCCGAACAAAGCGGTCATGCTTCATTCGGCCAGCGGGTTCTTAAAGAACCTAAAATTTACATTCCGGCCATTACTATATTTGCTGTTTTTGCTATATTATTCCCGTTTATTTTTTCCATGTATCAAATAAACATAATGACCACAGCTCTGATCTACGTGGTCATTGCTCTGGGGCTTAACATTGTTGTCGGGCTTGCGGGTCTTCTTGATCTTGGATATGTGGCCTTTTATGCTGTCGGCGCATATACTTATGCTCTTTTAAACTACCATTTTGGCATAAACTTCTGGCTTGTTCTTCCTATTGGCGCCGCTATGGGCGCACTCTTCGGGATTATTCTCGGTTTTCCGGTCCTTCGGCTCCGCGGGGATTATCTGGCCATTGTTACCCTTGGGTTTGGTGAAATCATACGTCTGATTATGGAAAACTGGAATGAATTTTCATTTGGACCCAGTGGGATTGCAAATATTCCGAAACCAGGATTCTTCGGCGTACAATTTTCTCTTCAAAGCTCGGCTGTCTATCTTTATTTTCTAATGATAGTAATGACTATTATTACTGTTTTTGTGGTAACAAGACTGGAAAATTCAAGAATAGGCAGGGCATGGATAGCTTTGCGGGAAGATGAAATCGCGTGTCAGGCAATGGGCATTGACATAAGAAAAACAAAACTCACAGCATTTGCTCTGGGAGCTACCTGGGCAGGAATGGGCGGAGTGATATTTGCCGCAAAAACGACTTTTATCAATCCTGCGAGTTTCACCTTTTGGGAATCAGTCATTATTCTCTGCGTTGTTGTACTTGGCGGCATGGGTTCTATTATGGGTGTGATTCTCGGTGCAATGACACTAATTCTTTTACCGGAATATCTTCGTGTTTTTTCAGAATACCGTCTGCTTATTTTCGGAGCAGTTCTTGTTCTTATGATGGTTTTCAGACCAGGTGGAATTGTCAGTAATGTCCGGCGTAAATATAAGTTTCAGGAGCATGAAGGGTAATAATCTTAACCTGTGTGGGAGTTCTGGCCGGGAACACTTTACTTATCTTTTCGTTCAGATCCGGGTTTTTTGGGGTTTAAGCCTTCGGTTTAGAAAACTTTCCATTGTTTCGATAAAAAACTCCTTTCCCAAAGGCCTCCCGGTTCGTTCGTGTTTCCTCAATAAATCCATCTCCGGCTCGTTAACATCACAGCGCAAAAAATCTTTCCGGTTCTTTTTTACTATTTTAAGGGGATTCACAAAAAATAATATACCTGTATTACGTAGAATTTTTGTTCGTATTCAAGGAGCGACAATGGGTGCATATTGTAATATTCGTGCATTGTCGCAACGCAGAATACGGACAAAAAGACAAGTAAGATGGGTGTGTTTGTTTTTGCGACTTCCCTAAAACCAGTTTTGAAAATTTCAATGATAATCTGAAGAGCCTACGCATAAACTGATCCGGGAATGATTTTTACCACTATATTCAGGATGTGTTGAATTGTAAAAACACAACATCTTGTGGTTAATTTTTGATTTGTGGTAGTTTATGCGTCAGCTCTATTACAAAACGATAGATTTGTTGACTCGATTAGCCATTCAACTAACGCCCTGAAGCAAGTCCTTACACGATTTGATACGATGGGAAAGGCGATGGGGTATGATTGTAACCAGGATTTATTGTGATACAATTCAGAAAACTGATGATGGAATCAGTAATACGGCCATTTTAATGGTGAAACTATTCACGCAAAACAATAAAGGAAATTCTGATGCGACAGGAAGAAATAGCGGTAAATTTCGGAGAAATATGGGCTTTATTCAAAGGAACGGATGAAAGAATTAAACAGACCAATATTGAACTGTCTGAGAGATTCAAAGAAACGGATGAAAAAATTAAACAGACCAATATTGAACTGTCTGAGAGATTCAAAGAAACAGACAAGAAATTCAAGGAAACGGATGAAATAATTAAACAGACCAATATTGAACTGTCTGAGAGATTCAAGGAAACGGATGAAATAATTAAACAGACCAATATTGAACTGTCTGAGAGATTCAGGGAAACGGATGAAAAAATTAAACAAACCAATATTGAACTGTCTGAGAGATTCAAAGAAACAGACGAGGAATTCAGGAAAAGCAGAAGAGAGCTGTCTGAAAGGTTTAAGCGGACTGAAAAAATGGTAGGAAAGCTTGGGGGCAGATGGGGAGAATTTGTAGAAGGTCTGGTTATGCCGGCGGTTGTTGATCTGTTTAAGGAACAGGGGATTGATATTGAAAGGGTTTCGCAGCGCGTGGTGTCGCGTAAAAACGGAGAATCAATGGAAATAGATATTTTGGGCGAAAACGGAGATTATATCGTAGTTGTGGAAGTAAAGAGCAGACTTACAAATGAGGAGGTAAGAAGTTTCATTAACAGTCTGAAACGATTTAAGCTGTTTTTTCCTGATCATGGAGATAAAAAGGTTATAGGAGCTGTAGCGAGCATAGTTATGAGAGAGGACGTAGCGAGGTTTGCATATAAACAGGGACTTTTTATAATCGGTCAAAAAGGGGATACAGTAAAGATACTCAATGATGAAAAATTCATATGTAAAACATGGTAACATGTATGACCTTCAACAGATCGAATTAATGGAGTATCAATACGTCTTCAAAGTTTAAATATTAAAACTTCAGAAGGAATTGAAACATTTAAAGACATCAAAAAGTTAGAAATGTTTTTGCGACTTCCCTGAAAAATGCCAAACAATCAATTCCTGATGCAGGACTCCTCAGAGCCACTAAAGAATGAGTATGCAGAGATAAAGGAACCGAATTCTTATGAAAAAATCATTATCAGTTATACTGTTTTCAGCAATGTTGATTATGCTCTTTGTGGGGTGTTCTGATTTAAAACCTGATCTGCCCGAATCAATCACTCTTATGACTCATGACAGCTTCAGTATTAGCAAAAAGGTTGTTTACGATTTTGAAAAAGCAAACAATATACAAATCTCTTTTCTCAGGGCAGGAAGTGCGGGCGTTGCATTAAATAAAGCTATTTTATCCAAAAACAACCCTATGGCTGATGTTTTTTTTGGCGTTGACAATACTTTTTTTACCAGAGCCTTAAAGGCAGATATTTTTGAACCTTATAATTCTCCTCTGCTTTCTGATATTCACGAATGGCTCAGGCTTGATCCGGAAAACCGTCTGCTCCCGGTCGATTATGGAGACATTTGTCTGAATTACGACAAAAAATGGTTTGAAGACAAAAAAATTAAGCCGCCTGCCTCTCTTTCCGATATAACAAAAACTGAATATAAAAGCCTTGTGGTGGTGGAGAATCCAGCAACATCTTCTCCGGGACTCGCTTTTCTCCTGGCCACAATCGGGCATTTCGGAGAAAACGGATATCTCAAATTCTGGGAAAAACTACGGTCCAATGATGTGCTCGTTACGCATGGGTGGAAAGATGCGTACTGGGGACATTTCAGCGCTGCTTCCAAAGGAAACAGGCCCATAGTTGTAAGTTACGCGAGCAGCCCCGCGGCTGAAGTCCATTTTGCTGAAAAAAAAATGGAATATGCACCGACTGCTTCTGTCACAGAGGATAAAAGCGCATTTCGTCACATAGAGTTTGTGGGCATTTTAAGAGGAACTAAAAACATGAAGCTTGCTCAAAAACTGATTGACTACATGCTCGACAAAAAGTTTCAGGAAGACATCCCATTACAAATGTTTGTATTTCCAGCGAACCGGAACGCGCAGTTGCCGGAGGTTTTAAAAAAACATGCCTCAATTGCAAAGCATACAGCAATTGTATCTACCGACGCTGTTTCGGCAAATCGTGAAAAATGGATTCAGGCATGGACAAGGGTTGTTTTAAAATAAGGGAATTCGCAAGAAATAAGATACCCGTATTACGCAGAATTTTTGTTCGTATTCAAGGCGCGACAATGTCTGCATATTGTAATATTCGTGCATTGTCGCAACGCAGAATACGGACAAAAAGACAAGTAAGATGGGTGTGTTTGTTTTTGTGACTTCCCTACAAGATTAACCTCAGTGTAAACCGTAAAATGAAACAAGCCATAAAAGCACATATCAAATCAGGACATATCAGCCTGCTTGGATTGATTCCTCTTATATTTCTCGGAATTTTTTACTTTTACCCTCTGGTAAAAATATTTCAAACCAGTTTTATGCAGAATGGTCTATGGGAAACAGAAAAGCTCAAAACCATTGTCAGCGACAGCTATTATGCAGAAACCTTATGGTTTACTTTCTGGCAGGCTCTGGTTTCAACATTTCTTACTCTCATACTGGCTTTGCCAGGGGCTTATGTTTTTGCAAGATATAAATTTATCGGAAAAAAGATATTGCAATCGGTTACCGCTGTTCCGTTTGTTATGCCGACAGTTGTGGTTGCGGCCGCGTTTCAGGCATTCCTCGGAACCAACGGACTTGTAAATACCCTGGTTATGGAATTCATGGGGATGCATGAGCCGCTTATCCGGATAAACCACACAATATGGTTTATATTTATTGCTCATGTATTTTATAACTACACAGTAGTATTCAGGATTGTCGGCGGGTTCTGGGCGGGGCTCGAACAAAACCTGGTTGAAGCGGCTCAGATGTCAGGCGCAAACAACTGGCAGATATTTCGGAAAATAACTCTTCCGCTTTTAACTCCCGCTATAATCACAGCAGGGCTTTTAGTTTTTATCTTTTGCTTTTCCAGCTTCGGAGTTATACTGATCCTGGGTGGACCACGATTTGCAACAATTGAGGTGGAAATTTACAGACAGACAATAAATTTTTTTAATCTTCCTGTTGCCGCTGCACTTTCGATCATACAAATTATTTTTACTTTTGCACTAATCTGGGTATATTCATGGCTTCAGCGAAAAGCCACAATTGCTGTGAATTCTGATTATCACGGCAAAATTGGAAAACCCGTGAAATCTGTAAAAGACAAAATAATAGTAACCACAAATATCTGCCTGATACTCCTTTTTATAGGAGGTCCGCTTTTCGCGCTTTTACTCGGATCATTTACAACTGAAAATGGTTTTTCTTTAATCTTCTATACAACCATGTTACAAAACACATCTCAGTCGGTTTTCTTTGTGCCTCCTGTAAAAGGTATATTTTTTTCTTTAGGATTTGCTTTTGTTACAATGATATCCGCGGTCATACTCGGGCTATTCGCAGCGCTGTTTCTTGCGCGCGGTAAAAAACTGATAACATCAGTTCTTGACCCGGTTTTTATGCTCCCGCTTTCCACATCAGCGGTTACTCTCGGATTCGGGTTTATCCTGGCTCTGGACAGGCCCCCGCTCAACCTCCGCACATCAATTCTTATTATACCTCTGGCACATACTCTTGTTGCGTTTCCTTTTGTAGTAAGAAGCATTCTGCCTGCTCTGCGGAGTATTCCGAAAAATCTCAGAGAAGCCGCGGCTCTTCTCGGGGCATCGCGCTGGAATGTATGGAAATCTGTGGATTTGCCGATTACCGGCCGCGCGCTTCTTGTGGGAGCGATATTTGCTTTTACAATAAGCCTTGGAGAATTCGGAGCAACAGCATTTGTTGCCAGACCCCACACGCCAACCATGCCTCTGGCAATATACCGGTTTTTAAGCCAACCGGGAGCAATTAATTACGGCCAGGCCATGGCGATGAGCAGTCTGCTGATGCTGGTTACAGTTGCAGGATTTTTGTTTCTGGAGAAGTTTGGGTTGCCGGGGCAAAGAGAATTTTAGAGCAGTCTGAACATTGCTGCTTTGCATTACATATTATATAAATTTTGGGTAATGCTTAACATGTTCTGTGGTTGAAGTACGTGAAGAAAAACTTCATGAGCTTCATGTACTTCATGGTAAAATCATCATATCAGGGATAAATAAATGGCAAAAATATATGTTTCATCCACCTTCATTGATTTAAAAGAATGTCGTGAGCAGGTTCGGATTTCATTGCGCAGAACAGGGCATGAAGATATTGCCATGGAATACTATACCGCAAGTGAAAAAAGGCCGCTGGATAAATGCCTGGATGATGTTGGATCCGCAGATATTTATGTGGGTATATTTGCATATCGGTATGGATTTATCCCTGACGGGCATGACAAGTCGATTACCGAACAGGAATACCGCAAAGCTGTTGAGTTAAAAAAGCCATGTCTGATCTTTGTACTCAAAGAAGGTGCCAGTTGGCCGACAGATAGGATTGAATTTGCACAACATGAACGGATCAAAAAGTTTCGTGATGAATTGTGTAAAAAACATTCAGTTGGCTTTTTCACCGATAAAAATGATCTTGCCAAACAGGTTGCTGAAGCAGTTTATAATCAGGCTT
>Ga0233437_1005723_pt1 | contig 13227 bp, 9 predicted proteins | sample SI_122_August201_FD_182714 | JGI IMG/M metagenome (GOLD analysis project Ga0233437, IMG submission 182714) | Seawater microbial communities from Saanich Inlet, British Columbia, Canada - SI_122_August2016_200_MG | ecosystem: Environmental > Aquatic > Marine > Inlet | place: Canada: British... | reverse complement strand
TATATAAATGTAATCTTGAATGGGAAAGTGCTTAAAAATTTTCTGCTTTCTGTCGGTTTTTCCAAAAGCCTAATGTGACAAATCCAGGATCTTTTGATAGTTTGTTATTCGAATAGAGACGATTGAAAATCGCTATCATTTTAAATGACATTTTGTTATCAATAGTATGATTTTAATTATTTTGACTTGAAATATTCAACTGGTTAGAGATTTATAAAGAGTATTGGGATTTGGTGTTACCATTTTATTTTGATAATGGAAGATTAAATTTATATTGAGAGCTTTTTTATGATGAACATTTGCAGGATGAAACGATTGCTTCTAACGGATCTCAATCAAGAACCATTTGATGTGGTGGTCATCGGAGCCGGAGCCAACGGTTCGGGGGCTGCTCAGGAGCTTGCCGCTCGTGGGTTTCGTGTTTTGATTGTGGACAAAGGGGATTTTTCTTCCGGTGCTACTAGCCGTTCCAGCCGTATAGTACATTGTGGCTTACGACATTTGGCACCCGGAAAATCAGTTTGGGAATTCGTTCGAAATCCAAAAAAGTTTTGGGTTGCCTGTCAAAATGCCAAAAAATCGATGGACTCTCGTAGTCAGGTTGCCGAAACCATGAAACCATTGGTAAGTCCCTTTCCTTTTGCTTTTCCTATCTATAAAGATGGCCCATATGCCTCCTGGCAAGTAGATGTCGCTTTCAAACTTTTGGATATCCTTGGACCAGGAGACTTACCCCTGGACTATGTTCGATATAATCGTCGAAATATGGACCAGGTACCATTTAGTGACTGGGTCAAAAATCCGGAACAACTTAAAGGATTTGCTGTCTTTAGAGATTATCAATTTCTTTCCGCCGAACGGCTGATTGTAGATACTTTAAAAGATGCCCAGCGAATGGGAGCAAGCGTACGTAATTATACGGAGTGTATCGAGGCTCAAAAAGAAGGGGATTTTTGGAAACTTGAACTGCAGGATCGCCATGACTTAAGTGAGAAAACTACTATTCAATGTAAGCTGGTGATCAATACCAGCGGTCCCTGGGGGGATCAACTCACCCAACGTTTGACCGGTAACCCCCAGCGACGCATGGTAGGGCTTAAAGGAATTCATATCCTGGCTGATTTACCAAAAGAATTGGCGGAATGGGGAATGATGGCCATCAACAGTGAGAATGAAACACTCTATTGTCTCCCCTGGAACGGAATGCACTATATTGGACCCACCAGGACCCCTTATACCCAAGATCTTGATTCTGTGGTGTGCACTGAGAAAGAGCTGGATTGGATGCTTGCTGAGGTCAATCGAATCTTTCCGAAATTTAAGCTGAAACGCCAGGATATTCACTACACTTATGCCGGGATCCAACCGGTATCTATAGATCCGAAGGATCCTAAAGGCACCCGGAAAATTCGGGTTCATGACCTGGGTGACGCAGGTTTTTCAAATATGCTGATGCTGACCGGGGGGCCGATAATGACCTATCGGATTGTTGGTGCACAAGTGGCTGATGCTGTGGAGCAACGTATCAGACCGTCGGGTAGCGCTAAAACCATATCTTACTTGCCGAGTAAGGTTACGGAACAGATTCATCAGGAACGACCGCTTAATACAACGGGTGCGTTAGGTCTTCAAGTGTTAAAAAACATCATTGAAGAAGAACAGGTCAGCAGTTTGGTGGATCTCCTTTTTCGCCGGTGTGATTTGGGTTGGAGCCGTGATCATGGCAATCAGTACTTGGAGCCCATTGCAAAAACTGTGGCCAAGATCTTAGGTTGGGATGATTCCCAGCTGCAAGAACAAATTAGCGACTATCATCGCTTTATTGGAGAGACCTTACCCTCTTACCGTTAAAGTTATATAATTTATTTTAATGCTAAAACCATCCTCTCTGAGGATGGTCAGAGATCAAAGGCTCTGCCGATTGGCTAGATAATATAACTCCTTAAAAAAAATTGGGTGCGCATCGCAGGTCTGTCCTGCAGGAGGATTTAACCACGGACCACACTGAATACACGGAAAAAAAGAAGATATTGAAACTCAATCATAGAAACACAAAATCCTTCCGTGTTTTCAGTGTATTCCGTGGTTTGACTTATAAAATAATGACCAGATGAAAGTCATCATAGAATCATGAATGACAGCTAGAATTGCGTCGATATCGTTTGAGCCCAAGAATGCGAAATGCCCCTCTAGGGCTAAGTCAATATCGTCTCCTTTGGGAATGGATTTTTATTTCATTATCGTAGTATTACGGTTCGTAAAAACTGTTATTGAGAGGCTGGAATGGGAGTTAAATCGTCGAAAAACCCAAGAATTGTTGAAAGAGAGCAGGGGGATATTAATACCACTGCTAATCGTGAAAAATACTGGCAACAGAATTTATCTGAGGAAGCTCGTGAAATATTTGAAATGGATAAGAAATACTTTCTCCATCAGGCACTTTCCACACCGGTACTGAATGTTTTATCAAGGGCTGAAGGAATATATATAGAAGATTTGGATGGCAAAAAGTATATCGATATGCATGGTAATGGTGTTCATAATGCCGGTTTTAGCAACCCGGAAGTGATTGAAGCGGTCAAAAAACAACTGGATGATGGGTTATCCTTTTGCCCGAGGCGATATACAAATAAACCTGCCGTTCAGCTGGCTAAAAAACTAGCTGAGATCACCCCAGGAGATCTTAATAAATCGTTATTTTGCCCTGGTGGTTCAGAAGCCATAGAGATGGCCGTGGCTTTGGCCATACAAACCACCGGAAATTTTAAGACGATATCTTTTTGGGACTCCTTTCATGGTGCTGGGATGGCAGCTGCCAGTATTGGTGGTGAAGCTCATTTCAAAGGAGGAATGGGACCAATGATGACGGGCGCCTGCCATGTTGATTTTCCGAATTACTATCGCAATCCCTGGAACTTTGAAAACCCGGAGGATGTAGATGTCGAATGCCTTAGGCAGATTGAAATGGTTTTCAAAAAAGAGACCTCTGTGGCAGCTATAATTGGAGAACCGATTTCAGCTACTCCTGTGGTGCCCAGTAAACAATTCTGGGAAGGAGTCGTCGAACTTTGTCAAAAATATGGGGCACTCTTAATTTTTGATGAAATCATTGAAGGATTTGGGCGTACCGGAAAAATGTTCGCCTCTGAGCATTTTGTAACACCTGATATTCTGGTCCTGGGTAAGTCTTTAGGAGGAGGCGTGGTTCCTTTTGCTGGTTTGGTTACCCGGGAAAAATATGATTGTTTTCCGGATCGGTCTATTGGGCATTATACCCATGAAAAAAATGCGCTCTGTTCTGCGGCAGCCCTGGCTGAAATCAAATATATTGAGAAAAATACACTGGCTGAAAATGCGGCGATTCAGGGTGAATATGCGTTAAATCGTTTAAATGAGTTAAAAGAAAAGCACCCATTGATCGGTCATATTGCAGGTACTGGTTTGCATATGGGGATTGATTTGGTTAAAAATGCAACAACTAAAGAAAGGGCTGTGGAAGAGGCCGATATTATAATGTATCGATGTATGGAAAAAGGACTGGCTTTTAAAACCATTGAAGGGAATATTATAACCTTAAGACCAGCTTTGACGATTGATCGTCAAGAGATGGATCTGGCAATTGACATTATTGATGAAACCCTCAGTGAAGTTGAATTGGATATGATGTATTAAAATATAATTGGCTTATAATCGCTATTTTTGATTATTTATAATAGTCGGTTAAAAATCAAATTTTGAAATTTTAATTTATAAAAATAAACCATTGTTCTAATTATAACTCCCCCTGAGATGTACTGTTATCGAATCACAACAGTCCATAACATTTTATTATTAAAGGTATAATTTTAATTATTTTGACTTATGATATTCAGTGAGCTAGAGAAGTAGTTAGCGTTATTGTTGATAGATCGGTGTTGAAATCATTAACATTGGAAAAACAAAAGATGTTTGACAAAAACGAAAATCTTGGATATTTGTAATACGTCAAGACATCAATACCAGTTGCAGAAGAAAAAGATTTGGAAATCGACTACCTCTATTTTTGTTGCATAAAAAAGATTTTAAAAAAATGCAAGTGGGGCCGTTTTTCCAATTACCAGCCGCTTCTGAAAGAGAACTGGGTATCGTTATTGAACGTCGCAGATAACCATCAATAAGACGCTAGTCGTCTGGTTGTCCAGGGCTGGTTAAAAAGAAATATGGTAAGAGCATCTCAGTATTTGACTGGGGGCTAATCGGTTGCACATTGTAACCTAACTAACCTAAATTTGAAGAGGAAATTCCATGATACATACGATGTTAAAGAAATTTGCAATAGGAGCATGTGCCGTTGCTGTTTCAATGTTCGCTTACGGGAACTCAGTATTTGCAACAGATCTTACCGTCTATACGGCTGTTGAAGCAGAAGATCTTAAAAGATACGCCGCTACCTTTAACGAGGATCATCCGGATATCAATATAAAATGGGTTCGGGATTCAACCGGGATTATGACTGCTAAATTGCTGGCTGAGAAGAATAATCCGCAGGCTGATATTGTTTGGGGGCTTTCAGGATCTTCGCTATTAATCTTTAAAGCTGAAGGCATGCTGCAACCTTACACTCCGAAAGGACTGAAAAACCTGGATCCAAAATTTTATGATCAGGATGATAACGCGAGCTGGATTGGTATGGACGCATATGTAGCGGCGATTTGCTACAACACGATTGAAGGAAAGAAAAATAATTTGGTAGCACCAAAATCCTGGTGGGATCTTACTAAACCAATGTACAAAGGTCATGTGATTATGCCGAATCCGAATTCATCCGGTACCGGTTTCCTTGATGTTTCCAGTTGGTTACAACTGTTTGGTGAAAAAGGTGGCTGGGCTTATATGGATGCACTGCACGATAATATCGCCCGTTATACACATTCAGGTTCAAAACCTTGTAAGCTGGCCGCTGCTGGCGAAACAGCCATTGGGGTTTCCTTTGCTTTCCGTGGTGCACGATCTAAGGCTGCAGGAGCCCCTATTGATGTTATTTTCGCGAAAGAAGGAATCGGTTGGGAACTCGAAGCTGCTGCTATAATTGCTGGTACAGATAAACTGGAAGCAGCTAAAACATTGATGGATTGGTCAGTGACCAAAAAAGCCAATATAATGTATAATGTGGCTTATGCTGTTGTTGGTTACAAAGGTGTCGCTAAGCAAGTGCCGCATTTTCCACCGAACGTTCTTGATCATATGATTGAGAATGATTTTGAGTTTGCAGCTAATAACAGAAAAAGAATTCTGGCCGAATGGCAAAAACGCTACGATTCAAAATCAGATCCTAAATAGTAGCTTCGTTGAAGACCTGGTCTGATTCAATCAGATCAGGTTTCCAATATCCCATATTATCTTTTCATTATAGAAAAAGCCTGTACTGAGCTACTTCTATAAATTGAATCGTCCGTAGAAATATTAATCAGATTCAACCTGAAAAACATCAAAATAAAGGTAAAATTATCATGAGCGATCCGTCTGTAGCCAACACCTCTAAAAATTCTGCTTATCTTAAGATAACCAATCTGACCAAAAAGTTTGGTAGTTTTACCGCTTTGAAAGATGTTTCTCTCGAAGTAGACGATGGAGAATTTGTTTGTTTTTTGGGACCTTCGGGCTGTGGTAAAACCACTTTTTTACGTGCCATTGCAGGTCTTGATATCCAGACATCAGGTACAGTGCACCAGGCTAGTGTTGATATATCAGCACTGCCGCCATCAGAACGTGATTTTGGGATTGTCTTTCAATCTTATGCGCTGTTTCCTAACCTGACGGTTGAGAAAAATATCGCTTTTGGTTTGGAAAATCAAAAAATTGCCCGGGCTGATATTAAAAAACGCGTGAGTAAGCTGTTGGAGTTGGTGGGATTACCGGAACAAGGCAAAAAATACCCGGCCCAACTATCAGGGGGGCAACAACAACGTATTGCTCTGGCCAGAGCCATTGCGCTTTCTCCCGGATTGTTGTTGTTGGATGAGCCTTTGTCGGCGCTTGATGCTAAAGTTCGTGCTTATTTGCGACACGAGGTCAAAGCGCTTCAGAGAAAACTTGGTGTCACCACGGTCATGGTGACCCATGATCAGGAAGAAGCTTTAACTATGGCTGATCGAATTGTAGTAATGAATCAGGGTGTTATTGATCAAATTGGAACCCCGACAGAAATATACTGTGAGCCAGAAACACTGTTTGTGGCAGATTTTATTGGAACGATGAATCAGGTGCCAGGGCAGGTAATCACTGCAGAATCTGTTCGTCTCGGTACACTTGAATTAGCTTGTCGTAAGCATGATATAGAGCCAGGGCAATCTGTTATTATCACCATTCGTCCAGAAGATATTCTTCCTGGTGATGAGATCGCGGATACGACTGCTCAAACAGTCAATCACTACGATGTCACCGTCAGAGATATGGAGTTTTTAGGATCGTTCTGGCGGATTCAATTGAGTGATGAACAAATGGGAGACGCCCAATTAATAATCGATCTGTCGATTAATGCCGTCACTCGAATGAACACTACTGTTGGGAATAAAATGTCAATAAAACTGCCATCCGATCGAATCTCTGTTTTCAAACCTGCACCGGAATAATAATGATGACCAGTAATACCTCTACTACAGAAAATGCGTCAGCTCCAATTATACGGCCAAAAACAAGTAAAGATGACCGAGTGATGGCAGGTTTTATGATCATCATTGCTCTCTATCTGGTGATTACCTTGGCTTTTCCGCTTTATGCGATGCTATCGAAATCCTTTACAACAGCTGCTTTTGATCTGAAAAAATTTGAATTTCAGGTTGATAAGGGTGACGGTTGGAGTGAGATAATTTCCGCCTTCCAAATTAATGAATCCTTGAAAATCCTCAAACCTGAAGAATTAGTGTCTAATGCGGATGGACGTCTATACGCAACCACTTTTTTTCCTGATTTTAGTTTTCGCAGCAAAACGAATTATCGCTTCCGTCAATTGGATAAAAAAGGATCGTTTCTGGCAGGGACAAACCGTGTGGCAGATACTGACTGGCATACCTATAACGCAAATAAATTCAGACGTATTGTCTTGCGTCCTTCTAAATCAACAGGACTGGATAACTATATCACTTATTTTTCTACACCGGCACTTTTTCGTTCTATTAAGAACTCACTTTTTATTTCAGTACTGACCACAATTATTACCGTGTGTATCGCATTTGGATTTGCCTACGCCTTGAATAGAAGTACGATGCGTTTCAAGGGGGTTTTTCGGATCATTGCTATGATTCCGATATTAGTCCCTTCATTGTTACCGGGAATTGCACTGGTGTATCTGTTTGGTAATCAGGGAATGATCAAAGGCTTGTTGTTCGGTTATGATATTTACGGACCCATAGGGATTGTGATTGGATCTGTGTTCTTTACCTTTCCCCATGCGCTGATCATTATTACAACAGCCCTGGCTATTTCTGATGGGCGACTTTATGAAGCAGCCATCTCCCTCCGTGCCAGTGCCTGGAAAACTTTCTGGACTGTCACTGTCCCCGGTGCGCGTTATGGATTAATTTCGGCCTCTTTTGTAGTTTTTAATCTGGTGATCACCGATTTTGGACTACCTAAGGTGATCGGTGGGCAGTACAACATGTTAGCTGTAGACATTTACAAACAAGTGATCGGTCAGCAAAACTTCGAAATGGGAGCCGTTGTGTCTGTTGTATTATTGATTCCAGCCATGATGGCCTTTATGCTCGATCGTTATGTGCAAAAAAGACAGATCGCACAACTTTCTTCTCGTTCGGTACCTTATGAACCCAAACCAGATCGAAAATTTGATTTGATTTGTTTTTCATACAGTAGTCTGGTGGCCCTTTTTATCCTGGGTCTGATTGTCATTTGTCAATTTGCAGCGTTGGTTAAACTTTGGCCTTACAATTTATCATTTAGTTTAAGCAACTACAATTTTGATGTCATGGATGGGGGCGGGTGGGCTTCCTATGGTAATTCAATCAAATTAGGTTTATTAACTGCTATAATAGGAACCATCGTTGTTTTTTCAGGGGCCTACATGGTTGAAAAAATAAATAGATTCTTTTTCACCAGAAGCGCATTTCAGTTTCTGGCGATGATGCCTATGGCAATTCCGGGAATGGTTTTGGGACTGGCCTATATCTTTTTCTTCAATGATCCGGATAACCCGCTCAATGGGATATACGGTACCCTGACAATCCTGGTGGTATGTACGGTGACTCACTTTTATACGGTCTCTCATCTTACGGCCGTTACAGCATTAAAACAGATGGATCGGGAATTTGAGGCCGTCGCTGCTTCGCTTAAGCAACCGTTTTACAAACTAGTGTCTAAAGTAACTGTACCCGTCTGTATGCCTGCTATTTTGGATATTTCGATCTATTTATTTGTTAATGCGATGACGACAGTTTCTGCCGTTATCTTTCTTTACGCTCCGGATACGGCTTTGGCCTCGGTGGCAGTGATGAACATGGATGATGCTGGCGATGTGGCACCCGCAGCCGCAATGGGTATGATGATTTTTTATACCAATGTAGCAGCACGTTTAATCCACATTTTTGTGTCCAGGAAACTGATGCTACGCACTCAAGCCTGGCGACTAAGATAGCAAGGATGCTTAATCATGGTTCAAATGAGATTGATGATTCTCCTGACAGTTACAGGCAAAAATCAAAAATGTTGTTTGCTTAAGAAAAGATAGGCCCCTAATAAAATAATATAGATGATATTAGTTTATTGATTCAGTTTTAACATTGGGATACTAATATTACTATCATAAAAGGCAATCATGGGAATCTCAGCTCCCTTATACTATGTCATTGAACAAAATTTAAAAAAGAAAATAGTCTCCGGGAAATATAAACCAGGTGATTTGCTGCCTTCAGAAAGAGAAATGGTACTAACTTTTAAAGTATCACGACTGACTGTCAGAGATGCCATCAACCGCCTGGTTAATCAAGGCCTGGTAGAAAAAATACAGGGGAAGGGTACTTATGTATCGGAACCTCGTCCTACTTATAATGTTGGACCATTGAACAGTTTTGAAGTGGACCTTTTACATAATAAGCCAGCGATTAAAACCCGAGTACTCAAGTCTAAAAAGATGGTCGCCAATCCAAATATTTTTAACACGCTGAATTTAAAGAAACTGGGGTCTAATAAGATCTTTTATCTGGAGAGAGTCAGATACACCAATAAAACACCACTCGCCTATTTTAAAACCTATTTACCCTATGGTTTTGTTGAAGGGATTGAGGAGATCGATTTCACCAAAGTTACCCTCTACCAAACTTTGGAAGACTATTATAGATTAGACTTACATGAAGCTTATGATGTCATTGATGCGCTTCAGGTTAATAAGAAAAGTGCTGAGTTTCTCAAATTGTCTGTTGGTGCCGCTGTCTTACGCAATTATCGAAAGACTTACCTTAAAAGCGGTGATATTATAGAATATGAAGAAGTTTTATATCGATCAGACATTTATAAATACCGAAACAAGCTTGTTAGACGAAGCTCCGGTACTGGTTGAATCGTCTACTGTTCCTTAATTTGGTATTCTTGGTGAAATCAACATCGATGCGATATGAGATGAATGCACGATAATTAGTCGCAGAAAATCCATCAACTCCATATGAATTTCATGGGTCTCCACTGTATTTTCTTTTTCAGATAAGTATCGTTTGAGATGATGTGCTTTAAACTCATTTTCCATATCCAGATACTTCTGCTCTCTTCTAATGATTTTCTTGGCTAAATCAATATTTTTACCGGTAAAAGCTTCTTCTAAACGTTTGATCTGTTTACAGGCTTTAACATGATAAGCAGTGATTTCGTTTTTGCCCTCTTCTGAAAAATCTTTTTTTAGGGTTAGTTTTCTGGAAGCCAGTAATAGTAGATTACGGGTAATGACATCACCAATGTTTTCAATTTCATTTACGATTGTCATCATGTGGTAAATTTCATTGGCCTGCTCCTTATCTAACTTCTGCTGTGAAATTTGGATCAAATATTCATTGATGCGTTGTTCCAGATAATTTAATTTCTGTTCTCGCATGCTGATACCCTCCATTAAAGAAATTTGGGGGAAATATGAATCCGTTTTTTTTCCACAGTTGGCATTGGTAAATGGGCAAATGATCGCTTCTAGCATGCGACCCAGAAGCATAATCATTCTGGTAACTTCAGTTTTTGCCAGATCGATAGCAATGGCTGGTGTCGTAATGACGCTCTCATCGATGTAGCGGGTCATGGGTATTAATTTTTTAGCATTTTTATCTTCCGGTAGCAGCCTCATAATGAGGCGTGAAAAATATTGGGTAAATGGCAGGAAAATTAAAGCCAATCCAACGTTGAAAATAGTGTGTGCATTGGCGATCTGTCTGGCTGTACTGGCCTCAAAGTCATTACCTATCCACCGAATAAAGACGGCGAATTGTGGGATCCAGAAAATAAAAAGCATCACACCCGCCACTTTAAACAGGACGTGAGCCAAAGCCACGCGTTTTGCCTCCCGGTTTGTACCGATACTGGCCAATCCTGCAGTAATACAGGTCCCGATATTAGCCCCAAATACCAGCGGAATACCTGCTTCCAGGCTGATTAATCCTTGTTGTGCCAGGACAATGATGATACCGGTAAAAGCACTGCTACTTTGGATGAGAGCGGTCATGATGGCACCTAACAAGAGACCTAGGATCGGATTTTCCAGCCCTTTTAATAGTTCGATGAATTCGACATAGGTACGTAAGGGTTTCATGGCATCGCTCATTAATTTCATACCAAAAAACAAAATGCCAAATCCTAAAATAGCCTCTCCAATATTTTTAATATGTTGATCTTTCCCTATCATTCTTATCGCAAAGCCTATCGCAATCATTAAAATTGCATAATCAGTCAATTTAAAGGCAATCATTTGGGCGGTAATGGTGGTACCGATATCAGCACCAAGAATAACCCCCAATGATTGGGTAAAGCTCATTAAGCTTGCCTGGACAAAACTGACTAACATGACGGTTGTTGCACTGCTGGACTGAATGACCGTGGTTACGAATGCGCCACAAAACATAGCGATTACTCTGTTTTTTGTCAGAGTCGCTAATACGATCCTCATTTTGTTACCAGCAGTTTTTTTCAATCCCTCACTCATCATTTCCATTCCGAATAGAAATAACGCTAAACCACCGCATAACCCAAAAATTAGTGGTACCCAATCAATTTCTTGTCGCAATTCACTGGCATACAAAACAGCAGTACTAATAAAAAGAATCAAAAAGCTAATTCCACTAATTTTTAAGAGTCTCATTGTGTTTATTCCCAAAAGTTAAAGTAAAAAATTGATTTATGATTGGTGAAGAACAGTCGGATCTGCTTGACGCTTGATCCGACCTAGGATTTAGGGATAGTTCATTGCAAACATTTTACCGGGAGCCGGTGTAAAATTAAAAATGGCAGATGATAAAAAAAAAACGGGAAGAATCTTGATGGTAATATATCAGTATTCAATATGAATTTTCCTATCTGGAAATGCTTCCTGGATGATTTTTGCAGCTAAGTATTTGTCACAGGAGCCAAAATCATCACTGGTTCCCCAAATTGTAATTGTTTGATCCTTTTCAAAGCGAGTGTAAGCACCCCCTATCTCACAAACTGAACTACTAAAAAACCCCAACTCTTTTAATTCCTGTTCTGTATTGCGTAATATCTCACGATGCCACATGTCACCTGAGCGCAAGCATACTAACTTATGAACAACCCCGTTTTGGATATTTACCATTAATATTTTCCCGCAATATCCTTCCGGAAGTTCAATGTTGGAAATCATTTTTTTGGCATTGGGTCCGTGATCTCGAAATGCTTTTAAGGCCTTAATTTTACGTAATAAAGATAAGCGTTGGCCTCGATCAAGCTCCGGATTCTTTTCTAATTTTCGGATTGCATCGATGATTGGGTTAACATCGGAAGGGTGGATGCTCATTTGAAACTCATTTCTGATTTTAATGGCATCTTCAAATTTTGAAGCTTCCAGACAAGCCAGAACTTTTTCTTTATAATCTAGAACAGATCCATAACCATTCATTGTCGTGTTTCTAGTATTCGATAGTTAGCAATTCTCTAAGATCCTCGATAATAAATGCAGTGGTTTTGTGTTCTGGCCAATTCCGCTGGACCGATCGGTGCTGTAGCCAAACTGGTTTTAAACCGGCATCGGCAGATCCACAGACATCATTACGATAATCATCACCGACATAAATCGCTTCAGAAGGTTTTAGCTTCATTTGCTTCAAACATAGTTCAAACGATTGAGAGTCAGGTTTTGGCGGGATTCCTGATTCTCCGGCAATGATAATGGTCGCGAAGAAGGTTTCAATTTCAGGAAAAAGTGCCATCCGGTGGTTTTTTTCTGTTTTTTGCCCTTGGGTGTTGGAAATGATCCCTAATTGATACCGCTGGGTTAATGCTTCTAAAACCGCTAAGGTTTCCGGAAATGGTTTGGTCAGTTGCTTGATTTGATCCCAATAAACGATTTCCATTTGTTCCAGCAGGGGCTGTTCCATCTGATAGTCAAAATTGTCATAGACCGTTTTCCAGATAGCCACCCGTGAAAAAATGGAAGCATCATGAAACAGTTTACGGATAGAGCGATATTTATCTAAAAAAACCGCCTGATTAATATTTTTTCCACCCTGAAGTAAGGTGTTGAAGATTTTTTCTTTAGCGACTTTCTCAGCTGTTCGAAATCCATTGGCTGAATCTACCAGCGTCTGGCCAAAGTCAAAAATAATCGCTTTAATCATGTGTTCCTATCAGTATCCGTTTAATTCAATAAGTTGATTATTCTTTTGTTTAGAACATTAAGGAAAGCACTTTTGCCATTTCGAAGAAAATTTCAAGATTCAATAGCAATCTTTATCAGCAAAGACTTTCCAATGTAATATTGAGTAAATAGCTCACTCAAATATTATCATTCTGAGTGTTGATCCCATTGCCCGGCAAAATGATTGTAATGAACTTGCGTGGATGTGTAAGTGGGCAGTTTTTTTGCCCACGCTGAAAAAGATGGGCGTGCTACGCAGGCCCATCCTATGAATTCCGTAATCTATTGTAATTATAGGCTACAAATTCAAGCTCATTAACAGTTACCCAAACCGGTTCCCGGTAAGATGTTTGCAATAAACTTGTCTGAGTCTGTTGATCAAGCGTCAAGCG
>Ga0233437_1005714_pt1 | contig 13251 bp, 11 predicted proteins | sample SI_122_August201_FD_182714 | JGI IMG/M metagenome (GOLD analysis project Ga0233437, IMG submission 182714) | Seawater microbial communities from Saanich Inlet, British Columbia, Canada - SI_122_August2016_200_MG | ecosystem: Environmental > Aquatic > Marine > Inlet | place: Canada: British... | reverse complement strand
CTGCTGCAGAATCAAAACGTTTTTTTGGTGAATAAGAAAGAGCTTTGGCTAACAAAGGCTTTATTGTTTCAGGCACATCGTCTTCAAAAGTTGTTTCCGTAATTTTTTGATTACGAATTTTCTTTAGAATTTCCATTTGAGACTCACCAAAAAACAATCTCTTACATGTGATGAGCTCATAAAAAACATTTCCCAAAGAAAAAACATCAGTACGCTTATCCATGGGTTTACCAAAGGCCTGTTCAGGGGCCATGTAGTTGACTTTCCCTTTGAGAATACCAGCATGTGTTTGCGATAAATTGCGTGCGGCTTTGGCAATACCAAAATCCACTAACTTGACACCACCATCATAGGAAACCAATATGTTCTGCGGTGAAACATCACGATGAATTATTTCAAGAGGTTCGCCATCAGTACCTTTTTTAGAGTGCGCATAATCCAAGCCCCGACAAACTTCTGAAATAATGTAAATCGCAATATCTATAGGAATAGGTTCGTGTAGCTCTCGACTTTTTTCAACCAAGTCACGTAGGTTAATCCCATCAATAAATTCCATGGAGATAAAGTAATCATCACCCACACGACCCAAATCATAGACTTGCACAATGTTAGCATGTGATAAATTGACCACAAGCTTTGCTTCATCTGTGAGCATGGTGATAAATTCTATATCTGCTGAACAATGAGATAAGATCTTTTTTATGGCGAGGACTTTTTCAAAACCATCAACACCAAATGTTTTAGCTTTATATATTTCTGCCATGCCGCCAACAGCGATTCGATCAGTGAGAAAATATTTCCCGAAAGGTTTTGGTTCAAATTTTGCCATTACAATAACATATAAAGCACACCGAAACTGAGAACTGAGATCAAGGCCACAATGGTAATGTACACCCATAAAATCTCATTATTGATCTGCATGGAAACAGGATCTTGTAATCCCAACTTCTGTAACCAACTTTTTTTAGAAACAAACATTTTTAACGTCTGTGACAAGGTATGCTCTTTTGGAGCATGCGTAATCTTGGTAATTTCCTCGTCAATATCTCGTTCATTTTTTGGCACGGTAACTCTCAGTACAGGTTCACGCGTTAACCAATTCACCTCAATGAATTGCGATTTTGAACTTCTGAGTTTCAAAGCCAAAGAACGAGATACAGATAAAAAAGCCGTCGGTATTGTTGTGCCATCAAAAAGAAATACTCTAATTTTTAATAAAGATGGTTCTGTATTAATATTGAGAGCGATTAGTTTAATTTTATCGATATCTTCTGTTTTTATGGCAATATTTCGCTGCCATAAATGGGATTTGTTAAACAGTGACTGTAATTCTTTACCATCCTTTAGCTTATCAAAATTGTCACTTTTCCCCTCCTCGCCATCTTCTCCTTGAGACTCTTCCCTTTCCTCTTCTAAGGCATCTCTAGCAGCATCAACACGATAAACTTGGTTTTCGTATTTAAGATGATCGAGTTTATCTACCATAATATAACAAAAATACCATGATTGGGGTGTAGAGACCACAACTAAATTGATTTTAAAGTACACAAATCGTGAAAACCGTAACTATATTGCGTAGTAACAATCACTGCCTCCATAACCCATTGATTTTGATAACTTATTGATATTTCACAATAATGCAGTGCGTAATGGAAATTCCTACTAATTTATGAAAATCAAAAGCTTAATTTGAGTGACAATCTTGACATAGGACTATTCGGTCTTATCTTACCTAGTAACAACGAATTAACAGTAATCCCTTTTTAGGGAAGGAGTATTTAAAATGGCAGCAAAATCTAAGATTATTGGTATTGACTTAGGAACCACAAATTCTTGTGTGGCAATCATGGAAGGTAGTGAGCCTAAGGTGATCGCCAATCAAGAAGGCACACGCACAACCCCTTCAGTAGTCGCCTACACGAAAGATGGCGAAGTTCTTGTGGGACAAGCCGCAAAACGCCAAGCAATCACAAATCCTGAAAAAACAATTTATTCAATTAAACGCTTTATGGGTCGTCGTAAAGACGAAGTTTCTGAAGAAATTAAATTAGTACCCTACAAAGTTGTTGATCACAAAAGTGGTGGTGCTGCTGTAGATATTGATGGTACAATTTATTCACCAGAAGAAATCTCAGCAAAAACAATTCAAAAACTTAAAAAAGCCGCTGAAGATTATTTAGGAGAAACCGTTACAGAAGCTGTTATCACAGTACCTGCCTATTTTAACGATGCCCAACGTCAAGCAACAAAAGACGCTGGTAAAATTGCTGGCCTAGACGTTAAACGTATTATTAATGAACCCACAGCAGCAGCACTCAGCTATGGTTTAGACAAGAAAAAGAATGAACTCATTGCTGTTTATGACTTTGGTGGCGGTACATTTGATATTTCTGTCCTTGAAGTAGGCGACAATGTCGTTGAAGTGGTTGCCACAAATGGTGACACACATCTTGGTGGTGACAATATTGACCAACTCATCATTGATTGGCTCATTGCCGAATTCAAAAAAGATCAAGGCGTTGATGTTTCCAGCGATAAAATGGTTCTCCAACGACTTAAAGAAGCTGCTGAAAAAGCAAAAATTGAGTTATCATCAGCCATGGAAACAGAAATCAATCTGCCCTTTCTCACAGCTGATGCAGGTGGCCCCAAGCACATGACTTTAAAAATGACACGTTCTAAACTCGAACAACTTTGTGCTGACGTGATCACACGATCCTTTGAACCAGTAAAAAGATGTTTAAGCGATGCCGGCAAAAAACCTTCAGATGTTAATGAAGTGATTCTTGTTGGTGGACAAACACGTATGCCTAAAATTCGCGAAGAAGTACAAAAATTCTTTGGCAAAGAACCTCACATGGGAGTGAACCCTGATGAAGTGGTTGCCAGTGGTGCTGCTGTTCAAGGTGGCGTACTTTCTGGTGATGTGAAAGACATGCTCTTATTAGATGTGACCCCCCTTTCACTCGGCATTGAAACATTAGGCGGCGTATTCACAAAGATCATTGATCGCAACACAACCATCCCTGTGAAGAAATCTCAAGTTTTCTCCACAGCAGCTGATAACCAAACATCAGTTGAAGTTCATGTTCTTCAAGGAGAACGTGAAATGGCAACGACAAATAGATCATTGGGCCGTTTTCACCTCGATGGCATTCCTTCTGCCCCACGTGGTGTTCCTCAAGTTGAAGTCACCTTTGATATCGATGCCAATGGTATTGTCAATGTAACGGCGGTTGATAAAGCTACTAATAAAGAGCAAAAAATCACCATCACAGCTGGTTCAAACTTGGCAAAAGATGATATCGAAAATATGGTTAAAGATGCTAAAGAACATGAATCAGAAGACAAGACAAAACGCGAAGGCATTGAGAACAAAAATAAACTTGAGTCCATGACTTATGAAGTCGAAAAACAACTCAAGGAACATAAAGATAAGCTCCCTGCTGACGCGGTTAAAACCATTGAAACAGAACTTGAAAACAGCAAAAAAGCTTTAGAGTCTGGCGATGATGAGAAAATCAAAAAAGGCTTTGAAGACTTGCAACAAGCTGCTGTGAAAATTGGTGAAGTTCTTTACAAAAACCAACAAGACGAAGCCGCAAAACAACAAGCAACTGGTGAACAACCTGGTGCTGAAGGCACTCCTGGTACTGAGGAAGCCAAAAAAGACGATGATGTTGTGGATGCTGAGTTCGAGGAAAGCAAAGACTGATAATCCGTTCTATAATCTTCAATTAAAAGCGGGCTCAAGCCCGCTTTTTTTATGGACAAGTTATGATAGCAAATGTTCCTGTTCCTTCCGAAAACTTAATACAATTTGCTTTATCTTTTTGCTGATAGTTATTCTTATCAACCTTCTTCCAGCTCTTAGCAACAGGGTCTTTTAATAAACCTGCAAAACATTTCCCCGTATTTGCACAAAGCTGGCCAAAAGGCACAGAATCAAATCCAGGGTGACCAATCCAATTAATCTGGTTTCCTGTTTTTGCATATTGCTGGGCTTCTTTCAAAGCTACTGCTGATTGTAACCCGCCAAGCAGGCCTTCAGCCTGAGCATTTATAGAATCTGTTGTCAGGCTAAAAATCTTAGGCATGGCAGCCACAGCCAATATCCCTAAAATCGCAATAACAAGAATGAGTTCGATAAGTGTAAAACCTTTATCATTCATAATGCCCCCCATAAATAAATGAATTAACCCCTGTAGACACTATTATAACATAAACCTAACAATGGATTCAATAGATGTAAACAAATAATGCAATCAATACGACACATTATGACATTATGGGACAACTCTTACAGACGATATATACTCGGCGCTGAAGCACCGGGATTGTGAGCAAGCTCAAGCCGCTTTTTTAGGATCTGTTAAGACTAATTTTAACTAGGATTTCTTATTTAATTTTTTTACCCAGATATTCATGTCTTCAAACTTACCAAAGATATCACAGTTATTCACCAGTCTTCCAGAGTATTCATAGCCTAAACTATAAAACACCTTATTCATACTGCGAGACATGGCACGACAAAGTGTATAGGCATTATAAATGTCTTTCGTAATAATATCGTTTTCTAATGATTTTAGCAGATAGCGCATAAGACCTTTGCCTCTTTCTTTTTTAAGAGTAGCACAGTCTGTGAGCTCAGCATTAAGATGTTTAGTATCAATGTCTGCACTGGCAGCACTAATAATTTTACCTTTTGGATTTGATATGACACGGTATAATATATTTCGCTGCATAGTTTGTTGGATGTAATCTGGGTGAGTGAGAGGACTGGGATATGTTGCGAAAACTCTACGATATAATTTTACCATTGAAGGAATGTTTTCTGGTACAGCTCTGTGCTCCTTATATCCCGGAGGCAAAGTGATTTCATCTCTAGTTTGTGATGTTTGCATAATTTTTTCAATTATACTGTTTTCATTGATCAATTCTATGCTTGTACTACGAGAGACTGAAGTGAATTTGCTAAGCACAAAGGCATCTTCTCCATCATAAAAATACTTGATTATACCTTCGAGCATAAAGCCCAATTCCAAAAAACGTTGCCAATCTGATTTTTGAGCTTTAATAAATATTTTGTCAAAATTATTTTCACTAGCTAAATAACTCAGGCGTTTAACCATAGCTGGATAATTAGAGGTTTCATAAGCTAAGACTTTTAGGCGTTTATTATAATAATCAAAAAAAGCCCTAAACTGAAACCCTTTACCTTCAACTTCAAAATCTAAGCCATATATTGTTCCAATAGCAGTTGTTTTGACCCCTTTGTCGAGTGTGAGTTGAACCAATCCCATTTCTTTTTGAGTAGGCTCAGTCATTTCCCATTCGTCCTCTGCCTGCACTACCAGAGGCAATTTATGCTCTGATTTGGATGGGAGGGTATTTGTTTTAACCTTTGTTTTACCTTTTGTTTTTTTAGTTTTTTTTTGTACCATGATGGCAATGATTATAGCAGAAAAAGCTTGAATAGCCAAATATGGGATAATGGACTGATATTACATAGGAAACCCAAAAAGCCACTTCTTACCAGCTTCAAACAAATGCCCTATAAGCGCTACAGGCGGCTCTTGCCCAAATTGATTAAAGCGCACATTTTGTGAAAAAGTGAGTTTAGGATCACTTCCAGGAAGAAAGCCAACTCTCAGAGGAGGCATTTTTTCACTCATGTCCTCATGATCTCTATAAAACATAATTGAAAATTCTTCTGAGGGATCTAATTCATTTCTAAGCCCCCTGTTCTTCCATAAATGCTGTCCTTTCCACAAGAGCTCACCTTTGTCTGTAAAACAAAAGTTCGTATCGACACTGTTTTCCTGAGAACCCCACGCATCTACTTTATAACACTGAAAGCCATGACCAACAATTTCTTCAGCAATGAGTTGCGCAAGAAATAAAGCTGTTGTGGGATCAACCATACTCTGCATAAGTGATCGTTGGGCACTATTAATAGAAATATTATGAAAACCAAATACATCATGCATGAAATGTTTTAGAACTGCCTGTAAATATAGGCCGCCAACAGTAATGCTATAACTCCCCATACCTGCTTGGGGATCAGGGTAAAGCCAATCTGTGCTTTTGTTAACAGGTACCAAGGCTGATTGTTCATATGTGAAAGGTCTTTCTGAACCAGTAAATGATAGTTCGGCGCCTAACCATGCTTGTCGACTCCGATGATTTGTGCTTTCAAATCCTAGAGGGATATTAGATTCTGTGAGCTTTAATTTTACACCAGAAGAATCTCGTAGAACAACGGCCTTATGAGTATCTGCTGTATGAGTATCTTCAGCTTCTGCCTGGCTAGATTTAACCTTGGCTGTTCCATAATAGGTATCAACAGTTCTTTCCTCACCATGACAAAGGCGCAAAAAATCTAATTGAGATTGTAACTCATGTTTATCCCCAAAAGGCCTCAGACTATCAGTTTGGTAAATAACACCCTCACCAGAAACACCTGGTATAATGGGTGGTGTTGTGAGCGAAAATCGCGCTCCACTAAAGCCAGTACCAATTGTATACGCTGCTGTTGGATTCATAAAAAAGCTCCTCAAAGTTGAGGATCTTAACTAACAAAACAAAATAAGATTGGGAAGATGTCGCGTAATAAACTGGACACAAATGTGTCCAGATTTTCCCGGCGCTGAATGGCCGGGGATATGTCCGCAGAGTTTTTGACCTCATATTAATAAGATGCTAATACGACCTACGATGAAGATCATTATTGCAAAAACAGCTGGCTTTTGTATGGGCGTGAAACGCGCTGTGGAACTCGCTATTGAACACGCCCAAGGCGAAGAAAAGACTCTCTACACAATGGGTCCGCTCATCCATAACCAGCAAACTATTGATATGCTTCAGGATCATGGTGTGGACATGCTCAAGAATGAAAAGCTTCCTGAAGACAGTTCGCGCATCATCATCCGTGCTCATGGCGTCCCCCCACAAACCCTTACGGAAATCTCTGACCATGGGCATGACATAATAGATGGCACCTGTCCTAAAGTCACTGCTGTTCATAAGGTCATTAAAAAATATCGCGAGCAAGGTTTTACCATTGTGATCACTGGCGATGAAGGCCATGCAGAAGTCATTGGCCTCATGGGGCATGCTGGTGATGCTGGGTATCTCATTCAAACACCCCAAGATATTGACAAACTACCCTCATCAGATAAATTTTGCATTGTATCGCAAACAACATTTAACAGTATCACTTTTGAAGACATCGCCACAAAACTCAGTGATCAGTTTCCCCGTAGTGAGCTTGTCATTAAAAAAACAATTTGTTCGGCTACAGATAAAAGACAAATAGAAACACGAGAACTGGCCGATCAAGTCGATGCTATGATTGTGGTTGGCGGCAAACACAGCGCCAATACATTGCGTTTGGCAAATATAGCACGTGAATACACAAAAGTGCAGCACGTAGAAACAGAGCAAGAAATTAATTGGCAAGACCTTGAAACGTGTGAAACAATTGGCATAACAGCTGGCGCTTCCACACCCAACTGGATGATTAAGCGCGTTGTTGATCATATCTATTCTTTTAGTAATGCCCGCAAAAAAAGCCTTAAAAATCTGTTTTTTAGAACATTAGATATTTTGGCCCACTTAAATTTCTTTGTGGCAGTGGGTGCGGCCATCATGACCTACACATCATCTCTATTGCAAGGCCACAGCATTTCTTTAACAGCGCAACTTCTGGTTTTTCTTTATTTTATGTCCATGCATTTATGGAATGGCATTGCCAACATGGAAAGCACCAGACATCTGGGCATTCATCGTTATCAATTCTATCAGAAACATAAGAAGGTTATTTTTTCGTTTACAGTTTTTTGCATTCTGACCCTACTCATTATTAGTTTTACATACAACCACACTATTTTTATTCTCATGCTCTTTGCCACATTAGCAGGCACATTTTATCACCTCACACTCATTCCCAAAACCTTTAAGAAACTCTTTAAATACCGCAACCTTAAAGACATTCCCACATCACGTGATTTCTTTACAGCGCTAGCCTGGGCTGTTTTGGTTACTTTTATTCCTCATGCTATCCAAAATGAGTTTGTGATCAATGCGGCATCTTCTTCTTTTTTTGTGGCCATGTTTTTCATGGCCTATTATCGTACGCTGATTTTTGATTTGCGTGATATTGAAGGTGATCGCATTTTTGGGCGGGAAACCTTGGTTTCTATTATTGGCGAACGACAAACAAAAAAGCTCATGCAAGCAGGTCTCTGGATCTGCTTTGCTGGTTTAGTTCTTTTCGCCCTCATCTCCTTTATACCAGGCAGCCTATTTTCCAATACAAACCCTGTGGTTTTTCTGTTTCAAATCCCTGTACTCATTTACCTCTGGCTATTTATGAAATACAACCACCGCTTCAAACCATCTCACTATGCGTGGTTTAACATCCTGGCTGACGCTCAATTTTTCATTGCAGGCCTGGGTGCGTGGATGGCTAAGATTGTTATAGTTTAATTGTATTGTAATTACATAATGTTACAAACTTAAGAAACTTTTAATCGCAGTTGTCGACAATAAAAGTACGGTGTTATTTTCATTGGGTACATATAGACCTCTCAGTTTTCATCCTCCTATAGGGACACTACCTCAGTTTGCCAGACAGCAACCTGATCTCTTTAGTCAAAAAGCTATGGCCCCCCTTCACTTCTTACCCTCTGTGCAAAACTTTCGCCTGCCACTCATTGCAAGAATGTCACCAAAAGATCACGTTAATGATGATGAAGAAATCACTGATGTCGAAATTGATACAGGTTGGAAACTGCCCACACCAGATGGAACAGGCGTAATTATTTTTCCAGAATTACCACCAATGCCTGAGATCCCTATCATTCCGGAAAAAGGCAAACCAGAAATTCAAGATGATGGCAGACTTCCATTACACATTGATAGAGATGAGTACATTGATAACGATGAGGTCCCTACAGAACAACATGATGATGAACCTGAACGCGGGAGTACAATTGTGGATTATAAATTGTAAGTTTTTACCACGTCATGATAAGGTCGTCTTTGCCATCATCATTGAGATCGCCTGCTGAGATATCAACAGGGACTGCTGTGGAGAGATTAACAGAATCCTTTTCACCAGTGTATTGCACCCATAAACCAGGATTCAAAACTGAGCGGATACCATAAACAATATCATTGGCGCCATCATTATTAATGTCAGCACATGTGATCAGATCGCCTTCTAAGAGAAGTTGGTGCCACTCTTGAGTACCTGTATCGCGATAATAAACACCATTATCTGCCCAAGCCACAACGAGATCTAATTTTTTATCACCACCCATATTACAGGCGGCTAAATCATTAACAGCACCTGAAGAAAGTTTCACCCAATCTGACTGCGTACTCATATAAGCATAAAGCTCATTATTCCAACTACCCACTAAATCATCTTTGCCATCATCATCTAAATCAAGACAAGTGATCCATGGCGTGTCTGTTGTGATTTGTTCCCATACTCCTGTTTCAGAATGTCTGAAGTAAACACCTTGACCAACCCAAGACCCAATAAGCTCATCATGATTATTACCTGTATAATCACAAGCAATAAATGTTTGTCCGGTTGCACCCATTTTTTCCCATGTGCCATCAGAAGCATATTCAACAAAAACACCGCCCTGATCATTCCATTGGCCAATCAAATCATCAAGACCATCATCATCAAGATCACCACTAGTGATCACAGAGGCAGAATCAGATAAGCGGGTCCATTCACCACTCAAAGTGTCACGTGAATACACACCTGATTCAAGGCTAATATCTAAAGTGGGCTCAATGATTTCTTCCACAACACTGCCGCAAGAAATGAGTGAACTCGCTAGAATAATGAACAAAACTAATGATAAATGTCTGATTTTCATGATGTTACCTCGTTTGGGGCATAGTAGGGACTCGTTAAAATTTAGTCAACAAATAAGAGGGGTCGAACTATCGTGCAAGTGGTGCAGGTCGTGAGATCGAGACATCGTAAAAAATGAATTATACTTCTCCGCTTTGCACCAATTTTACAAAATTCTCAAAGGATCTATCCCACGTTTTTTCTGCTTTGGGAGGAAAACAACAGGCAGGGAGTTGACGGCTACGCAAGTGATAAGCCAAACAATCACAACAAATCCCCTTGCGCGCACACCCTTCATAGGTACAATTACAATTTATTAAATTTTTCTCTTTCTTACATTCCATAAATAGTACCAAAGTACCGGAGTGCCAAAGTACCAGAGAAAAGAAGAACCCTGGAACTCTGGAACTTCGGTTCTGTGGGACACTCATTGTACGAAGCTAAATAAATTATCCACGAGTTTTAAGTATTTCCTGTGCCACAATAAGATCCAGTGGTGTTGTGATTTTTAAGTTTTCTTTATCACCCTCAATGATCTTTACGGGCACATTAATTTCTTCCATGAGCATGGCCTCATCCGTGTATTTTTCATCACGGAAATCAAGTGTTTCATAGGCTTTATGTAAGTGTTTATAAAGAAATCCTTGAGGTGTTTGCACAGCACGTAATTGGTTACGCGTTACTGTGGCATTCACCACATCATCGTCATTAACTTTTTTAATTGTATCACTGATAGCTATAGCTGGAATAGCCACGCCAAATTCTTTTGTGGCATTGATCACATTATTGATGAGATCTGTTGTTAATAAGGGGCGTGCCGCATCATGAATGAGGACAACATCATTTTCATCACAATTGATTAAGTGTGAAAATCCCTGATAAACAGAAACCGATCGCGTCCGCCCTCCCATCACGTAATTAATTTTTTCACTTTGATACAATGATTCGGGATTATCATGAATGCGTGAAAATTCATCAAAAGGAATGGGAACTAATATTTGCGCCACCATGGGCAAATTATGAAAGACTTGAATCACGCGATATAGTAAACTACGTCCTTCAAGCGTTAAAAATTGCTTACGTTCATGTTGACCAAAACGAGAACCAGATCCCCCTGCGGGTATAATAACATGTATTTTCATCAATAAATGGGCCGACCTGCCGCGCCGAAGCTTTATGCGAAGGCGGGTGGGCCTATGTTTAAAAAATTTCTTAGCAAATCATGTCCTACCTTGGTCAATATTGACTCTGGGTGGAACTGGACACCTTCTACAGGATATTTTTTGTGCCGTAAACCCATAATCACACCATCTTCAGTCCATGAAGACACCTCAAGCTCATCACTGAGACTCTCTCGATCCACAATCAAAGAATGATACCGGGTAGCCACAAAAGGATTGGCAATATTTTTGTAAAGTGTCTTTCCATCATGCAGGATTTCAGATGTTTTACCATGCATGATAACTGGGGCGCGAACAATCTCACCACCAAAGGCTTCAGCCAAAGACTGATGCCCCAAGCAAACCCCCAGTATAGGAATTTTATTATAAAACTCTTTTATGAGATTCACAGAAACGCCAGCTTCTTTGGGCGTGCATGGTCCTGGCGAAATTACAAGTCGCTCAGGTTTTAGGGCTTTTATTTCCTCTAAAGTCATTTCATCATTACGAATGACATGAACAGCCGAGCCCAACTCACCAAAATATTGCACAAGATTGTACGTAAAGGAATCATAGTTGTCTATTAGTAGGATCATAAATCGTAGTCCGTAGTCCGTAGCTCGTTGTCCGTATAACATCCTAAACCCTCTAAGACAACTCTGGCTTTGTTACAACATTCTTCAAATTCAGATTCTGGATTTGAGTCATGCACAATGCCCGCTCCTGCTTGAACAATGACCTTTTGGTCTAAATAAAAAGCGGTTCGAATGGCAATGGCCAAATCTGTATTACCTGTAAAACTAATATAGCCGATGGCTCCTCCATAAATACCACGTGAATGATTTTCAAGTTCTTCTATGATCTCCATGGACCGAATTTTAGGCGCGCCGCTTAATGTCCCTGCGGGAAAAGTGGCCTTAATGACATCAAAGGCATTTAACCCCTTTTCCAACTCAGCAGACACATGACTCACCAAATGCATGACATGAGAATAACGTTCAACAACTTCCCTTTCACCCACAACGACAGAGCCTGTTTTAGCCACACGCCCTAAATCATTGCGGCCTAAATCTACTAGCATAATATGTTCGGCTCGCTCCTTGGGATCTGCTATGAGCTCTTGTTCAAGTTTTTTATCCTCTGGCACATCTTTGCCACGTTTGCGTGTTCCGGCAATAGGACGCACCTCAACTTTATCATCTTCTAAGCGCACCATGATTTCAGGAGATGCCCCCACAACACATAAATCATTAAACCTCAGATAATACATGTATGGTGATGGATTGGAACGTCGCAACGCCCTATAGAGGCTAATGGGATCTCTATTATTTTGCGCTATTTCAAAATTCAGAGATAAAACGACTTGAAAAATATCTCCTGACTTAATGTACTCTTTTGCTTTTTCAACTTTTTCACAAAATTCGTTTTTTGTGATATTCATTTTTAGCTCACTAGGGGCCATGGCGACATCTTCTTGAGGCACTTGAGCTGGCTGTGCTAATTTGTTTTTGATAAAATTAATTTTTGTGATGGACTGATCATAGATTTCAATTAACGCCTTCTCATCATCTTTTATGTTTTCGTCAATGATAAGCGTGTTCACAAGTTTCATGGTTTGACTGAGGCTATCAAAAATAACGACACAATCTGTTAAAAACAAATAATACTCAGGTAAATCTTTATACTTAGGATTTTCTAAAGGAATGTTTTCAAAGGCATGCACCAGATCATAGCCAAGATACCCAACAACCCCACCAAAAAAACGTGGCAAGGCCGGGTCTTGATAAACCGTATAATGTGCAAAGTCCTGTTTCAGATGAGCAAAAGCATCATCAGGGCAAGGAAAAGTCTCTGTCTTACCATCTGGTGTTGTCACATCCAATTCTTTATCATGGTAACGGTAAATTTTTCGCGGCGTTGTCCCTAAAAAACTATAACGAGCCCATTTTTCGCCCCCTTCTACAGATTCAAAAAGAAAATCATAATGCCCTGTTCTGAGTTTCAAAAAAGCAGAAACAGGTGTCTCCAAATCCGAAGGCAATTCTTCATACACAGGAATCACTGTGTATTTCTTTGCTAACCCAATAAATTGTTCTCTAGTCAAATTCATTTTTTTTACTCTGGAACTCTTGCACTCCGGCTCTTCGGTTCCCCTTTATTCTATTCCACCGACCCGTCGACCCCTCGATTCATATTTTTTTGATATAAAAC
>Ga0233437_1005712_pt1 | contig 13255 bp, 6 predicted proteins | sample SI_122_August201_FD_182714 | JGI IMG/M metagenome (GOLD analysis project Ga0233437, IMG submission 182714) | Seawater microbial communities from Saanich Inlet, British Columbia, Canada - SI_122_August2016_200_MG | ecosystem: Environmental > Aquatic > Marine > Inlet | place: Canada: British... | reverse complement strand
AGGGACTCAAGCGGGAGGTGGTCCTTTTGCGGCTCCTCAAGGAAAGCCTCGGGGATCGCGAGGATATCGCACGCGTGGTGGATTGGGAGCTGGCGCAACAGCCTTATTATATTGAATCGGAGTACACCCAAGGGGGTGATCTCAAGAACTGGGCGAAAAACCAGGGAGGCCTGGAGAAAGTGCCGCTCAAAACCCGCCTGGAACTGGTGGCCCAGACCGCCGATGCCCTCAACGCGGCCCACGGCGCGGGGGTCCTTCACAAGGACATCAAGCCCGGAAATATTCTCATTCACCAAACCGACACATCCAAAACACCCCATGTGGTACTGGCAGACTTCGGTATCGGCCTGTTGACGGACCTGGAACTCCTGAAAGAGCAGGACATCACCACAATGGGTCTTACCCAGACACTGGTGGGCAGTAGTTCAACGGCCGGGAGCGGTACGGCGATCTACATGGCCCCGGAACTCCTGGAAGGAAAACCGCCCTCCCCCCAATCGGACATTTATTCGCTGGGAGTCCTTTTGTATCAGATGGTCATGGGGGATTTATCCCGGGCCCTGGCCACAGGGTGGGAACAGAACATTGATGATGAACTATTGCGTGAAGACATTGCCACCTGCGTGGACGGGAAACCCGAGAGCAGACTGTCCGACCCCACGCAATTGGCGGAACGGTTGCGGTCCCTGGACGAACGGCGGGTACAACTGGACGCGGAAACCAGTGCTCGGGAAAAAGAGCAGGCAGCGCTTATCCGTCGTCAGCGCATGAAAAAGCGCCTTATTGTGGCCGGCGTCATCGTCCTGATTTTGGCGATCACCACGGTTTTCAGCATCCTTCATATTAGAAATTCCAAGCGGGAAGCCATGAGAACCTGGGCACATGAAACCGCCATGCCCGAAATCCAGAAGCTCCTGGAAGCGGAGGATTTTTCTGCGGCTTACGATCTGTCCAAAAAAGCCCATGCCGTCATCCCCGATGATCCGGCCCTGAAGACCTATATGGAAGACGCCACAAACGATATCAGCATTGATACCAAGCCTTCGGGGGCAAAGATTTCCTACAAACCTTACAGGGATGTGGATGGAAAATGGATCGATCTGGGGGTTACACCCATTGATAAGGTTCGTGTTCCTGTTGGCATGCACCGATGGCAGATTCAGAAAGAGGGATACCAAGATCGTGAACTCGCTTCCTCTGTATTGATGCGAGATGCATTTTCCGCTAAAATGAAAGAATTGGCAAAGTCTAACTATGGCGATCCCTCCAAGTTTCATTGGAATCTGTATGAGAAAAACCGTGTTCCCGCAGGGAGCATCGGTATTGATCGCGGAAAATTTCAGATAGGGTTACGAGGCATGTGGGTTAACCCAAAAGGTATGTTGCTGGATCAATATTTTATAGATCGAACAGAAGTAACCAATCGGGATTACAAAGAATTTATTCGAAGCGGTGGCTACACAGACCCGAAGTTTTGGAAACCGGAATTCAAAAAGGACGGGAAAGTCATCCCCTGGACGGAGGCCATAAAACTGTTCGTGGATCAGACCGGGCAAACCGGTCCTTCCACCTGGGAATTGGGTGATTACCCGGAAGGCCAGGATGATTTCCCGGTTTCCGGGGTGAGTTGGTATGAAGCGGCCGCCTATGCTGAATTCAGGGGCAAAAGCCTGCCCAGTATTTTCCACTGGCTCCGTGCCGCCTTTCCCATACGAGAAACCATAAGTCCAATCAGCCAGATGATCATTCCACAAAGCAATCTGGGCGGGACGAAGCCTGCCAGGGTAGGGGAATTTCCCGGCATCGGCTCCAGCGGCGCAAAGGACATGGCGGGCAATGTGCAGGAATGGTGTTGGAACGGAAATGGCGAAAGGCGATATTGCCTTGGGGGTATGTGGCAGAGCCCCGCTTACATGTTTAACGAAACACTCGCTCTGCCAGCGTGGGACCGTTCCCCGGGAAACGGATTTCGCTGCGCGGTCTACCCTGACGACGCATTACCATCTAATAAACTGCTTCGCGATATTGACTCGGATCTTTATGATCCTTACAGCATCCCCGCTTTCTCGAAAGAGGTTTTACAGGCGAAAAAGGCAATGTTTTCCTACCCGTCGATGCCCCTGCGACCGCTCCTTGAAAGAGAGAAAGAAGGGGGCAGAGGATGGAGACGTGAGATCATTTCCATTAATGCGGCTTACAACAAAGAAAGACTCATTCTGTATATTGATTTGCCCACCACAGCAACGCCCCCCTACAAAGCCGTAATTTACTTTCCCGGCGTGAATGCATGGCACAACCCGGAATTCAATCGAAATCCCCTTTGGGAACCCTGGGATGCCATAACCAAAAGCGGTCGGGCGTTCATCACCCCCATCTATTCGGGCATGTTTGAGCGCGGTGGAGGATCACCGGATAAGATTTACAAAACCACCTGGTTTTCGGAATGGTTGAAGGACCTTAGAAGGACCATTGATTACCTGGAAACCCGGAAAGATATAGATTCAAAAAACATCGCCTATCTGGGGCTCAGTATGGGAGCAATGTTGGGGCCAATTCTGTCGCCATATGAAGATCGCATCAAGACCCTGATTCTTGTTTCCGGTGGCATCGAGAAGCCTACCACCCGGCCCAAGCCCATGGGCCTTACCATGCCGCATAGCAAAATTCCCACACTAATGCTTAATGGAAAATATGATTTTCGACTTCCGTTTGAAACTCACCAGAAACCCCTTTTTGACCTCATCGGCACGCCACCGGAACACAAACGTCATATTATCTATGAAGCTGGTCATCTTCCCCTTCCCAGAGCACAGATGTTAAAAGATATCATGATGTGGCTCAACAAATATCAGGGGCCGGTTAACGTTAAAGGAGCGGATGAACAAACAAAGGAAGCAAAATAATTTAGATTCGGAACTTTTATGGGAAGGAGGTGATGAAACAACGAGAATCGTCTTTGTTGAAAAAGCGATCTATTGCAACTATGCTTCAAGATACTAAAAAAATGGAGGAAATATGACACCGATCACCAAAAAGACCAACAAAGCTATTGTCAACAAACCGTTATGGCTTTTAAGTTTGGCCCTGATCATTTTCACTTGGATTTTCATACCCGTTTCACAAGCCGACGCTGAAACCCGGACGTTTAAAGTCAACAATAAATTGTCTCGCTTGGAGTATATTCCTATCCTGGATACGCCGGGGCATATTGTCGGAATCTTTGAACGGCAGGGTGACGTTAAATTTGACGATGGTGAGAAAGCGAAACAAATTTATAGGGGAACATTTGACTCCAATCGAGGTAAAGGGACTTTTCAAGGCTATTCGATCTTTGCTTTCGACGACGGTTCAACGACCGTTGTAAAAAATGAAGGTACGTTTGAAATACCACCCGGCAAAAAGCTCCCCGTTTCCGAAGGCAAGGGGAAATACATCAAAGGGACCGGTCGTTTTCAAGGGATCGAGGGAACTTTATCCCTCAAAGGAAAGCAAACCAAACCTTACGGTGGCGAACACAAAGGGGACCAGGAAATTGAGGTCATCGCCACCTATACCCTGCCGGAAAAGTAATCATTCCAAGTCCACCTTTGCGGCAGTTTAATGACCTTTTGAATCATTAATTCGTTAAGCTTTCGGCGGCCGGGCAATAGGATGCCCAGCCGCCTCTCAGTAGCTGATCTTTTCGTTTTTCAAAGACCAAGCTGCTGGAAGCCATCTTTCCAGGGTACAACCAGGATATTACCTGTTTTTCTGGGCCTTTTTTCCTGACAGAAACAATAAGCTTCAAAATCCTTATAATCAGCGGAAATTGCTTTGAGGTGTTTTAAGTGCTTGTCAGTGATTTTGTCCGTCAATTTAATTTCGATAAAAGCAGTCCTTTCTCCAGGACGTTCGACAATCAAGTCAATTTCAAGTCCACCCTGGGTTGCCAGGTAGGAAAAAGTAAAATCTTTTCCTTTATAATCGTTTAACCGGTGCATTTCGCAGATAATAAAGTGTTCAAACAGCGGCCCAAGGATCTGACCTGTTTCCGGCCAGAGCGTCAGGGTTTTATCAAGAGCACGTTTTACTCCTGTATCAAAAAGATAGAATTTGGGAGAGGAAAGCTGTTGTTTACGAAGCGACCGGGAGTACGCGGGAAGTTGAAATCCTATCAACGTATCTTCCAAAATATCGAAATAGTTGCGTACTGTTGACCAATCAACATTGATGTCTCTTGCTATATTGTTATAGTTTAAGATTGTACCACTGCATTGAGCTGCAATTGGAAGAAATTTGCGAAAAGGCACAACGTTTCGAATCAGTTGTTCTCCAATAATCTCTTCTTTAAGGTAAGTGGTTGTGTAGCTGCGTAGAAAAGCTCTTTTTTCCTCGGCACTGGTTGCATTCACAACAAATGGCAGGGTTCCCCAGGCAAGCGCACTGATAAGATCAAAATCGTCCCCGAGTTCCTGATATGTCAGGGGATAAAGATTGTATGTAAATGCTCTTCCAGCGAGAAGGTTTGCAGCACCTCTTTTGAGTTTTCGTGCGCTTGAACCTGTGAGCGCAAATTTTAAAGCTTTATCTTTATTCTCCGGGAGCTCGATCAGATAGTGCACGATGTCAAGCAGTTTTGGAGCTCTCTGGATCTCATCAATAACTATCCACTTTGGTTTGACAGGCAGAGCTTCAAGGTTTTGTGCCAAAACACCAGGATGAAGCTGGTACAACTCCTCGTCCTCCGGTTCAAGTAGGTCAATCCAGAAGGCATCCTGGTCAGCAAAAAGCTCCCGAATAAGTGTTGTTTTCCCTGTCCCGCGCGCACCAAACAGAAAAAAACTATTTGTTTCCAGTATGTTAAGTGATCTTTTGTACATACCCAGAAATTCTATTCGATTTTCAGGGTATAGGCAAGAAAAATATCGGTTCTCCATGCGAACATTTAAGATAATCCATGAAATATCTATCTGAAATTTTATGCTTAATGCCTCAATCTGAATAGACGCCAAGGCTTTGTCAAGAGAAACTTTGGGAATTTCAATGCCAACTGCAAGTATCACTGCGATACGAGAGGAGCGAATTGCTAAATATGAATGTATAAAGGGCCCCCCGTTCTCACTTTCCCTACCCTTCCAGAACACGGGTTTTTTTCAAAATTTGTTCCAATTCGTCTCTCTGACTCTTGTCCAGAGACCGCAAGGGAGCACGTACCGGACCGCCATACATACCCAGCAAATCCAGAGCCTCTTTGAGCCCGGCGATCCCGAAGCCGGTGGTGACAGCCGCATTTGAGGCTATGAGCCTGAGCTGGATTTTCCGCGCCGTTTCCATCTCACCGTTGGAAAAGCAGTCCACAATTTGTTGCAGATCATATGGCGCCACGGCGGCCAGGGCCATGACACCGCCCACAGCGCCTATCGACAGTGCCGGAAGAAGAAAACTTCCGGAGCCCGCCAGAACCTGGAAATGGTCACCCGCAGCATGCACCACCTGCCCCATCTTCACCACATTGCCCGAACTCTCTTTTAGACCGATGATATTGGGGTGCGCCGCCAGCTCAATGATGGTCCGGGCTTCCAAATCGACACCGGTAAATCCGGGCACATTGTACAAGATGATGGGAATTGGGGATCGATCCGCCAGGAAAGTGTAATGGGCGCACAGGGCCACGTGGTCCATCCTCGGTTTATAATAGTGAGGCGTCACGATCATGGCTGCATGGGCGCCCGTCTCTGCCGCCTTTTCGGTCAATTCAAGGGTCTCATCGGTGGATTCACAACCGCATCCCGCGATAAAAAGCCGATCAGACGCTATGGCTTTCCCGGCGGTCCGCCAGGTCTCTACCTTTTCTTCTGTTTTGAGCAGGACCGATTCACCGTTGGACCCCAGTACGGCAAATCCTTTTAGCGAAGTTTTCTGCCATTTTTCAAGGTTGGCAGTCAGATGATCATGGTCCACCCTGCCCTGCCGGTCAAAGGGCGTGGGAATGGGAGGGAAACATCCCTCAAGAGAAATTTTTTCGGTCACTTCAATCACCTCCTTGAAAACGGTACTTTCGCAACTGGCTTTCATAATACTCTCTGTTTTCGTCAGCCTTCAGAATGGCTTCTTGAATAATCTGGATGGCTTCGTCCTTCAAACCATTTTGGTAACAGGCTTCGGCCAGGGTATCCAGAAATTGGGGGACAGGCTGCACTGCCACGGCTTTTCGGGCCAGTGCCAGCGCTCGGGTGTTATTCATGAAATCCGGGTCTGAAGCGGTCAACATCATCCAGGCCAGGTTATTCAGCGCCACCGCCTGGCCGGGGTGCCACCCGATAATCTGCTCATAGAGATCCATGGTTGCCGCCTCTTTTCCCATACGCTGGTAAACCATGGCCAGGTTCATGGCCAGGCTTATATTCCGGGGGTGTTCCTCCAGTTTGCGGCTGAGTTCTCTGCTGACCAGATCGTATGCCATATGCGCTTTCATATCCCCGAAATTGAGATAATACCCTAACAATCCGATACCCGCCAGATAAACCAGGAAGGATATCAGCACAAAACGGTTCTGTTTCCCGGCCAAGCCGACTCCGCCAAAGCAGCGAACGCTGCGACGGCCGGGTCGGGGTACTTCCAGGGTTTTTAAAAGACAGGCGACCCGTTGCCCGATACTGAAATGGTGCCAGTTGGGGACATCGCGGGATTTTCCGCTCAGGTAGGCAATTTTTTCAAGGGCGTTTACGATGAATGCGGGTGTTCCCATGACCGTTGCGGCGTAAAGATCGGCCTGACGTTCAAAATGACGCATGAAAAACCCCATGATGTAACGGAAATAAATTAAGAGGGTCAACAGCATGGGAACCGCCACCGAAAGATAGAAGAGGGTCATGGAGCGGGCATCGTCTTCCTTGATGAGATCCGCCAGAGGAGACCACACATAGGCCATATAGATATAAACATCTGATAACCCGAATGAAATAACCATGAACCCCACAAAGAACAGGACGTAAAAGAGCAAATGAAAATATCGGGCATGGCCCATCTCATGGGCCAGAACAGATTCCAGCTCTTCCATGGAAAGCGCGGACATCAGTGCATCGGTCACCAGAATGTACCGATAGCGCGGTATAATCCCCATAATGCCCGCCGTCATCATCCGCCCCTCGAAAATGGGCCAGCTGAGCAGGCGGCGGTACCGAAAGTCCTTTTCGCTCAAAAAATGCGCCAGACGTCTCCCTTTCTCGGATGCCTCCAGGGGTTTACATCCCCACCAGTATTGAATGAATTTCGGCATGACCACCACCAGCAGGGATAGAAAGACGGCAAAAAACACTACCTGACCGTACAGGCTGTTCAAAAAGGCACTGGAGGATACCCATGGGCTGAGAGAAAGCAGGTCATAAACAAACGTCAGCACGAACCATGGAAAGAGGACGGGGAGGTTGAACCGAAGGTTGCTCAGCACAAAACTGCGCCTTCCAATATTCACGCTAAAAAGGACCCGGTACGTGGGCCAGGCCAAATACCAGATAGTGCTCAAATAGAAGAGAAACAACGCAATGGCAAAGAGGCCCTGCACCACTGAGAAAGCCGCAAGACCGGGAACTGCCAGAAGCCATTGTTTGAGGCTGAAAAAATAGACGGCGGTGGCAAACAACAATATGGACAGAATGGAAAGCCGCAGATTCAGCCGCTCGTATCGTTCCGCCAGCGCCCCCTCAGCGTGCTGACCGGAAGCGATACGTCGGTTAAGATAAAAAAAGCTCCGGCGGCAATAAGCGGCGAAAGCCACCCAGCAAATTGCAAGTCCAGCGATCGAATAAAGTAAAGAATCATCGGGAGAGACGTCGGAATAGCTGACATTAAAGATCAGAAGAACAACGATGAAATAAATGATATTGTTGAACAATAGTCAGGGCCTCGGCATTCAGCTGCGTTCCTCTTTCATGAATTCCAGAATGCCCCCATCCGGCGAAAGTGACGGGTCCCCCTGCAGGGTGATCTCCAGGCCATAGCGTGCCTCCATATGGGCAAGCTCTTTTCGCTTCCGGTTTTGCAGATAAACGACCACATCCTCGGAAAGCACCCCCTTTACCTGTAAAATCCCCTTCTTGCTCAATCCCATGCGAATACGGCGCAAAAATGAAACGGCTGCTGTTTCAATCGAGGGCACCAGCCCGCGTCCCTTGCAATACGCACAGGTTTCATAACTTACCGATTCTATGGAAGGCCGCAGGCGCTGCCGGGAGAGCTCAAGAAGCCCGAATTTGGAAATATTGGAAACGCTGATCTTGGCCCGATCCTCTTTTGCCTTATCCCTCACCACTTTTTCCACTTCCCGGATATGCTTTTTATCCCGCATATCGATAAAATCAATCACCACCAATCCGCCCATATCCCGTAGGCGAAGTTGACGGGCAATCTCTTCAGCGGCTTCAATGTTGGTTTTAAACGCCGTATTCTCCACTTGCTTGCCCGCTCGCCACCGACCCGAGTTTACGTCGATGGCCACCAGGGCCTCAGTGGGATCAATCACAATTGAGCCACCGGACTTTAAAGGCACCCGATTGCGATAAATGGTCTCAATCTGCTTTTCGATTTCGTATTGCGCAAAGATGGGACGTTTCTCTTTAAAGAGTTTGACCCTCCCCTGATGCCTGGGAGAGATGATCTTCATGTAGTCTTTCACCTTGCCCAGGGTCTCTTTATCGTCAACGAGCACCTCGGCGACTTCGCTGGTGAAATAATCCCGAAGGGTCCTCAGGCAAACATCCTGCTCTTTATGGACTAGGGTTAATACTGATGCCTCCTGAACATTTTTCTTGATGTTTTTCCACATTCTGAGCAACCGGTTGAGATCCCTGGAAAGATCTCGCTTGCTCTGTTTCAGGGCCGCGGTTCTCACAATATATCCGACCCCTTCGGGAAGCTTGAACTGGGTCATAATGGACTTGAGTCGCTGACGCTCCTCTTCTTCTTCTATTTTCTTTGAAATACCGCCCTTGCTCCCGGGCATCAAAACCAGATGCCGACTGGCCAGAGACAGATAGGTGGTCAACTGCGCGCCTTTATGCCCTTGCATCTCCTTGGTAACCTGGACCAGAAGCTCCTGGCCTTTTTTCAAAATTTTTTCGATCCGTGGCAGGCTTGTCTCTTTTTTCGGTTCTGGTTCTATGGCGTAATATTCCGGATGAATATCCGTAACGGACAAGAAGCCATTCTTGTCACCTCCAAAGTTGACAAAACACGCCTGCAGGCTCGGTTCGACCCTCTCCACAACCCCTTTATAGATATTTCCGGTCTTCTGTTCCGTCGCAGCGGTTTCGATGTAAAACCCATCCAGCCGTCCGTCTTTGATTACAGCGATCCGGAATTCCTCCGCTTCGACGGCATTGATCAACATTTTTGACGCGAGTCCCAAAGGTTTTCTCCTTGCTTTGGTTTTTCCATTTCCTGTTTTGACCGGTGCAGCGCCGACCCGTTGACCGTCGGACTTTTGGGGCACCGCTGTTTTTGGTTCTGGTTTTGTATCTTTTGGCTTTCGAAATCCAAATCTCATTTAAGAACCGTGCCTCCCATAACGTTTGAGGTGCTGATCGGCCTGGTACATGAAGGTTCGAATGGCGGACTCCCGACCCGGCTGGGTGCTGGAGTCATATGGGGTATCCAGATAGGGGACCCTGAGCTTGTTCATGAGCGGCCGCACAATGGCGCTCGTGGTAATGCTCGGCATACAGGTAAACGGGTAAACATTCACCAGACCGTTATATCCCTCCCGAACATATTCCATCATACCCGCAATGCTCAAACACGCCTCCGTGCCCAGATCGAAACTATACAAATCCTGTTCTTTGAGCACATCCTCCAGGTGACTGACCTTGTGGTCCTTTGACAGATCGATCAGCCCCGAAACCCTTTTATAAATCTGTTTTTGTCTGTATTCTTGATAAAAAAGATCCCCTCCATAAGTGAAAAGGTCTTTCAAATGGTCTTTGAAACGGTCGAATTTCAATTGTTTTAGGCTGAAACGTAACCCTGTCTTGGCCGATCTGTAATGTTCGTAGCTGGTAAAATTGACCCACTCCGATACAGAGGCATTAACTACTTCCGCTCCGTGCTTTTCCAGCATGCGGATGACGTCCTGGTTGGCTTTTATGTGGGTCCGTAAATAGATTTCCCCCACCATGCCGATTAACGGTTTCGGCGGAATCCCCGGATCCACAACCGCCTTTACCTCTTTGACGACCGCTTCCAGCCGCGCAAATATCTGACCAAACTGCAGCCCCTGCCCGTAACGCTCAAAAACATCCTCCATAAACGCAAGGCATTTTTCAATCACCAGATCCGCCAGTCCGGTTTCTTTCTCATAGGGCCTGACCCGCCACAACAACCGGTCCAGGATGTCCCCCAACACCAAGGCCACGTAGGATGATTTCCGAAGATCGGTCACCCGTTCCTCCTCGATGATCCCGTCGAGGGAATAACCGTCCGCAGTGGTCAGAGCACCGATCCTGAGCCCACTGAACCCCGGAAAGGAATCCAGGACAATCCGCTGGTATTTGTTATACATGCCGAAACGGCAAGGGCCGTCCGCTTCCGGCATGAAATAGATGTAGGCATCTGAATCAAATTCCGATCCCAGGCGGGCCGATTCCTGCTTCATGAAATGGAGGATATCCCCCATGGTAATCTGACAGGGAAAGCACTCTTTCCCCGACGTATGGGCCATGCCCAGATCCATCCCTTTAAAGGTCTCAAGAACCTTTGCCCGTAGACCGAAACTTCTGAAATTGGCCGCCAAAAGATGGCTGCCCATCCGATTCATTTCCGGAATCAAGCAGGTTCGTTCCTTGAGGCTGAACCGCCCCACCTTGTTGCTGAAAGATTCAAAATTAATAACGTTTCGGTTTTCCATGGTCAATTGGCCAGTTTTCGCGGTGCTTCCGCTTCCTGCTGTGCTTTTTGCATACTGTTAAAAATGACGTTTTTATAGGCCTCCAGGCGGGTCATGACCCCGGCAACGGCACTGTGCTCATCCAGTTCCAGAATCATGTAGGGTTTATCCCCCATAATATGCCGGTAAAAATGTTCCAGGAATGAATCCGCACCACACCCGAAGTTGGTCAGATGCAAACCAAAAAAGTCCGGGTTGGACGCCACGATCTTGGCCGCACGAAGTATTCTTGCGCCCTGTCCCCAATACATGGACGGAAAATCTGACAGATCCACCGAAGAGAGATCCAAGAAATCCATGGGCACGGCCTTGACGCCGATTTTTGCCATATTATGCCCCAATCTCAGATTCAACCGTTCATCGTAGAGGTTGTAGGGTCTGCCGGTCACAACGACCATCGGTTCTCCGGCGTGGTGTGATTTCAGAATCTCTGTTCCTTTCTGGAGAACCGCCTTCCGGAACTGCTTTTCTCTTCCAAAAGCGTAGTAAAGGGCTTCCCTTACCTCGTGCACGGTGACCGAGAGTTTTGGCTGCAACTGTTCAGTTATTTCCAGGGCAAGGGTGTCCACCTCATACTTAAGATGGACCACAGGGTTCAAAACATTTGTCATGTCAAGATCAAGGGCCATGCGGACCATGTAGGAGTTGCTCTGCACCATGGGACAGTAAAAGCCCTTTTCTTTGTCATCGCTTTTTCCCATATTCACAACACTGGGGAGGAACAAAAACGCCGTCTTTCCCACCAGCTCTTTCACGTGGCCGTGGGACACCTTCACCGGGTAGCAGGTCTCCGCCGTCATGGCCTCGATGCCCATTCTGGAAAGGTGGGCATTGGTGGGCGGCGTCAAAACAAGCCGGTATCCCAGGCGGTCAAAAAAATGCGCCCACAAGACAGCGTCCTGCTGACCGTAAAGGGTCCGCTGCATCCCCACCGTGGGCCGGTCACCTACCCGCAGGAGCGGTTTGTCCGGCAGGGTCTCGTAAACCCCTGCCATATACGTTTCCCATATCTCCTGACGCAATGCAAAAAAGTTTATCTCCATTACACCACGGTTCCGGGTCAACTCATACCGGCCGCACTCTCCCCCCCAGATGCTCTTGCGCCCGTCAAAATTATAAATTTTCAATTTGCATTGGTTGTGGCACAGCGCATCCGCCCGGCAGATTTTTTCGGCGTACGCCATGCGATCCTCTATTGCACTTCTGAGCCCCCTGAAACTGGTTTCCTTTTGATTCATCAGACGCATCCGTTCGTGAACACTGATGGCGGCACCATAGGCCCCCAGCACCTCACGATGCCGGGGCACGATGAGGGCCCGACCCAGAACGTTTTCAAACGCGGCCACCACGCCCCTATTCAGGGATGGCCCGCCCAGAAACATGACCCGCTCCCCGACTTTCCTTTTTTCAACCACCCGGTTCAGGTAGTTGTACACAATGGCATAACAAAGCCCCGCAATCAGGTCTTTTGTGTCAACACCTTTCTGGTGGTAGCTCACCAGATCCGATTCCATGAATACCGTACACCTTTCAGCCAGCTTTACAGGGGCATCCGATGACAGGGCGATATTTTGAAACTCCTCCACAATACTGATGCCATATTTGTTGGCCAGCTCATGGAGAAAACTCCCGGTACCCGCTGCACAGACTTTGTTCATATCGAAATCCAAAGGATACGTGTTGACTATGGAAACATATTTAGAATCCTGGCCTCCGATCTCAAAAAGGGTATCCACTTCCGGGTCTATTTCCACCGCTCCCCGCGCATGAGCCGTAATTTCATCAATAATCAGATCCACATTCAGGAAATCACCCACCACGTTACGTCCGGAACCCGTTGTGGCGGTACCGATGATTTCTATCTTATCACCTGTTTTGTCCAGCAACTCTCTAAAAAGTTCCTGGGTCACTTCAATGGGTTTTCCTTTTGTGGGAACATAGTTTTTGCACACAATCTCATGGGCTTCATCGATCAGCGCATATTTGGTGGTGGTACTGCCGATATCAATGCCAAGAAATACTCTGAGAGGCGTTTTGCTCCGTAAGGGCGAATAATTATTGGCCCCTACCGCGTTGTTCTTGGGGAAAACGGTTTTCTGAATTGCCAGCCTTTCTGCCACCGGCACCTGATCCTTCCCTTCAGATGCCAATTGCTTGAGCAGCGAAAGATCCAGACGACTGTTCAAGACAGATGACGGACGACGGATGACGGACGACAGATGACGGCCCTCTGTCCTCTGTCCTCTGTCCTCTGTCCTCTGTAAAGCCGCCAGGGCGGCCAAAGCCACACCCAAAGCCCCGATGGATGTATTGTATGGGGGCACCATCAGATCCGGA
>Ga0233437_1005711_pt1 | contig 13257 bp, 8 predicted proteins | sample SI_122_August201_FD_182714 | JGI IMG/M metagenome (GOLD analysis project Ga0233437, IMG submission 182714) | Seawater microbial communities from Saanich Inlet, British Columbia, Canada - SI_122_August2016_200_MG | ecosystem: Environmental > Aquatic > Marine > Inlet | place: Canada: British... | reverse complement strand
CTCATATACCTACGCAGGCCGCCTCGACCCAATGGCATCTGGTCTCATGATCATTCTCGAGGGCGACGAGGTGCATGAGAAGGAGCAGTATCTCGATCTGGACAAAACCTACGAACTTGAGATCCTCTTCGGGGTAAGCACTGACTCCTACGACACTCTAGGACTCATCACGGACTCTCAACTCTCACCCTCAATCACACACGCTCAACTTACCAAAACTCTCGACTCCTATCCACAAACCTTTGAACAACCTTACCCACCATACTCCAGTAGAACTGTAGAGGGCAAAACTCTCTGGTGGTGGACGAGAGAGGGCAGGCTAAATGAGATAGAGATTCCTACCAAACAAGTCACAATTCATAATATTAAGCTCAACTCACTTATCACCAAACCACTCTCCACCCTCGTTCCAGAGATCACTAGAAATATTAAGTTAGTCCAAGGCGACTTTCGCCAGGAAAAAATCATTCTAGGTTGGCAAAATCTTCCTCCCGCATCTCTCCCAATCGCCTCTCTCACAGTCTCTTGCTCCAGCGGGACCTACATGCGCTCACTTGCTCATAGCATTGGCAAACAGTTAGGAATACCCGCTCTCGCTCTCTCCATCCATCGCACCAGGGTAGGAGACTACTCCATCTGATCGAGATAACTCAAATGGTCTGCTCGAGTTAATCCTTGCTTCATTAACTGCTTCTCAATTAGCAGAATTAGATCATCTATCCCAGTTTTCTTACTTGCACTCACCATAATATGTAGCTTGTCACCAAACTGGCTACTCAGCTCAGTTTGTTGAGACTTTGACAACCGATCCATCTTATTGAGCACATAGATCACGCTTTTGTCCTGCATCTCGATCTCGCTCAGGATCTGTTTTACAGTCTGGATCTTGAGATAATACTCTGGATCAGAGATATCCACCACATGCAGGATTAGGTCAGCATTCACTGACTCTTGCAATGTACTAGAGAACGCCTGGATCAGCGTAGTAGGCAGGTCCTGGATAAACCCAATCGTGTCAGATAGATACACCTTTCGCCCTACATTCTGTAGATACATGCTACTTACACTGCTATCCAGCGTCGCAAATAGTGAGTCTTTGACCAAATCTTCCTTCCCCCCTAGTGTGTTAAATAGGGTCGACTTACCTGCGTTCGTATATCCCACAATCGAGACTGTTGGCACTCCCGATTTCCTGCGATGTTTCATTTGTTGATTACGAGTTAACGAAACCTTTTCCAACTTTTTCTTCACTGCACTGATTTGATCCCTCCAGTGTCGGCGCATAATCTCAGTCTGAGTCTCACCGATCCCACGCGCACCGATCCCACCACCTTGCTGAGACATCTCCTCTCCGATTCCTGCCATCTCAGGTCCATGATGATGTAGTTCCGCTAGCTTGATCTGCAACTTAGCTTCTGCAGTTGACGCATGTTTCTTAAATATCTCGAGAATAAGCTGTGTCCTGTCCCACACCTCACACTCCGCACTCACTCCGATTGCTTTCGCTAGATTGTAGAGCTGACTGGTCTTGAGGTCAGAATTGATTACCACGATCTCTACCCCCTTATCCTCCACTAGTCGCTTAATTTCCTCTACTTTCCCACTACCAATAAATGTCCCACTATCCCTATGGCTCGTGTTCTGGGTAAGTACCTCCACCACCTCACCTCCATAGGTCTCAACGAGAAGCGATGCCTCGTCCAAACTCGATCTCTGGGCCTGATAATCCAGTTTTCTATCTGTGATACCAACGATTATTGTTTTTGGAAGTTGTTTCATATTTTTAACCTCTCAACTTTACCCCAACAACTTCCTTTAATGACAATTCTCCATTACAGTAATCTAGTCTAATAATGCCTGTATTTTTTATCGTGCCACTTCGCAACTGACCAAAGTCTGCGTATTGCAGACTTACCAACAAGCCGCGCATAACGCTCCCATGACTAACTATTAATATGGTTTCTCCTGGATGATTTGCTGCTATCCGCTCAAGTTCCCTGACAAATCTACTATGTGATTCTCGAAAAGTTTCATCATCATCAGTAAGATGCACATCCCACATCATTTCACTAGATTTAACTAAAACCTTATTATGAATATCTTTGTGATCTTGAAGTATCTCCTTGTCTTCTAAATTTCCAAAATGACGCTCTCTCAAATTCTCTCTCGTGACAATTTCTATGATATGGGGAGTTTCTGCTTTGATAATATTGGCAGTGTCTATGGCACGCTGTAGCTGGGAAGAATATATTGCTGATATTTTCTCAAGAGGTAAATTATCAACAACACTCTTAGCTTGCTTCTTTCCTAGCTCCGTAAGAAGGGGGTCGCCTCCAAATATATTTTTGACATTTGATTCTGTCTGAGCATGGCGCAAGATATATATATTGGTTGTAGGGTAACTCATATATCAATTCTACCCTGTGTCGCTCCCATTTGGTAGAATACACAAGCAAACCACTATGCCGGATGGTGAAATTGGTATCACAGCAACCTTTGAAGTTGTATTTCTAGGTTCGAGTCCTAGTCCGGCAACATACAATATAAGGACGGATAATTCCGTCTTATTTTGTATATATCGGATTAACTCGAATCTTGGTTCGGTGTCTGCACATCAAGTTGCATCGCAACATGAGAAATGTGTCCAGACATTCTGTCTGGGATACCTAGTCCGGCAACTTTTCTAGATCAAAGTGTGTCAACGATGAGTGGATTATCTGAGATGATTTAGTATCCCGCTCATGTCTCCAGTAGTCGAATTATCCTGATTACTCGATAAACATGAAGTAAGCATTGTGTTGACCGCATCTACTAACCAGTAGCTATTGTCTGATGTATATTGCTCAATTAATTCATCAAATATAGTGGGATCTACTTCTTGTTGAGTCATAAGAAGAAGATAAGCAGATAAGGTTTCAGCATTTAACTCCACTATGCCAGTATTAATCAATTCATGAGCAACAACACCAATCCTATTACTTGAAGCTTGTGCTTCAGCAGCTGATTCACCAATATCAAGCCCTGAGCCGCTCATTTTCCATTGTCCACTACTGTCATCTACAAATTGATTCAGTGCTCTATCAACTAAGAACCATTCTTTTTCCATGTGATCGAAGACGACTGCAAAACCATGCCTTCTAAAGTGATATAAATCGTTTACTTCTGGTGGTAAGGCTTTACCGATTGTTTGGCTATTGATTGCAGCTGCGTACAACTTCTCATTCTCAGTATTTAATATTCTGGCCAGATCAACTGTATAAAGACTCGAACTACAGAGTAATGTTCTGGCACCAGGTTCATTGCTTCTGTCGACATTTCCTACATTCCAATGAAAACTGCTTTGGGGATGTGTAGAGTCGCTTACAATCAGCTCTTCTAATAAGAGGGAGATTTGTTGTATTGGTGGGGTAGAGCTGTCTGCTTCCTTGGAACTGGTGAGCAATACTGAGTCTACTTCGTTAGTTGGCTCTCCTGCTATCATGTTTTGAGTATATCATCGGGAGCGAAGAAAGACTCTGAAGGAAAAAAGTTCGTGATCTCGTCCCATATGGGCAACACACAAAAACCTGCAATTCTGGAGTCATTATATAACAAAGTTAGAACCCATTTTCTAACCACGGTAAATCCATAAATCCTCACAAAGCCAAAAAATGGAGCCCGCCGACGACCCACGCATCTTGCGTGGGATCACACGCCTGTATTGACCCCGCCAGGAGCGGGGTTGTCTCTCCTGCTCGCTGGTATTTGTATTTGGGCCCCACCGCGAGATCCTGTTTACTGTATTGTGGCGAGCAGGAGAGACATTCAGGCCTGTGCTGGTCGTTTTACGACCTCGTCGGCGAGGAATCTATAACCTGACATGGCGGATTCCTTCCCCACACCCCTTCCTCCGCCATGTCAGCAGGGGGACAGTACGTGACGGATGGTGCGAGGTCATCCGTCACGGGAAATTTTGATGTGGCGAACCATCCAGGAGTGCGCAAACAGCGGGACGCACATCCAGAGTTCGCCATAGTTTTATGAAAACATCAGCTTACATTCACACTGTAGGCGCGTCAAAGAACAGAAAATGCGCAAATGCTTTACAATATATATCTACATAAAGTGTTACAGAAAGAGGAAATATGAGGATAAAACTAGATGAAGCCAAACAACTATCACTAGACATACTCCTCAAGCTAGGTTTTTCTGAAAGCGATTCAGTACTGATCACAAAAAACTTGATAGATGGTGAGTTAACGGGTCGCAAAAGTCATGGATTAGTGAGATTGCCAGCTATTAGTAGGAATGTTGGCATTGGCAAAATCAGCACTACACACGAAGATATCGATTTTGTTAACGAAACCAACACTTCTTTACTTGTTAATGCAAAGAAAAAACCAGGATTTATCGCTATCTATAATTCTCTTGATAAAGCTATGGAAATGGCAAAGCAAAGTAGTGTAGTTGTGGTTGGTATTCAGGATGCGGCCTATTGCTCTGGTTACATTGGCTCTTATGCCACTATGGCTGCAGAAAATGATTTGATTTTTATTGGCTTCAATAATTCTCCAGGTGGATTAATCCCTCATGGCTCAAAGAAAGAGTTATGGGGAACTGACCCTATCACAGTAGGAGTACCAACCAACAATATTCCTGTTGTACTCGACATGGCATCTTCGAAAATGACTTTTGGAGATTTGATGGTAGCCAAAACTGAAGGCAAGAGCATTAAAGAGGGAGTAGCCTTAGACGAAGCTGGCAATCCTACAACAGATCCTATAAAAGCAATAGATGGTGGACTACTACCTTTTTCTGGTCACAAAGGATCTGGACTGGCTTTTATTGTTGAGCTGTTGGCAGGTGCACTGACTGGATCAAGAGTTGGCTATGCTGTGGAGGGTGGCTGGGGCACATCATATATCTTGATCAACCCCGCTATATTCAGACCAATTGAACAGTTTAAATCAAACGTTAAAGCCTCCATTAAGGAGCTAAAGAATGCACCTAAAGCTGATGGCTTTGATGAGATATATTTCCCTGGTGAGCAGTCTCACCAGAAAAAGAAGAAACAACTAGAAGCTGGAGAAATCGAGATAGGTGATAACCTACACTCAACACTGCAAGAACTATTGAAAGGAAAATAATAATGAACTGGTTTTTAATCGCTCTAATCCCACCCGCTTTATGGAGTGCTACAAATCATCTTGATAAATACCTCATCAGCAAATATTTTAAGGGTAGTGGTGTAGGTGCCTTAATGGTATTTTCCTCTTTAATAGGCGTGTTTCTACTGCCAATCATCATCATTCTTCATCCAGAAGTCTTGTCAATATCTCTGAACAGCATATTAATCGCAATCAATGGTTTTCTATATATACTTGCCGTACTTCCATATTTCTATGCTCTACAAAAGGATGAGGCATCAATATGTGTGCCACTTTTCCAGCTTATTCCAGTGTTTTCATATGTATTAGCATATTTTATTCTTGGCGAAACTCTAACAAATAACCAAATATTGGGGGGCTTGTTGGTTGTAGCAGGAGCAATTGGAATATCCTTGGATTTATCTAACAAGAAAAAAATTAAATTCAAGAAAGAAGTATTTTGGCTAATGATGCTGTCATCGATAATTTTTGCTCTCAACTTCTTGTTCTTTAAGTATTTTGCTATTCAATCCAGTTTTTGGTACACCAGTTTTTGGGAGTATGTGGGCTTCACTATTTTTGCAGCATTATTAATGATTTTTGTTAAATCTTATAGAGAGCAGTTTATTTCCGTTATGAAAACAAACAGGGTATTCGTAATTACCTTAAATGGTCTTAACGAAATACTTAACATCATAGCCAAAATTTCATTTAATTTTGCCTCACTATTAACTCCAATCACTGTCACTTGGATTGTTAATGGCTTCCAACCTTTCTTTGTTTTTACATATGGAGTAATCCTTACACTTCTATTCCCTAAGATTGTCAACGAAAAAATTGATAAAAATTCTATAGTCCACAAAATCACTGCAATTCTTATTATGTTTGCTGGAACGTACTTTATAAACTCGTAACTTCCACTGACTCTTTTTAAAACTCCCCCTGTTTTCCCCTTGACGTATGACCTCGCACCATCCGTCTCGAAAAAACATGTGAAATCAATGTCTTTGGGGGAGTTTTGAATACATTGAGGAGTTTCGAGGGACAGTATACAATATAAATATGCAAGATCTTCTCGAAAAATACATCCAATCAATAACACCAAAGTTCATGCATCGCGAAACTAGTGAGATGGGGTATAGAACTGATTTTGAGATTCTCATTCAAAATATCTTTGAGTCAATCAACGTCAAGCGCATTGATCATGATGCCAATGCAAGACAAGGGAATAAGCCAGATTTTGTTATTCTCAAACATGATATACCAATTTTATATATTGAAACAAAGAATATTGGACTTTCTCTTGATAAGATTGAAAAATCAGAGCAGATGGCTAGATACTTTGGCTATGCTAACTTAGTACTAACTGATTACTTGGAGTTTCGTTTTTATCGTAATGGTGTTCGATATGAAGAGCCAATTAAAATTGGAGAGTACAACCTTAAAGATCGTACAATCATTCCAAGCCCTGATCAATATGAGCACTTAGTACAATCACTCCTAGATTTCACCCAATCGCATAGAGAGCCAATTAAATCAGGTAAGCATCTTTCTAAAATAATGGGAGGTAAAGCTCAGAGAATTAGAGATAATATTAAGCAATTTCTTGGTAAAGAGTCTGAGCGAAATAGCATCCTGCTCAAAGTTTATGAAACCATCAAAGAGTTATTAGTACACGATCTAGTTTTAGATGATTTTGCTGATATGTATGCTCAGACTCTTGTATATGGTTTATTTGTTGCTAGATTTTACGATAAAACAACCTCAGACTTCACCAGACAAGAAGCAAGAGATTTGATCCCAGCCTCTAACCCATTTTTACGTCAGTTTTTTGATCATATTGTAGGGCCTGATTTTGATAAGAGACTTGAATATATTGTTGACGAGCTGTGTGAGGTTTTTGCTCATGCCGATGTCCAGAAGCTAATGAAACAGTATTACAAAACGGACACATGGGGAAAGAAACACGAAGGACCCGATCCAGTAATTCATTTTTATGAAGATTTCCTTAAAGAGTATGACGACGATTTACGCAAAGCTATGGGAGCATATTACACACCACAACCTGTAGTCAGATTTATAGTAAGAGCAGTAGACGACCTGTTACAGAAAGATTTTGGACTTGCCTCTGGTTTAGCAGACACTACAAAGACTAGCAAGGGCGTACATAAGGTGCAAGTCCTTGATCCCGCTGTCGGCACAGGCACATTTATCAGTGCAGTAATTCGACAGATCTATGAAAAACTCTTAAAAGAGGGACAAAAAGGTAGATGGCCAGCATATGTTCATCACGATCTACTCCCAAGAATATTTGGTTTTGAGTTAATGATGGCACCATACACTATTGCTCACCTCAAGTTAAGTATGGCATTTAAGGAGACTGGGTTTTGGAATTTCCATCGAAGATTAGGGATATATCTAACAAATTCACTAGAAGAAAGTGCTAAACAAGAGAGTTTATTTTCTGGATTTGGACTTGTAGAGAGCATTGCGAATGAATCAAAAGAAGCTGAAGTCATTAAGAATAAAAAGCCCATCATGGTTGTGGTAGGTAATCCTCCCTACAACGTAAGCTCATCTAATAAGGGCAAGTGGATTCAAGATTTAATCAAAATTTATAAAAAGAATCTAAACGAGAGAAAAATCAACCTAGATGATGACTACATCAAGTTTATTCGTTTTGCAGAGCATTTTATCGAGAAAAATAAGAGTGGAATTGTGGCAATGATTACTAATAATTCTTTTATTGACGGCATAACTCATCGCCAGATGCGCAAACACTTATTGGACACATTTGATGACATTTACATACTTGATCTGCATGGCAACTCCAAGAAGAAGGAGGTAGATCCCAAAAATGGTGGTAAAGATGAAAATGTTTTTGATATTCAACAGGGAGTGTCTATTAATATTTTTGTAAAGCAAGATGATAGCAAGAAACAACTAGCTACTGTTTATCATGCAGACCTATATGGCAAAAGAGCGCACAAATTTAAGTACTTAGATGAGCATGGTCTAAAAAACATCAAATGGAATAAGCTTAAGTATTCTGATCCATATTATTTCTACGTACCCAGAAATACTGAATCTGAAGCAGAATATCATAAGGGCATAAAAATAGACGAATTATTTCTAAGTTATAACTCTGGCATTCAAACTAAAAAAGATGCGCTAGCAATCAAATTTACAAATAAAGAACTTGATGAAGTTATAAATAATTTTTTGACACAATCAGCTGATTACTTGAGAACTAAATATGATCTGAAAGACACTTCAGGATGGAATGTTGGATCAGCGAAAGATAGTTTGCAAGAGGAATATCAGAAAACTACATTATTGTACAGACCTTTTGATTTTAGAAAAAGTGTTATTCAAAAAAAATCTGGAGGGTTTATCGGACGATCTCGATACAAAACAGCAAAACACTTCGTTAATGATAATCTTGGCCTTATTACAGTGAGACAACAAAGTACTTTTGACTTCCAACATGCCTTGGTCACTAATTGCATGATAGAAAGTGGTGCAATATCTCTACAAACAAAAGAGTGGGGATATATATTCCCACTTTATCACTATTCTGATGATGGCTCTAAGCATTCAAACTTAAATCAAGACATTGTCATTAAAATACAAGACATTGTTGGAGACATAGCACCAGAGGATATCCTGGATTATATTTATGCGATGCTTTATTCTCAGAATTATAGAATAATGTATAAAGAGTTACTTAAAATTGATTTTCCAAGAATACCTTATCCCAAAAATAAAAAGAAATTTTATCAATTAGTGAAACTAGGATTAGAATTAAGATCTCTTCACTTACTTGAATCACCTAAAATCAATAGCTTTATTACAACCTATCCTGTAGCGGGATCAGATGTTGTTGGAAAACCTGAATATAAAAATGGCAACGTATACATTAATAGTGAGCAATATTTTGGTAAGGTGCCAGAATTAGCATGGAACTTTTACATAGGGGGATATCAACCAGCACAAAAGTGGCTAAAGTACCGTAGGGATCGAAAACTTACAAACGCAGATATCGAGCATTTTCAGAAAATAATCGTGATATTAGTTCAAACAGATAAATTAATGAGGCAAATCGACAAAACACTCAATGAAACTTAATAATATAAACATTCAGCATTACAGGTCTATTGAAAATATTTCTATTGATTTTCCTCATAATAAACCAGCAGTTTTATTTGGCCCCAACAATGTTGGAAAATCAAATATTTTGAAAGCACTTACCTGCTTTCTCGGTGAAAAATACACACCATACATAGATTTTCTTGATAGCGACTATTACTTTCGAAATAAGGAGAAGTATCCCAACATATCTTTTGAAGCTGAATTTGATGATTATATTTATCCTGGTAATTATCGAGCACAACCTTCTAAGAATATGGCTTTTACTACAAATTTAAACCTTGGCCAAATGTCTGAAAGTTGCTTTCACTATAAAGGTAATCAGAAAAAGATGTATATAGGCTCTAAAGACAGAGAGCGATGTCAATTTATTTTAATTGATGCCACAAGAAATTTATCTAGCCAGCTAAGCTATTACAGTCGCTATACGATACTTAGTAAGTTTACGCAAAAAATGCATAAGGCATTAGTAAAAGAGAATAAGGTTAGTTTAGACAAGATATACTCTGAATTAATAGCATCCTACGAAAAAATTACAGAATATCAGGAGTTTAAGCAAAAATTGAAAGAGTCATTCGAAGAAAGCATGAAAGGATTTACTCATAAGTTAGCAATCGACTTCTCCGCCTATGATCCAAATAACTATTTTAAGTCTTTACGAGTAATGGCTAAAGAGGGAAAGAATGTGCGATCTTTTGATGAGTTTGGAACTGGCGAACAACAAATTCTTTTAATTTCATTTATTCGAGCTTATGCTGAAATATTTAAGGGGGAATCCTTCATTTTAGGAATTGAAGAACCAGAATCACACTTACATCCATTAGCTCAAAAATGGTTTGCGCAAAATCTTGAATTATTGAGTTCAGGATCTGTTCAAGTCATATTATCTACTCACTCTCCTGAATTTTTAAAAATTGCAAATCTCGAGGGATTTGTCAAAGTATATAAGAAAGATGGCATAACCAAAACGCAACAAATTGACGCAACTAAACTCGCAAACCATTGTATTACGCATGGCTCGAATCCAAAAACTACAGATGCTGATAATATTTTAAATTTTTATCAAAGCAATACTTTTCACGATCAAACTCGAGGTTTTTTTGCAGAAAAAGTGATATTAGTTGAGGGAGAAACAGAGTTTTTTACACTACCAATATATTTTAGCGCATGTGGTTTTGATTTATTGCGCGATGGTGTGGAAATTATAAATTGTAGGGGAAAAGGAAATATTTCAAGGAATTATCGATTATTTAGTGCTTACGGATACGATAGTTATTGTATATTCGATGCTGATGAGAAAAAAGTATCTAATAAGGAATTAGCAACAATTTTTGGGTTCAACACTGAATCAATGAAAAATACTGCAAGCTCTTTTGTTGATGGTGATAAATACGGTTATTTTGGTATTGATTATGAAAATTATCTAAGAGTAACATGTAAAGACTATTCTGAACAAGAAGCTAAGATTCAAGCATCTAAACCTTTAAAAGCAAAGATAATTTCGGAAAATAATAAATTTTGTCCTCCATTTATTACCATGATTGCAAAACAAATGGGATTAACTAACTACAATACAGTATCAGATTTTGTTGATGAATAATTGATTCCTCTCTATTTCTCCCCAAAACATGTTTATATGTTTTTCCCGTGACGGATGACCTCGCACCATCCGTCACGTACTGTCCCCCTGCTGACATGGCGGAGGGAGGGGTGTGGGGAAGGAATCCGCCATGTCAGGTTATAGATTTCCCGCCGACGAGGTCGTATAACGACCAGCACACGCCTGAACGTCTCTCCTGCTCGCCACAATACAGCAAGACAGGATCTCGCGGTGGGGCCCAAATACAAATACCAGCGAGCAGGAGAGACAACCCCGCTCCTGGCGGGGTCAGAGCGGGCGTGTGATCCCACGCAAGATGCGTGGGTCGTCGGCGGGCTCCATTTTTTGGCTTTGTGAGGATTTATGGATTTACCGTGGTTAGAAAATGGGTTCTAACTTTGTTATATAATGACTCCAGAATTGCAGGTTTCTCTGATTTTTTGCAAATTTTGCTCTCTTTTTTGGCTCCCAGGAGATAATCCCAGGGGTGTTGGGGTTCCCCGCGCGCCCTGCGCGCGGAGAGGAGGAGGTTCACACACTCACTGATTCTAAACTCACTCGGCTCGAGTATTTGCACTCTCATTATTTCGGTATATCAAGGTATATAGCAAGCTATATAAGTCTTGCGTAATCCGAAGTTATAACGAATAATGAGAGTATGAGCATGAATAGAGATAAGTATATTTTATATGCCCGCAAGTCAACAGATGTGGAGGATAAGCAGGTCTTGTCTATTCAGTCCCAATTATCAGAACTAAGATCATATGCCAAGACCGAAAATCTGTTGATAGTCGATGAGATAGTAGAGAAGAAGTCCGCAAAGAGCCCAGGTCGTCCACTGTTTGATTCCATGATGGAAAAGATTGATCGTGGGGAGGCTAATGGAATATTGTCATGGAATCCCGATAGGTTAGCGCGCAACTCAGTGGACGGCGGACGAATCATCTATCTCCTCGATTGCGGGAAGATTGTGAGTCTCAAGTTCCCCACCTTTTGGTTCGAACCCACCCCACAAGGTAAGTTCATGCTCAATCTGGCTTTTGGCCAGAGCAAATACTATGTGGACGCGCTCTCTGAGAACACGAAACGTGGTCTCAGACAGAAAGTCAGGCGAGGGGAGTACCCATCTCATGCACCGCTTGGTTACATTAATGATTCTCGAACTAAGACCATTCATGTGCACAAGAAAAATGCTCGGATTGTCAAGCAGGCATTTCAGATGTACGCAACTGGCGAGAAGAGACTCCAGGATATCGCTGACTTTCTGTCTGAGTGCGGGATTAGATCCCGCACAGGAAAACGCGCCCATATCAATCGAGTGACTTTCATGCTCCATAACCCTTTCTACTACGGCTACTTCCGCTACACAGGTGAACTGTTCAAGGGAATCCACCAGCCAGTGATAAGCAAGAAGTTGTTTGATCAGGTACAGGCGATACTAGATAGACGTTGTCGCCCACACAAAAAACCCGCTAAATATCAACCACGAAAGTTATGCGGACTCCTGCACTGCACCTGTGGGATGATGATAACTGGCGAGAAAAAGACTAAGTACCAAAAGAACGGAAACATCCACCACTACATCTACTATCACTGCACTAGAAAAAGTAAACATATCAAGTGCAGTGAACCTGCAATCACAGAACCAGACCTCTCTCGCCAGTTATCCAATCTGATCAAACAACCTTCCTTGCCCACAGATTGGACAGAGTATCTAACCCATAGGTTAGATGATGATCGAAAAGACTCTGCCCAATCAGTATCTCTCTATGTTGCTAAGACCAAAAAGAAGATTATGGATATTGATCTAAGACTCCAGCGACTCCTAGACGGATATCTAGATCAAGTGATTGATCAGGATGTATATCGTAAGGAAAAGTCCAAACTAATGAGTCGCAAGGAGTCGTTAACTGAGAATATCCATGACTTGCAACATAGAGAGAATCACTGGGTCGAACCTATGAGCGAGTGGATCATGAGGGCTGGAAACCTGCCCAAAATCAGTGAGCGTGGCACTCTTTTGGACAAAAAGAGTGCAGCCATAGATATCTATGGCTCGAACCTCCTCCTCTCCGCGAGCGTAGCGAGCGGGGAACCCCAACACCCCTGGGATTATCTCCTGGGAGCCAAAAAAGAGAGCAAAATTTGCAAAAAATCAGAGAAACCTGCAATTCTGGAGCGGGTAACGGGAATCGAACCCGTGTCTCAACCTTGGAAGGGTCGCATTCTACCGCTGAACTATACCCGCTAGAGTAAGTCAAGGTGCCGAGAGTGTGAATCGAACACACATCTAATGTTTTTCAGACATCCGCCGTGACCAACTTGGCTATCTCGGCTACTTATGTAGCAATTTTACATTATATTGTTAAGGTTGTGGACTCG
>Ga0233437_1005705_pt1 | contig 13265 bp, 11 predicted proteins | sample SI_122_August201_FD_182714 | JGI IMG/M metagenome (GOLD analysis project Ga0233437, IMG submission 182714) | Seawater microbial communities from Saanich Inlet, British Columbia, Canada - SI_122_August2016_200_MG | ecosystem: Environmental > Aquatic > Marine > Inlet | place: Canada: British... | reverse complement strand
TTCGAATGGGGCAGCCTCTTTGTTGAGCAATCTGCTGGAAATCTTTTTTAACAAGATCCCATGCTTTTATAGCAAGGTTGTCATCCCAGGAACGGATATCCACAGTAAAATGAACCTTATCCGGAATTATATTTCTGGAGTTGGGTTCATTTTGGATTTCTCCCACTGTTGCCACAAGGTTTCCATTCATTCGCTCAGGAAGTTCATTAACCTTCAGGATCATCTCGGCTGCCGCACATAAGGCATCATGACGACCTTCCATGGGGGTGGGTCCCACTTGATTGGCTTCGCCCTCAAGATAGATATCATACCAGTGAAGACAGACAATACCCTTGGGAGCGCCAATGGTAATTCCCTGTTTTTCAAGAAGAGGACCCTGCTCAATATGGTATTCATAATAGGCATGGATTGGAGATTTTTTGGCCGGTATTTTTCCTTTATATCCAATGCGTATCAATTCATCTTCAAACCGCAGACCATTGATATCCGTCCGGTCATAAATCCAATTGATATCAAGGGCATTTGCCCATACTCCTGAGCACATCATTGCCGGTGCAAACCGTGTTCCCTCTTCATTGGTCCATGCAACAATAGTGATTGGGCGATTTGTTTTTATATTGTTTTCATTAAGCGTTCGTATCGCTTCCAGAGGACCCATAACACCTAAAATGCCGTCAAACCGTCCTCCTTTAGGCTGGGAATCAATATGAGAGCCGCTCATCACAGGTGCAAGGTCATTGTTTATCCCATCTCGTTTTCCAAAAATATTACCCAGTTCATCAATGCTAACTTCAAGATCGAGCTGTTTTAACCATTTTACAAAAAGATCCCGGGCCTGTTTGTCTTCATCGGACAGAGCAAGACGCTGGACACCGCCATTGGGCGTGGCACCGATTTTTGCCATTTCTTCAAGCGTATTCTGAAGCCTCTTACCATTAACTCTTAATTGATGATTACCCATTTTTCATTACCCTTTTAACGATTATCAGAATAGTATTTTAAAAAACTAAGTGATGGTTATTTTTTTTTAATAAATGCTTTTTCAATAATTTCAATCCACTGGGGAGGATAGGCCAATTTGAAAGCAATGGTATCCATGCGTTTTTTAGAGGTTGAAAAATCGACCTTCACAGCTGACTTATACAGTCTGGCACCTTTATGCGAAGTTGCATGATAGGCTTTTTTTATAGATTCTCCCGGGACATCAAAACGGGTACTGGAAAATCGATTTTTAAACAGCAGACCGCCCCTGTGTATCAATAAAAATCCTTTATATTTTTTGGGTGCCCCTTGATCTGAAGACAGGCCGTAACAGGTAACACCAAACCCAAGAGCTATAATATCTTTTTTTTTATAGGTGCTTTTTATCCATTTTTTTTCATTATGGGTAAGCCAGGTCATACCGATAACAACAATAGTAAAAATGCAGCCGATAATAAGAATATGGTTTTGTTGCAAAAATTCCATGCAGATCAGACCTTGTATGTCATTGGCTTAAAATAAATATGAAAGTTATGGGGACCAACCCCCATAACTTTCATATGGTTTACGAATAGCTGCTCAAGTTATACTACCCTTGCTTGACCTTCTTCCATGCTGTCCCATTCTTTTTCCGCTGCTATCCATGCTTCTTCTGTTGCATCTTTTTCCCATGCTTCAAGGCCTCTTTCCGCCTTTGTAGCACCGGGTAAAAAATTATCCAGAATGATCGCAACAATGGCCGTAACGAACATCCCCGTAGTCAGGAGGGCCTGACAAATATTACCCAGGGTGTTGACAAATGAGCCGGCAGCGCCCCAGGCAATGGGGACTGCAGCTGCTGAAAGCATTGGGTTGAAATGATAGGGAACGCTTAATCCGCAGAAGAATGCAAGTCCGACGATAAACAGGTTACGCGAATTGTTCAAATTTACAAGTTGAAGATTTGAAAGACCCACGGATGCGATCATTCCAAAAAGACCGACAAACATGGCTCCTACAACGGGTTTTGGTATGGTTGCAAGGCTGGCTCCAAATTTTCCGCAGATAGGAACAATCAGCATCAAAATAGCACCTGCGATAATGACCCTCCGGCTTGCAACTCTTGTAAGACCAATGGACCCGATATTTTCAGAATAAGAGGTTGTTCCATTACCTGTCTGAAGAATGCCGGCGACAAGGCATCCCAGTCCTTCTGCGCCCAGACCCCTTGAGATCATTCTCTCGGTTGGTACAGGTGCTTCTGAAATTCTGGCACAGGCATAATAATCACCAATGGATTCAACCATAGAAGCAAGATAGCCTGCCAGCATTGCGACAGCTCCGGCCCAGAGAGTTGCACTGCTAAAATCAGGAAAACCCCATTTAAACGGCATCATGGGTGCAAAGCTGAACCAGGACGCTGATGCAATGAGATCTGTTTTTAAGTACGCTGCACTATCAGGGGAAATCATACCCGTGACCGTGCCAAAAAGTGCTGCCAGCCAGCCTGTGATAATTGCCAGGAGAACGGGAAACATCATAAACACTTTGGATTTTATAGAAAAAACCTGTGAATATACAATAAGGGCAATAATGGTAATCATGGAAATATACCAGTTAGCCGCCATCCAGGGTGCTCCAATGGAATAAAGTGCAAGACCGATCATGGCGATTGTAGGCCCGATGACAATTGGGCTGATAATATTTTTAATTTTGCCAAGAACGCCTGTATACCCAAGGATTATTTCCACAAGAGAGGCTATCATAACTGCAGCTGCCAATTCCTGCAGTTGAATCTGCCAGACATCAACGCCGGTCAGTTTTTTGCCTGCAACCATACCGATGATGGCAAATGCTGGCCCTAAAAATGAAAAAGTCCCGCCCTGGATGATAGGAAGTCGATTTCCAAGAGGAGATTGCTGAATTAAAGTACAGATACCAGAGGCAAAAAACATGGTTGAAATAAGTAATGCCAATTTATCAGGTGGCATCCCTATGGCGCCGCCAATAATAAAAGGAATTAATACCGTTGCCCCGAACATGGTTAAATATTGCTGCAGTCCAAGCAATGCTGCCAAAGGCCATTTAGGTTTGCTGCCGATGGGGTATAGAATCCATCCGCTTTTAGTGCCGTTCTCTTCTTGCTCGCTCATACAATCTCCTTCCTTAAATAATGAAGTTAATATTCACTTTTGGTTAGCGGTTGATCATGGAACAATGGCCTTGAATTATGGAAGATGCTTGCAAATATCTTCATACATTTCAGGTCTTCGGTCTCTGAAAAACTGCCATCCGTCTCTGACTTCACGAATCATTTCAAGATCCAGATCTGCAACTACGATTTCATCTTTATCACAACTTCCTTTTACAAGGAATTCACCTTTTGGATTGACAAAATAACTGGTCCCGTAAAATTCACCGAATTCCCATGGTTTTTCTAATCCTACTCGGTTATTTGCTCCAATAAAGACACCGTTTGCAACGGCTTGTGCAGGTTGTTCAAGCTCCCATAAGTGCTGAGATTTACCAGTTGTTGTTGCGGAAGGGTTGAAGAGAATTTCAGCTCCGTTCAATGCCAGAATGCGGGCGCATTCCGGAAAGTGACGGTCATAACATATAAAAAGTCCGATTTTTGCATATTGGGTTTCAAACACAGGAAATCCAAGGTTACCCGGTTTAAAATAAAACTTTTCCCAGAATCCGGGCCAGGTGTGTGGTATTTGAATTTTTCTGAATTTTCCAAGATATTCTCCATTGGCATCAATCACGGCCGCCGTATTATAATAAACACCAGCAATGGTAACCTCGTAAACAGGTAAAATAATAACCATATTGTATTTCTTGGCATATTCACTGAATCTTTTAGTAGTCGGGCCAGGGACTTTTTCAGCCGATTCATACCATTTTATATCCTGCTCACAGCAAAAATAGGGTCCATAAAAAATTTCCTGGAGACATAAAATATTGACCCCTTTTTCTCCGGCTTCTTTAACCATGGGGATATGTTTTTCAATCATGGCCTCTTTTATCTGGGCAACGGTTCCATCGGATCGAGCATTTGACATTTGAATATGGGCACATTTCACAATTCTTGACATGACTGTCTCCTTATGTCGAATTAGAAGTAATATATAGTCGTATTTTGAAAATTACTATTAAAAAAAAAAAAATCAAAGTCAAGCTAATTTTCGAATTTTAAATTTCCCAATATCAAAAATTTATTCTTGACATTTACCCTAGGCTGGGTGTTATTTGTCAGTGATCAAATTAAAGGTGAAATATGTTCAGTTATAAGTACTATGGTCTTTGTTTTGCCCAGTTTTAAGTTTTATCATTTTAGCAAGGAGTTGTTTATGGAAAAAGGATATGATTTTAATCAGGCCTGGACAGAGGTGAATCGATGCCTTCTTTGTCATGATGCACCGTGTTCCAAAGGATGTCCTGCCGGCACGAACCCTGGAAGATTCATCAAAAAATTTAAGATGCAAAACATAAAAGGTGCCATTCGTACCATAAAGGAAAATAATATTCTTGGCGGAGCCTGCGGTATTTTATGCCCCACTGCCAGATTATGTGAAAAGGAATGTGCAAGTTTGAATCTTGACCGGCCCATAGAGATCGGCAGGATACAGGAGTTTTTAGTGAGGCATGGTCGTGAAATTGGTTTTAAAGTATTTGAAAAACCGAAATCAAATCTAGAAAAAGTGGCTGTTATCGGCTCAGGACCTGCAGGCTTAAGCTGCGGTGCTGAACTTGCAAAAATAGGATATAAGGTCACTATTTTTGAAAAAATGGATGAGCCGGGGGGTGTTTTGCGGTATGGGGTTCCTTCATATCGATTCAGCAAAGAATATCTTAAATCAGAGCTTGAAGATATTATAGAGCTTGGGGTAAAATTTGAATGCGGCCATGCCATAAAAGAAGTTGGGGAAGCTGAAGATCTTCTCAATAAAGGATTTAAATCGGTTTTTATAGCAACCGGTCTTTGGGATGCGGCAAGAATCTTTGAAGAAAAGCCTGAAGGCGTCTACGATTCCGTGGAATTTTTGTCCAGCCCCCACACAGGCAGCCGGGATATGGCAATAAATCTTATCAAAGATAAACGAGTGGCTGTTATAGGTGGTGGGTCCGTGGCCATGGATTGTGCCGGTTTAGCAAAAAGTTTTGGGGCATCAGATGTTTATCTGGTCTATAGAAGATCTTTCTGCCAGATGCCGGCTGAAAATGATGAAAAAATGGAATCTCTTGAGAATGAAATCCATTTTCTCATACTTAACCAGCCAAAAGCTTACGTAACAAACGATAAAGGTGCAGTATCTGGAATTAAACTGGTCCGCACCCAATTATCTCCGGCCAAAAGTACGGGGAGAAGGTCACCAATCGAGATAAAAGATTCCCAATGGGTTCTTGACGTTGATCTGGTAGTGGAAGCCATTGGAAATAAAGCCTTTGACGATTCAGACAATTTATATCCCGGTGTTGAAATTGATGATAAAAAATTGGTTAAAGCAAAGTTAGACAATTGCAAGACTTCAAAAAAGGCGATTTTTGCAGGAGGAGACATTGTAAGGGGACCATCTCTTGTTGTAAATGCTGTTCAGGATGGAAAAACAGCAGCAAAAGCCATAGACAGTTATTTGGTTCAAAGAAGAGCTAAGCTCACAACAAAGGAGGGGTGAAAATGAATAAAAATGATATTGATTTATCCATTGATTTTTGCGGCGTAAAATTTAAAAATCCGTTCCTTCTTTCTTCATCTCCCGTGTCAAACAGTGCAGAAATGGTTGCCAGATCTTTTGAAGCAGGGTGGAGCGGCGTGGTATTTAAAACCTTGAATTCAGACACAACACCCATTATTCATCCATCTCCAAGGATGAATGAGTATGGTTATGGCAATAAAAGACTTGTCGGGCTTCAGAATGTTGAAATGATTTCCGACAGGACTTTGAAAGATAATTTAACGGACTTTTTATATTTAAAGAAAAAATATCCAGGCCATGTTCTTATATCCAGTATCATGGGTTTTTCCAATGATGAGTGGGCATATCTTGCCAAGGTATCCGAGGATAATGGCGCTGATATGCTGGAACTTAATTTTTCATGCCCTCACATGGCAGTGGAAGGTGCAGGCCATCACGTGGGACAGGCCTTTGACCTCATTGAAAAATTCACAAGTACTGTAAAACAATGTGTTTCCATACCCGTTATTGCAAAAATGACCCCAAACATCACTGATATGACCGAGCCTGCCATTTATGCAAAACAAGGCGGTGCAGATGCTATCTCTGCAATAAATACAGTAAGCGGCATATCCCAGATTGATCTGGATGGATTTATACCCAAACCAAACGTTTTTGGGTTGGGATCCGTAAGCGGGACTTCGGGTCCTGCAATCAAACCCATTGGGCTTCGATTTATTTCAGATATGGGAAAGTGCGAAGAATTGTCTCTACCCCTGTCCGGTATCGGTGGAATTGAAACCTGGATTGACGCTTTGGAATATATACTTCTGGGTGCCTCAACCATACAGGTCACAACGGGAATCATCCATTACGGATATGGCATCGTTGAAGACATGATCGAAGGGTTGACAGACTTCATGAATGAAAAAAATATTTCAAAGGTTCAGGATCTTGTGGGCAAGGCTTTGCCCAACCTTAAAACAACGGACAAATTTGATCTGAAAAGGCAGGGCAGGGCCCAGTATGATCTGGACAAATGCGTTGGATGCGGCCAATGTTATACTGTGTGCAGGGATGCCGGAGGATTTGCATTGGATTGGGATGAGCAAAAACGACGTCCGGTTTTGATTGAAGATAAATGCTTAAGCTGTATGATTTGTAGTTTTGTCTGTCCTGTTCCTGACATTATTTCCTATAAAGAGATGCCTGGGACTTGGAAAAGAAAGGATGCTTGCGTAATGGACAGATCTTTGGAAACCCAGATTAAATATCAACCTTTTAAATTATCATAAGGACCGCAAATGAAATAAGTTGAACAGAAATAGCACAGGATTGTGGCCCATATACAAGGCGCATTAAAGGTTGCATACTATACGTATTCGGCCTTTGATGCAACAAAGTAGATGGGCCAAAAGACAAGCAATTTCGTTCAAATTATAAACTTTGCGGTCCTAAACAAGGAGAATCACGATGTCACTCTTAATACAAAACGGTTTGGTTGTCACTTCCACCGGCAGTTATACAGCGGATGTATATGTTGAAGATGGTAAAATAAAAACGATAGGTGCTAATTTAGATATTGCCGCCCAGACAATTGTTGATGCCAAAGGCAAATATGTATTACCAGGCGCCATTGATCCCCATACCCATCTGGCCATGCCTTTTATGGGAACCTCTGCTCAGGATGATTATGAAACAGGTACAATCGCGGCTGCCTGCGGTGGCGTTACCTGTGTGGTTGATTTTGATCTTCAGCAAAAAGGAGAATCGATTTTACAGGCCCTTGAAAGAAAAAAATCCTGGGCAAAAGATAAAGTTGTCGTGGATTATTCTCTTCACCCGGCCATTATGGACCCGAGACCGGAAGTCATTGACGAAATAAAAGATGCTATCCAGAAATATGGAACCCCTAGTTTTAAAATCTTCATGGTTTACGATTTCAGGGTTGATGATGCAACCATGATCCGCCTTCTCAAGGAAACAAAAAAATATGGAGGACTTGTACAGGTCCATGCGGAAAACGTTCATATTATTGATCATTTAAATGAAGAATTTGAAAAAGCAGGTAAATTGGCACCATATTATCATGCAAAAAGCCGTCCGAATATAGCAGAAGAAGAGGCTGTTTCAAGGGCCGCTAAAATGGTGGAAATGACGGGTTCCAGAATCTACATTGTTCATCTTTCTTCTAAGGAAGGCCTTGACCGGGTTAAAGAAGCAAGGAATAAGGGTGTTAATGTTTTTGCCGAAACCTGTCCGCAATATCTGCTTTTAGATGAAGAACGATATAAAGAATCAGGATTTAACGGTGCAAAATATGTCATGTCTCCGCCTTTAAGAACAAAAGAAAGCAATAAGGCTCTCTGGGAAGGTATCAACCAGGGTCATGTCCAGGTTGTTGCAACAGACCATTGCCCCTTTGATATCAAAGGCAAAAAAGACATGAACGGGACAGATGATTACAAAAAAATACCCAATGGGGCCCCAGGGATTGAGACCTTATTAATACTGATGCATTCTGAAGGTGTTGTCAAAGGAAGAATAAGTCTTGAAAAAATGGTTGATGTTTTATCAACGGCAACAGCAAAAATGTTTGGTCTTGCGGATAAGGGAGATATACAGGTAGGTAAGGATGCTGATATTGTCATTTTTGATCCCAAACAAAAATTTACCATAACCCAGGAAAAACTCCATATGAATGTAGATTATACTCCATATGAAGGAATGCAGGTTACGGGCATGCCCGTACAGGTTTTTTCCCGGGGTAAAAAAGTTTCAGAATGGAAAGATGATCATGTGGAATTTGTCGGACAAAAAGGGTATGGCAGGTTTGTAAAACGAATACCGTTAAATAAGAAATAAGCAAATTAAGGTATTGGCCTTTCCCGGAGAAAACTGCTGACACAAGATGCTTTCCATGTTGTTTGCACTGGGTATAATTCGGCCTTTTATCATGAAATCGTATTGGTGGTAGCCAGAAAATGTTCACTGGCTACCACCTTTTTAGAAAGGTTCTATTTCAGATCTGTTCCTGCCGTTTTGCTTTGCTTGATAAAGAAGTTTGTCAGCCCTGTAGATTAGTCTGTCCTCTGTTTCAGGTAGATGATACTGGCTGACACCAAGGCTTATAGTTGAGAAAATAGTTTTTCCCTCATAAACGATTGGCGTGTCTTGTATTGTTTTTCGGATTTTTTCTGAAATCTCATATGCATCATCAAGGTCGCACTCTTTTAAAAGAATTAAAAATTCTTCTCCTCCCCACCTGCATAAAACATCTGACTCCCTTATGGTTTCAGCGCATATTCTTACAATTTTTTTAATTGCTGCATCTCCAGCGAGATGCCCAAATTCATCATTAACTTTTTTAAAATGATCAATATCAAATAAAATGAGAGACAGAGCAAATTTTTTCCTTCTGACGTCCTTTAGGATTGGGCTCATTACAAAATCAAATGCATGGCGATTGTATATTCCTGTTAATTTATCAGTCATTGCTATTTTTTCCAGCCTTTTTTGATAGGCTGAAATTGTTAGACGTGTTAATAGGAGAATAATAGTTGTAATCATAGCACAAACCAAGAGGTTCATTAACAGAGCATTAAAAATATGCCTTGTTTCTTTTTCTTCGAGTTGCTCAACCAGTAAATACCATTCAAACTCTGGTATATACCTTGTGTTTAAATGAATTGTTTTTCCCTCTCGTTTGTAGCTGAAACGGCCTACTGAGTTTGATAGGATGATACTGGCGAGAGGAGAAATCCCTTTTATTTCACTAATATGTTTTGCATCTGCAAACAGGTTTGATCCATGGAGTATTATCTTTCCTTTTTTATCAACAAAATAAATATTTCTGTCATAGCTTTCCTGGTATTTTTTGATAAGGTTTTTTACTGCACTTACCGTGATTCCCACACCAGCCGCTCCAATAAAATTTTTCTTATAATCATAAACTTTGTAATTAATAAAAATAGTCATTGAATCTTTGTTGGCCATATCAGGATCAACATTAATTTCATAATCAGGTTTCATGGATTTTACCCGAAAGTACCATTTGTCGCGTTCTTCTTTTGGGTCAACTTTTTTTAATATTCCATCTGCATGGTAATAGATCCCTGTCTGTTCAGAAACAAAAAACACAGTGAAGGTATTAAATTTGTCCTGGATCTGTTTTAGGTAACGGGTAATTTGACTAACATTATTTTCCCCGTTTATTATCCAGTCCTGGAGCAGGATATCATTTGCCATAAGTGAAGAAATCAAAATAGGTTGAAAAAGATCCCTTTGGATTTCTGAATAAATATTATCGCTTGTCAAAGGGAGTTCTTTTTTAGTTATCTGTGATCTTAATGAAGCCCTTGAAACAAAATAACTTGCCAGGCTAGTTGTCACAAAACCAGCTATTAAAAGCAGGCTTACTATTAAAATAAGATTATTTTTTTTTGGTTTCACTTAGCTTTCCAAGTTCCTGTTAATGTGAGTAAGAGAATTTTACCGGCCAACCGAATAGCTTATTTTTGATTATCATCAGTTGATTATATTTTAAAAATATTTCCAATGGTTTAAATATTTTAAATCTTTATTGTTTCAAATTGTCATAATATGGTAATAATTGCCAGAAAAAAAATATCGGCAAATATAAATTTAAATAAATATCGGGTATATATCATGGCAATAAAGTTTCTTGGGAAAACATTGAAAAATACTATGGTTCTTGCTTCAGGAGTTCTCGGGAACAGCCACGATATTCTTGAAAGAGTCCATGAAAACGGTTGCGGCCTTGTCACCATGAAATCCATCGGCCCGGAACCAAGGGACGGGCATAAAAACCCAACAGTTATAGATCTTGGCCATGGTATAATCAATGCCGTCGGACTGCCGTCTCCCGGGTATTTGAATATGGAAAATGAATGGAATGATCTTGAAAAAAGAGACTTTCCTTTAATTGCAAGCATTTATGGCGGCTCTGTCAGAGAATACCAGATGGTGGCTGAATTTGTTTCTTCTAAAAAACCTGATTTTATAGAAATTAATATTTCCTGTCCCAATTCTGAAAAGCACGGCATGATATTCGGTGTAAATCCAAAATCTTCCCATGATGTTGTATCTGCCGTTAAAAACGTAATTAAAGTTCCGCTTATTGCAAAGCTCAGCCCCCAGGCCCTGGATATCGGTGAAATCGCGATGGCCTGTGAGGATGCAGGGGCAGATGCCATCTGCGCCATCAATACTGTGGGACCGGGTATGGTGATTGATATTGAGTCACAAATGCCAGTACTGGCCTTTAAAAAAGGAGGTCTTTCCGGCCCAATGATAAAGCCTGTTGCGGTTCGGTGTGTCTTTGATATTTATAAGGCAGTAAAGATTCCTATAATTGGTCTTGGCGGCATTACCACGGGAAAGGATGCCATTGAAATCATCATGGCAGGTGCAAGTCTTGTCGGGATTGGAAGTGCGGTTATGTGCAGGGGAATAGATGTGTTTAAAAAAATCACAACGGAAATGGAAGCCTGGTTAAGGGATCATGATTTATGCATGGAAGAAATTATTGGAGCCGCTCATAGGGAAGTATGATTATGAACACTATTACAGATCAGAAACATGTCATGCTCAGGGTTGAAAAAAAATATATTGAAAACCAGACCCATGCCACCCTTTATTTTGCTCATGCACTACTCTTTAAACCCGGCCAGTTCATCATGGTCTGGATTCCGGGTGTTGATGAAAAGCCCTATACTATTTCTTTTCATTCCAAAGAGAAGTTTGCCATTACCATTGAGGCCAAGGGGATCTTTTCTAAAAAAGCTATTGCCCTGGACAAAGGGGATCTGGTTGGCATCAGGGGGCCATTTGGAAACGGGTTTGATATTAAATCAGAAGGTCAGGTGGCAGTTATAGCAGGCGGTTGCGGCATGGCACCATTGGGGCCCCTGGTGGAAAAGCTTGATAAAAACATAACCTTTATTCACGGGGCAAGAGCAAAAGATCATATTTTATTCCCGGACCGGTTTAACGTGGAAAGATTAATTTGCACTGATGACGGAAGTTTAGGCCACAAGGGAGTTGTAACACAGGTTCTTGAGCAACAAATTTCCTCGGGCAAACAATTTGACATGGTCTATACCTGCGGCCCTGAAATAATGATGTATCATGTTTTTAAAATATGTGAGGCCTGTAATATCCCCTGTCAGGTCTCTCTGGAACGCTATATGAGATGCGGGTTCGGGGTTTGCGGAGCCTGTGTCTGCAGCAGCCGGGTCGTGTGTAAGGATGGACCCGTATTTGGTTCTGAAGCCCTTCGTGAAATGAAAGATTTTAATACTAAAGCCCTGCTGAAATCCGGCAAAGAGGTTGATCTTTCCCAGTATTTTTCCTGGCGGTGCAAATAATAATCAAAGGATTTTTATAAATGACATACAAAGAAGAATTTATTGAATTTTTAGTAGAATGTGATGCCTTGAGATTTGGAGAATTTGAATTGAAAAGCGGGAGGCTTGCCCCTTATTTTATCAATACGGGCATGTTTGATACGGGACATAAAATTAAAAAGCTGGGCACTTTTTATGCCAAAGCCGTGAAAGAGCATTTTTCTGATGATTTTGACGGCATCTATGGGCCGGCTTATAAGGGTATCCCCTTATGCATTTCGGCTGCCCAGGCCCTTTCTGACATGGGAATGGATAAAGGGTATGTGTTCAATCGGAAAGAGGCCAAAACTTATGCAGACAAAAGCCTTGTGGTGGGCATGCCCCTGACACCATCCACAAGATTGATCCTCGTGGATGATGTGATTACATCTGGAAAAGCCATCAGAGAGTCCCTTGAAGTTCTTAAATCCTGTAATAACCCAATGGTCAACGGTATTATTATCAGCGTCAACCGCCAGGAAAAGGGTAAAACCGACAAAAACGCTTTAAAGGAAGTTGAAGAGATCCTTGGTATACCGATCCATGCCATTGTAACGATCACAGATATAAAAGCCTGTCTGCACAATAGAAAGATAAACGGCAGGGTGGCCCTTGATGATACCATGCTTGAAAAAATTGATTCCTATCTTGAAGCATATGGAGCTTGATAATTTTTTTTTGTTTTATCCTTGTCATTTGGGTGGAAAACAGCTAAAGGCAACCCTGGGTATCTTGTACGCCGGACAAAGTAGTTGACACCTGATACAATCGAACAACCCCAGTCAAAAATCCCTATTCCCTTTTTTTTAAACTGTTTTTGCAATCGCCTGGTAGCGTTTTTGTTCACTTTTAAAATCTGATATAGTTTCCCATTCTCCATTTTCAACTGATTTTAAAAGTTCTTTTTCTTCCTTCAAAAGTTTCATATTTTTGGTCCTCCAGGCAAATTCTTTAGGCCTCAATTTGGTCTATCGAAATTTAGGTCCATATTGATTTAAACATCATCAGGTAATTATACTCTCCAATATCAACTGTCTTGACTTTCTTAAACCCATAACCGCTAACCATCTTTTCAGTGTCATCCTCAGCCAACCGTATTTTCATTGGTGGGCCAGGAGGACCATCTATTTTCTTGAATTCAATAACGGCCAGGTATCCTCCGGGTTTAAGTATGGTCTTGACCTGTTCTATAACAGCACCGGATTTATTCATTTCTTCA
>Ga0233437_1005702_pt1 | contig 13272 bp, 15 predicted proteins | sample SI_122_August201_FD_182714 | JGI IMG/M metagenome (GOLD analysis project Ga0233437, IMG submission 182714) | Seawater microbial communities from Saanich Inlet, British Columbia, Canada - SI_122_August2016_200_MG | ecosystem: Environmental > Aquatic > Marine > Inlet | place: Canada: British... | reverse complement strand
AAACTCTTTTTATCATAAAAAGATTAAGAATAAATAATTAATAAGTTTAACTAAATAATCTACCAAACCAATCTTTAATATTTGTCCAAGGGCTTGTTGTTGGTAATTCACCAATTCCTCTTGGTCCAACATCACTAAAATCTATTTGTTCAAATCCTAAATCAAATGCAGGTGAGCTGGGTAAAAGAGTAAAATCATTATTAGCGTAATCAACAAACAAAGGATCTAGAACAATAGAATGAGTATCATGGCCACTTTTCACCAGCCAATTATTTACTTTAGTATCTAAATTTACGTCATTTGGTGAGAAAAACAAATTATTATCTGAATAATTAAAACAATGATTAACTCCCTGAGTCCAAAGTATAGGGGCATTTGTAAGGCCATTGAATATTGCATCAGGATTATCATAAAATAAAGGGCTAGTATAATAAACGATATTATTTGTAAAAGTATTATTCACACAAGTATAACTATAATCAAGATCCTCTCTACCTTGACAAAGAACCTGATAATGATCTCCATCAATAAATAGATTATTTTTTATAGTATTATTTGATGCTCGATGTATCAATAGTGATTGATCATTTTTATATGCTAAATTGTCTTTTACTAAAATATCTGAACCAACATCAAGATAAATAGCTGTGATAGCCCAAGGATAAATGTGTTTTTCTGTAAGTTTAATATCATGAAATATATTATTTTTTATTACTGTTCCTAACTGTTTTCCTATGGTGTATATGCCTGCACCATCATTTAATTCTTGCATAACATCATAAATTAAATTATTTTCAACAATATTATCTTTACACCAACCATCTAAATCATTCCACCAACAAAGAGAAATTCCTGAATAAGAACCATTAAAAATTTCATTATGCGAAATTAGATTATTTCCACTACTACCGACAAAAATTCCAGCCCCTTCCTTATAAACAGAGCCAAAATCATGAATTCTATTATTTTCGATAACGCTTGATCCGTCAGATCTCCCACCAATTCTTATCCCCCCTGCACCAGAATCATAGAGATTGTTATTTATTATTCTAATATTTTTAGAATCACTACCTAGTGCATTAACTCCTACATGAGAGATAATATTATTCTCAAAAATACAATTATCACAATTAAAATATATTGCAGGACTTTGAGTAATTGAAACCCCACCCTGATATCCGGCATAATTCTCTTGAAATTTCCAATCAGAATAAGAAAATGTAATCCCCCTTATCGCGATGTCACTTAAAGAAGTACCCATAATTAAACCAAGTTGATCTAAAACCGGCACAATAATTTTAGAACTATCAAGATTCTCATTTACTAATGGATAATAATACAATTTATTATTTAATTTATCTAAATACCATTCTCCAGGATTATCAAGACCTTCAAAAACATTTTCAATATAATATCTATCGGTGCCATAATAATCAGAACCATAAGGAAATTGTGATTGTAAACTACCCTCAATATAAACTTTATTTCCTTGAACTCTATCAATCTTAAATCTTGACTGAAACCAGGTCCTATAGGAAATAATCTCAATATCTTGTATGTTATACCAATTAGAATTTATATCCCCATTAGTAAAATAAAATGAAGTGGTATTTTCTTCATCAGTATGATTAATTTGATAGTAGGGAAAATCCAAATCATTATTAGGTTCTCTTGCTCGTATTGCTCGCTTTTCATTTACAAACAAAGAATTAAAATTCCCATACTTGCTTATGAATGAAGAAACATCTGCAACATAAATTCCATTGTTATAGGGCTCCCAATTTAAGTCCAATTTTTTACCACCTGAAATAATAACTTTTTCATTAGGATATGCTTGATAGGTAATTGGTTTATCTGAAGTTCCAGGGTCTTGACTATTTAGAACAAAAGTCTGGTTTAATTCATATATACCTTGCCTAACATAAACATTTATTGGTTGATTAAATTGACCTTCTTGTTTTAACTCCCTTATTTCATCTCTTGCTTTTTCTAATGTAGCAAAAGGATTGTTTATTGTTCCATCATTAGAATCATCTCCAATAGTAGAAATATAAAAAACATTATTTGGAGAAACACAATTCCCATCTCCACAAGCATATCCCTCCTCACAACCACACGAATTACAATTATAACTCAATTCTCCATTCACATCACAATAAAGAGGTTTTGTTAAAGAACAAAAATTAAGAGATGTTTCATCTACGCAACTTGGAGCAACATATTCACATTCTTGACTTAAAACAGGGATGCCATTTTGACATCCATTAGGTGAAGAACTTAATACATTTCTTGATTGAGTTCCTGAAGAAATACATTCACTCCAACCCGTATATGTAAAACTAGTACAAGTCGGAATATTTGGATTACATGAAATTATCTCGGAAACATCATGAAAGGTTCCATTTTCACAATTTCCTATTTTAGTCCATGCTTTAGTCTGATTTCCATTCAAAGGACAATCCAAAGGAGTGATATTATAAGTCCAATCAGATTCTGTGCAATTTGGAATTTTATTTTGTAATTGGATTAAATCTTCAGCTTCCTTATTTGATTCATCCTGTTTAGTTATTTCTTGACTAAAATCTGAATTACTAGTTCCACCATCACTTGCCCCACCAGAACCAGTTGTTCCTGCTTGCGCCTGCGAATCATTAATCATTCTTAAACCAGAACTATCCTTCTTATCAGACCTTTCTTTAATCATTGGAATAACAAAAAAACTAGCTATGATTATCATTATCAAAAATAAAGCAATTATAATAATTGCAGGAAAACTTAATCCTCTTTTTTTCATAAATCTCTAATAGAAACTAATTATATAAGTCTTTTTAGATATAAAGAATCATATACTCCACATACCTAATATCCTGGAATAGATACTACTTCTTTATTATCTATTCCTAGCAACCTTATTGTTTCATTATCACAAACTAGAGTATCACCATCAATAATTCTATTAACAAAACAAGTCTCCTTTTCATATTCTTGATTAATCTGTTTTTCCCCAGTGATATAAGGATAAAAAATACTTAGTAAACTTAACAAAATTATGATTCCAAGGAAGAAAATCACCCGTTTTAACATGAAATAAACATAACAGCAAGCTTTTTAAATCCATTTTCTCAATAAACTCTATAACAAAATGGCAAATAATGAAATTAGAAATTTCAAACTTGCCATTTTAAGAAAACACACACATCAAAATGGCAAAAGTAAGAATCAAATTAAAAAGTATGAAAATTGAGCAACTTAATAAAATTTGTTCAGAAATAAGTGAAATTGCTAGCAAGGCGGGCATCCCTATTAGCGGACCAATTCCATTACCAACTAAAAAGATGAAGATCACTACAAGAAAATCTCCTTGTGGAGACGGAACAGCTACTTTTGATAATTTTGAGATGAGAATTCATTCAAGGGTTATTGACCTTCCTGCAGACGACAGAGTTTTACACGCAATTATGAGATTATATATCCCAAGAGACGTGACAATTAAGATTGAAATGAAAGAATGAAATTAAAACCGCCTAAACTTTTCAACAAAATTTCTAATTATCTTTTTGGATTTCCAGAAGATACTTCTAAATATTTAAAATCGGAAATAAGAGAATTCTATTCTGAAGAACAAATAAAATCTAACCTAAAATTATTAACACTAGAAGATATATCTAAAAAAACAATTAAGACAGCAATAACCTGTTTGCAAGCATTCATCACATATGAATCTATAAAACACCAGAATTTTTCACCTATAACATTAGGGCTACAAGGAACACTAGAAATTTTAAGACCTAAAATAGACAAATCCTTGAGTGAATATCATACATTTATTAAAAAATCTATAAGTAAATATAAAAAATCTGAAGATCATAACCATTGCTCATTAGATGAAATAATGGAAGGGTATGATTATCAAAAAGAAAGGGAATTATATAAATTGGATGAAGAAGAATAATTACACCTTTCGCTCTTTCTCACCGTAAACATTACCTATCTTATCTAAATTCTTAATCATTGCTTTATTCTCAGGAATTTCTTTTTTCTGTCCAACTAAAACTTGTCTTGCTTTAATAAATGCAGAACATAATTTTAAATTAAAAGGACAAGTTTTTTCACAAGCTTTACACAATGTACAATCATGAACAATCTTTTCAAAATGACCATTATCCAATATGACTGCCTTACCCCTAGGAGAATATTGCTCTTCCCTCATAACTCTTAGAACTGAACAAAGCTTCCTACATTTCCCACATCTAATACATCTCTCAACAATTTCTTTTATTTCTTCTTTTGCATTATCTGTTTCTATTGTCATTTTAATTTTATTTTATTCATTTAGATTTAATATCTTTCCCAATTTAGATAAACAAAGGTTACCAGGATCATTATGAACATGATAAGTATCTGACCAGTTCTCACTTCCATCATCGCCAAGATACCTATATCCATTAATGTGGATAGTTGCCATATTTAACTCTTGGTGTCCTTTTTCTATTTTCTTTTTACATATATCGCAATTATATTTTATTTTTTCTGTCATCTTTATCCTCCTTATTTTTTTCATTAGCCCCAGAACTAAAACCAAAACTATTATTCATTATTTTATTTATTGTATCTTGATCTTCTTTCTTTTCTTCTCTTTGTGGTGGACTTTGAGCCCCATGCGAAGGAGTTTCTTGTTTTTGTTCAATAGGTTTATGTTTCCCAGTCATAATATCTTGAATAGATCTATAATCAACTTTATCTTCACTTTGATTTTGCACTCTAACATTTTGCTCACTAATATTCTGCTCACTAACATTTTCTTCTCTTTCCTTAACACGATCCACACTAGAGATAGGCCTTTCCCTACCTACATTCAAGGCAAAATCTTCAACTCTTTTCTTTTTTTCCTCAACCAATTCCGAATCAAAGGTTTGTTCATAATCTTTTATTCTTTCATTAATTTCTTGATTCAGCTTTAATTTTCTTTCTTTCTCTTGAATAATTTCTAATTCTCCATCTATTTTATTTGGTCTATCATTATCTGCAATCACATCCATTAATTCCACCTTTTCAATAAATTCATCCATTTTTTCAACAGGAGTTTTTAATTCTTCAAAAATCTCTGAAGCTCCTTGTTCCTCTCCAATTAAAGGTTTAATTTCTTCCATTTCAGCTTTTTCAATTGGTTTTAAATGGCTGGCCCCACCAGAAAGAGTTTTATGAGAAGGATCAACATCAACTAATTTTCCTTTATTTAATTTTAAAAATGGATCATATCTTAATTTAATTCTTTGAAGAACTTTTTTTTCAAAAACATCAACTAAATGTTTTCTATTTAGACCAATACCATATTTACTAGGTTTAGCTCTTGCTTTTTGTATAAAGTCAATAACATCTTTTCTCTTCTGTTTCTCATCATCTTTAAAAAAAGGATGAATAACTCCGATCTCCAAATAACCAAAATAAGGGACTTGATTAGATTCTAAAAATAAAATAAACTCCTCTAATTTATCAAAAAAGAATTTAGGATCTTCACTATTATAATATTCTTCTGAATAAAGAATATCATAGACTCTATATTTAAATTTAGAAATAATGTGATATTCTTCGCCTTTTATTTTACCGCTTTCATTATCAAATTCAATTATTAAATGATATTTTTCTGGTAAACCTAATAATTTAGATATTCTTGGAGGGAAAAACTCAAGTGTTAAAACCTCTTTCTCTAATTTCAATCTTCTTGAAACTGAAAAAATTTCATTTAGTTCGTCTGATTGAAAGATTGAAGCACTTCTTTGTTTTTTAGGAATAACTCTCAAGACAACAGAGGTAATAATTCCAGTAATTCCTTCCATTCCACAAACATCCATTAAATCACTTTTACCAACAGTCATTAATTCACCCCTGCCATTTACAAAATCAATAGATTCAATCCAATCTCTTATTCGCCCATACTTCACACTTCTAAAGCCAGGCACATTTAGAGCAACCATCCCTCCAATTGTAGAAATACCTTCGTTAAATGTATCTATAGGAAATTCAAACCCTACTCTTGATAATTTTTCATTTAATTCATTTAATGTTGTTCCTGCTTCAACAATTACAGTCTTTTTTGAAGCATTAAACTTAGAAACTTTATTCATCTTCCCCATGTCAACAACAAGAGAATCATTAGGAACGCAACCACCAACTAAATTTGTCCCAGCACCTCGAGGTACAATATCTTTATCTGAACTTTTAATGATTTGTTGTAATTCTTCTACTTTTTTTGGAAAAACGGCTTTTCCAGCTTTTCCAATTAATCTCGATGCATCTGTATCATAACAAGTTAATTCTTTTTTATTCATATTTCTTTCATTTCTCCCAATCCTGAACCTCTTCAACAGGTACTTCTTTTAATTCTCCTTTTAATCTTACATCTGATTCTACATCTAAAATAATTTGTTCTTCTTCAGAAATCTTTTCTTCTTCAAGTTCTGGTTCTTTCACTTTTATTCCCAAAGCCAAAGCTAAAACTTCTGATAGTTCTAAAATCTCAACACCACTATCCTCAACATTCTTTTTTAATAATTGATAATTTTCCATAGAGCTTACAATTATTTTGTTAACTCCAATTCTTTTAGCTTGTAAAATACGTTCTTTTGCAACCTTATCTGCAAGATCTGGATTTGTTCTTGCTAAACCACCACAACTACCACAACAAATACTATCAGCCTTTGAATTAGGCATCTCTTTAATTTCATAACCAATTAATTCCAATATTTTTCTAGGTTCATCATAAATTCCACAATATCTTCCCAAATAGCAAGGATCATGATAAGTAGCAACTTCCATTGCTCTGTGTTTAATCATTCTACCTCTTTTCTCCAAATTATTCAAAATAATCTCCCATAAATTTCTAACCCGAATGTCCCAATCAGGAAGAATTTCAGGATAATCTTCTAGAAAAAACTTATAACAAGAAGGACAATTAGTGATTATGCTTTTGATATCTTCTTCTTTAAAAATCTCAAAATTTCTTCTTGCCAATTTTCTTGCAGTCTGATCATAACCAGCCTCCATTGCAGGAAGACCACAACAGACCTGTTTCTCAATAACCTTGAAACTAATCCCTAATTTATAGAAAATCTTTTTATATAACTCAAGGTTTTCAGGGAATTTAAAATAAGTCACACATCCAGGAAAGTAAAGTGTGCTACTCTGTCCAAATATTGAAAATATACCCATTTTTATTTATACACCTACACACAAATATGAGTTTTACTTTTAAAGCATATATATAATTAGATGTATATGTCAAAAATATTATATCAAATCTTTTTTTTAAGAGGTTTCCAACTCAAAGGGAAAAATCTTAACCAGCTTTTCTTAATATTTTTAGCGCTTTCACCATTAATATGCTTAAAACCATATCTCCTCATAGCAATTGGAGCTAATTTTAAATAAACAGCACTAGTAATTTCATTAACACCTTGTTCTTTCAAATCCTTTTCCATCGCATTAAGAATTTTAGGAACATACTTATGACCACTAATCCTATCTTTTAACAAACTCTTTATTCTTTGTATATGAAAATTATTCTCTCCATTATGATACCCCCTAATAAAAGCAAGTTCCTTATCTTTTTCTTTCATAGTATAACAAACCCACTCTGCATTTGGTTTTTCTGTCTCTAATTTAGAAAGAATACATCCAGAAACAAATTCCTCTAAAATTTTCTTCTTAGAATATTTAGGCCTTCCTAAATCAATTGTAACTGCAAAATATCCAGAACCAAATCGCTTTATCATTAAATCACTATTAAATTCTTATTTTTAAAGATTTAGTAAATTCAAAATAAACTAGTTTCAAACAAAGATTTAAAAACAAAAACCAGCATTATATAATATGAAAAAAGATACTAAAATATATCTCGTTTTAGGAGTAGTTGTTATTTTAATAATTGTAGGAATTTACTTAATTAAACAATCAGACACACCAATAGTTGATAAAGAATTAGTTCAATGTATTGCAGACAATTCAATAGTTTACTCTTCTGAAACCTGTTCTGCATGTAAATATCAAAAAGATCTATTTGGAGACCATTATGATTTAATTAATGAGGTTGATTGTTTTTATGAAGGTGAAAAATGTCAAGAAGCACAAATAAGAGGAACTCCTACCTGGATAATTGATGGAGAAGAATATCCTGGTGCTAAGACAATTGAAGAATTAAAACAATTAACTGGATGTTGAATAAGATGAAAGGAGATACTATGGAAAAAGGGAAAATTGCGCCCAAGAAAACCGTAGGTTGTCTTAGGCAATGATAACTTTAGCAAGAATAATTACATTAGCACTTGCAGACGCAATTAATCCGTGTGCTTTAGCTGTTATGACAATGGTTCTTGTTTCTATACTCTTAACAAATGATGCTAAAAAACACAAAGTACTTTTAGGAGGTTTAGCATTTACAGCGGCAGTCTTTGTAGGTTATTTTTTCTACGGATTAATAATAATCCAATTATTCAAATCTTTCGTTTCATTCACATCATCAATATATCCTTATTTAACAAAGACATTAGCAATATTAGCAATTTTACTTGGAATATTTAATATTAAAGATTTCATTCAATACAAACCAGGAGGATTAGCAACAGAAATGCCTATCAAAATGAGGCCAAAAGTTAAACAAATAATCAAAAAAATAACATCTCCAAAAGGTGCATTTTTTATAGGAATATTAGTAACATTATTTTTACTACCTTGTACAATTGGACCTTATATCATAGCTTCAGGAACACTTTCAACACTTACACTAATTAAAACAATTCCTTACTTATTACTTTACAACTTTATTTTCATAATTCCGATGCTAGCAATAACTTTCATTGTTTATGCAGGAATTTCAACAACAGACAAGGTATCTGATTGGAAAGAGAGAAATATCAAATATATTCATTTGGCAACAGGAATCTTATTAATTGGATTAGGTATTGCAATATTAACGGGGATAATTTAAAATGACGCTTTCAATACTAACCTGGATAATTTTAATGACACTAATTAATGGGTTATTAGGTTTAGGAGGGATAATAACATTTCTAATATCTAAAAGAAGTTTAAACAAAGTAATTTTATTTTTAGTAGCGTTTTCAGTTGGAGGCTTATTAGGAGGAGCATTTTTTCATTTAATACCAGAAGCAATTGAAGAGTTATCAATATTAAAAACAGTTACAATAATTATCTTAGGAATAATTACTTTTTATTTAATAGAAAAACTATTACACTGGCATCACTGTCACAAGACAGGAGAATGTGAAGTTCACCCATACACAAGTTTAATTTTATTTGGGGATGGAATACATAATTTTATTGATGGATTAATAATCGCAAGTTCATTTTTAATTTCAATTCCATTAGGAATCATAACTAGTCTTTTAATAATGGCTCACGAGCTTCCTCAAGAAATAGGAGATTTTGCAGTATTAGTTTATGGAGGATTCACAAAATTAAAAGCATTACTCTATAATTTCCTAGTTCAATTAACTGCAGTTCTAGGAGGAATTTTAGGATTCTTTTTCTTAGGGATAAGTAGTTATTCAATTTACCTTCTACCTTTTGCAGCAGGAGGATTTCTATATATCGCAATAGGAGATTTAATTCCAGAAATCTTTAAAGAAAAAGACATCAAAAAAGCAATCCTTAATATTCTCGGAATAATCTTAGGATTATTAATATTAATTAGTGCTAAGTTATTGATTGGATGATTTAATTAAACTTCCAAGCACTGTGTCCAAATTGAACAATCATATCAACACCTAACTTTTCAACTTCTAGCGGAACATCACACGCACCAAAACAAGTTCCTAACCAAATAAAACACTGAGAATCAGTTTTATCTTGAACTTCATCACAAATAACTTGAGCATAAGGTTTCAATCCTTCCGGAAATTGCAATAAAATTTTTTTAGCTTTATTTTTCTTAATATCTTTAATAGCTTTAGCTAATTCTAAATCATAAATTTCACTTACTTCTTCAATAGTTTTCTTTTCCATAATATTAGTATAAAATAAACACTTATAACTCTTATGCTTAAACAACGTAAACAAAAACTTTTAAAACTCAACATGACCTGCTTATATCATGACACAAATAAGACAACCAATTGTTACAGTAGCAGGTCATGTAGACCATGGAAAGACAACCATATTGGATAATATAAGAAAAACAGGAGTTCAAGAAACAGAAGCAGGAGGAATTACACAAAAAATCTCATTTACAAAGGTTCCTTTAGAAAATATTGAAAAAAGATGTCCTGCAATTAAAGAACATAAATTAGATTTTCCAGGGTTTTTATTCATAGATACACCCGGACACGCAGCATTTTCACACTTAAGAAAACGAGGCGGATCTTTAGCAGATCTTGCAATTTTATTAATTGATATAAATGAAGGAATAAAACCTCAAACACAAGAAGTTATAGAAATTCTTAAGTTAAATAAAACACCTTTTGTTGTTGCATTAAATAAAGTAGATAATATTTCTGGTTGGAGAAAACAATCAGAAGATATGAAAGAAAATATCAAGAAACAAGCAGTTAATGTAAGTCAACAATTCCAAGAAAAATTACTAACATTGATGGGATCATTACATCATTATGGTTTTGATGCAAAACCCTACTATGAAATAACAGATTTTACAAAACAACTTGTTCTAGTTCCTTGTTCGGGTGCAACAGGAGAAGGAATAAATGAATTAATCACCATGTTGTGTGGATTATCACAAAAATTTCTTAAAGAAAATTTAAAATTAGGAAAAGAACCAAAAGGAGTAATTTTAGAAGTTAAAAAAGAAAAGACAATGCAATATGCAGAAGCCATTTTATACGATGGAACTTTAGATGCAACAAACGAAATAGCAATTGCAAGTTTTGATGAACCTATCATTTCTAAAATTCGTGTTTTAGAAGAAATTAAACCTGTCTCTTCTAAATTTCAACCAATTAAACAATCAGTTGCAGCAGATGGAATAAGAATGCAATTAATTAACAGTAACGGGATTTTACCAGGAATGCCATTTACAATATTTAAAGATAATAAAGAAGAGATTAAAAAACAATTTCAAAAAGATATTGGAGAGAAGATAAAAACACAAGATAGTGGAATTATTATCAAAGCAGATTCATTAGGAAGTTTAGAGGCATTAATTACTATGCTTAAACAAGAAAAGATTCCAATAATTAAAGCAGGTATTGGAAAGATAACAAAAAAAGATATAATTTCTGCACAAACTAATGCAAAAACAGATCCTGAAAATGCAATAATCTTAGGATTTTCAACAGAAGAAGATGAAGATGCAAAGACAATGGATAAATCAAAAATAAAAATAATCACAGATGATATTATTTACAAATTAATAGAAAATATGATTGAATTTCAAGAAGAAAAACGAAATGAAATTAAAAGAGAAAGGCTTTTAGGACTTGCATCAATCTGTAAATTAACAATTCTCCCACAATATGTATTCCGTAATAGTAATCCGGCAGTATTTGGAGTAAAAGTGGAATCAGGAAAGTTAAAACACAACTTACAACTAATTGATGAAAATAACGCACAAATTGCAAAAGTTAAAGACATTCAAGAAAATCAAAATAAAATACAAGAGGCAACACAAGGAATGGAAATAGCAATGAGCCTTCCAGGAATAAATTTTGAAAGACAATTAACAGATACAAAGAATCTTTATACAGATTTAAGTGAAAAACAATTCAGACATTTCAAGGATAACAAAGACTTACTAACTCAAGAAGAAATACAAACTTTACAAAAAATTGCAGAAATTAAAAGAAAAGAAAAAGTTACATGGGGTGTGTAAACCTTTTTAAACCCAAATTCTTATCATTATTTACAATAAAATGCCATTTAAAGTAAACATATCAGACAAAGGGAAATCAACACAATTAGAGTTGGAATCAGAAGCTATAGTTGGAAAAAAGATCGGAGACACTATTAAAGGTGAAGATATTTCTTCAGATTTAGAGGGTTATGAATTAGAAATAACAGGCACAAGTGATAATTCAGGACACCCAGGATTTAAAGGGCTAGAAGGAGCTACATATCACAGAAGATTATTAAAATATGGAACAGGAATGCATGATAGAAGAAAAGGAATAAGATTAAGAAAACTTCACAGAGGTGAAGAAATCTCACTAAAAACTGTTCAAGTTAATACTAAAGTTCTTAAAGAAGGTAAAACAAAATTTGCTGATTTAGGCGGAAAACCTGCAGAAGAAGCACCAGCTGAAGAAAAGAAAGAAGAACCTAAAGCTGAATAAATAGTTTTAAATAACAATCATTCTCAGAATTATTATGACAAAAGAAAATATCGAATCATTAGACATGCTTAATGTAGGAATTGTTGGGCATATTGACCATGGTAAAACAACATTATTATCTCAAATTACTGGTAAGTTTGCAGACACTCATTCTGAAGAATTAAAACGAGGAATTACAATCAAGCTAGGTTATGCTGATATTATTCTTGAAAAAGGTTCTGAAAAACGTTACATAAGTTTTGTTGATTGTCCAGGACACGAAATGTTAATGGCAACAATGTTAAGTGGAGCAGCTTTAATTGATGCTGCAGTTCTTGTAGTTGCTGCAAATGAAGGAATAAAACCTCAAACAAAAGAACACTTAATTGCATTACAAGCAAAAAAAGTAGATAAAATACTTATCGTTCAAAATAAAATTGATCTTGTATCTCAAGAACAAGCATTAAAAAATTACAAAGACCTTAAAGCATTTACTAAAGGAACTATTGCTGAAAACGCACCAATTATTCCAGTTTCTGCACAACAGGGAGTTAATATTGAAAAGATAAAAGACTTTTTACTATCAGTTGAAATTCCAAAAAGAGACACAGAATCTCCTGCAGAATTTTTGATTGCAAGAAGTTTTGATATCAATAAGCCAGGTACAAAAATAGAAAAACTTCATGGAGGAGTTTTAGCAGGAATTTTGAAAAGAGGAATATTAAAAATTGGAGATGAAATTGAAATTAAACCAGGAATAACAGAAAAACAGGCTAATCAATTTGTTAACAAAACAATCAAAACAAAAATAACTTCTATTTTTAGAGGAACATCTCCAATAAAGCAAGCAACACCTGGAGGATCCTTAGCTTTTGAAACAGAATTAGATAATATTTTAACAAGAACAGATTCTCTTTCAGGAAATATCGCATCAACACCAAAATCACTTCCAGAGATTTCAGATAAAATAAAAATAAAATATGAATTGTTTAAA
>Ga0233437_1005698_pt1 | contig 13278 bp, 15 predicted proteins | sample SI_122_August201_FD_182714 | JGI IMG/M metagenome (GOLD analysis project Ga0233437, IMG submission 182714) | Seawater microbial communities from Saanich Inlet, British Columbia, Canada - SI_122_August2016_200_MG | ecosystem: Environmental > Aquatic > Marine > Inlet | place: Canada: British... | reverse complement strand
TTGTATATACCCTAAAAATGCTCCTCAACCTATGCCAGAAGATTGTTTACTAACTGATACACTAGAATATACAAATGAACCATATGCAATAGCAAAAATAGCAGGCATAAAGATGTGTGAGAGTTACAACCTTCAATATGGAACAAACTTCATATCTGTAATGCCTACAAATCTATATGGACCAAATGATAACTTTGATCTAGAAACTTCACATGTATTGCCAGCACTCTTAAGAAAGATGCATGAGGCAAAGATAAATAATACACCTCAAGTAGAAATATGGGGTAGTGGAAAACCAAGAAGAGAATTTCTTTACTCAGAAGATATGGCAGATGCTTGTGTGTTTATATTGGAGAATAGAGACTTTACGGATACTTATGAAATAGAAGATGGTTCAAATGATACTTGTACAACAAATAGTGTACAAACAAAAGAGATACGTAATACACATATAAATATAGGTACAGGTGTAGATATATCTATAAAAGAGTTAGCACTTACAATTAAAAAGATAGTTGACTACAAAGGTGAATTATATTTCAATGATACCAAACCAGATGGAACTATGATTAAATTAACAGATCCTTCTAAATTACATAGTTTAGGATGGAAGCATAAGGTTGAATTAGAGGATGGTATAAGAACTATGTATGAATGGTATTTAGGTGATAAATAAATGAATATACTTGTAACAGGCTGTGCTGGATTTATAGCATCACATCTCATTGAAGAATTATTGAGAGATGATGACAATATTATAATAGGTATAGATAATTTATATAGTGGTACAAAGGAAAATTTAGATTTTTTAAATTCATGTGATAAAAATAATAACTTTACTTTTATAGAAATGGATATTAGAGATTTTGAATCTATAAATAGTATTATTAAAGAAAATAAAATTGAGCAAATATATCATCTAGCAGCGATAGTATCTGTTCAAGAATCCATATCAAATCCAATACTATCACATGATGTAAATGTAAAAGGTACTTTAAATATACTAGAAGCTTCAAGACAAAACCATCTTAAGCGAGTTGTATTTTCAAGTAGTGCTGCTGTTTATGGTGATGAACCTACTCAACCTAAAAACGAAAGTTCACAAGCAAAACCAATCTCTCCATATGGATATGAGAAGTTAATCGGTGAACAGTATATGAAACTATACAGTGATCTATATGGGATAGAAACAGTAGTATTAAGGTATTTTAATGTTTATGGTCAAAGACAAAGTGCTACTAGTGACTATAGTGGTGTGATATCTATCTTTGAAAAAAAGTTTCAAAATGATGAGATACCAAATATTTATGGAGATGGTGAACAATACAGAGACTTTGTATATGTAAAAGATGTTGCAAATGCAAATATAAAAGCTATGAATACACCTAATATATCTGGTGAAGTATTTTGTGTAGGGACTTCATCTAAAATATCGATAAATAAATTGTTTGAAATAATGAATAAAAAATACAACAAAAATTATAAGGCTAATTATTTAGCATCTAGAGATGGAGATATAAAAGAATCTATTTGTGATAATGATAAAATAAAAAATAGTTTTAGTATAAAAAATTTTATGAAATTTAACGAAAAGGTATTGGAAATATGAAGATATTAGTAACAGGTACAGCAGTATTCATAGGCTTACACTTAGCAAAAAAGTTATTGGAATTATATCATGAAGTAATAGACTTTATTTTTAAAGATATTGGACTATACACCATTGGAAGATTTGGTGAATGGGAATATTATAACATGGGTATTTGTATGGAAAGTGCTATGAAACTTGTATCAAAAATAGATGGAAAATAAAATTTGATTACAATAATAATTCCAACAAGAAATAGAGCCTATACTTTAAAAAAAGTAGGAGAAAGCTATTACCAACAAAAACATGTAAATGAAATTATATTTGTTGATGACAGTGGAGATGATAATACGAAAGAAGTTATAGATGATATTTCTAAAAATTATCCTAAAATCATTACAAAATACATTCGTCATGAAAAAAGAAAAGGTGCATCAGCTGGAAGAATTACAGGATATACTAATGCATCAAATGATTATATTTTATTTGGTGAAGATGATGCTTATTTAGAAAAAAATTATACAGATCTTTTATTAAATAAAATAGTATTAGACAATACAATAGGACTAGTATCTGGAAGAATTATTTATAAACTTTTTAATGAAAGAAATGAAGAATCTGAAAAAAGATTTGGGTTTGGTATTGAGAAGAAAGAAGCATTTGATAAATATCATTTTGGCAATAATATAAATGCTTACTTTGAAAGTGATATAGAATTACCAATGACTCATGCTCTTTTTTTAACAAAAAAATCATTACTCGAAAAATTTGGATATGATCCTTTTTATTCTAAAGGTAATGGATATAGAGAAGAATCAGATTTTCAAATAAATGCATTTGTTAATGGGTATAAAATTGTTTGTACAAATGATACTCATTGTTATCATATGAGTAGGCAGGAAGTTCAAAAAGGCGGGCAAAGAGTTAATAGATTTAAACAATTATATTGGAACATCTATTTTACTAATTATTTTTATAATAAATATTTTAATAAGTTAAAAGATAAGCTGAATATTACATACAGTAAAAATACTGCCATCGTATTTTTTTCCTTTTCTATGTTCACAATTTTATTTATTAATCCTATTAAGAAAATACCTCAATTTATATGGAGAAGAATTTTCAAATGAAGATAGCTTTAATAACTCCATATAAAGATTTTCCAGGTGGTGTCGAATCAGTAAATAAAATATTGATAAATATTTTTGAAGAAACAGGTCATAATGTGGAACTAATAACTACAGATGAGTTTAAACATACTATTTTTACAAAACTTATGACTAAAATTATAAGTTTGCCATATATGACAGCATATAAATTTAAAAATATTGAAGAAAAACAATATGATATTGTTGTCGCAAATGGTGAATATGGTTGGGGAATAAGTCATCCAAAAACAATTAATCTTTTTCATGGATGCTATAAAGGTTATAGAGATTATTTAAAAAAACTTTGGTCAAAAAAAACATACTTGAGTCTAACTAGAGGTATTTATATTCAAAAATCAAGTGCAAAAGGTAAATATGTAGTTTGTGTATCTGAGTTTATTAAAAATATTTTGGAAGATGATGGAGTAAAAGTAAATCAAGTAATAGCAAATTCTATTGATACAGAACTTTTTATACCAAATAATGAGATAAAAGAAAACAAATACCTTTTTGTAGGTTCATATAATTATTATGCAAAAGGTTTTGACGTGCTGGAAGGACTAAGCAATAAAGATTTTAAAATTGATTGTGTAACAAATCAAAAACCATCATCAAAACTAGGCTGGATAAAAAATATAGACAATTCACAAATGCCAGAAATTTACAATCGATATAAAATGCTGATTTTTCCAAGTAGATTTGAGGGGTTACCTATGGTACCGCTTGAAGCGATGGCATGTGGATTACCAATCGTTATGAGTAATGTAGGATTAGGTCCTCAATTAAAAAAAGTGATTCCAGAATTTGTTGTTGATAGTTATGATGAAGATGTCTATATTACAAAAATTAAACATATAGAAAAGAATTATGAAGAGTATTCTAAAAAAGCTAGAAACTATGTAGAAGAGTATCATTCATTTGAAAACTACAAAAAACAATGGATAGAACTAATCGAAAGGGTTGCTAATGCTTAAATGGAAAATAGACAAAAATGTAATATCAGAACTTTATTATAAAGGGAAAAATATCATTAATCCTTGGGGATTTGAAACAGCAGATAGTAGTGCATTTTTTTCACTTGAAAAAGGTGTAGGATGGAGATATAAAAAACTAGAAGAAACTTATAATTTTGATGATTTTAGTTTCGAGGCAAACTTGATTACGCAAATGCAAGAAGGAAAATGGCAACTTAATATTGAAGATAATATAGAAGAAAATACTATCATAAGAAAAATTGAAGCCATAACGCTAGAAGAGTGTTTCTTTATGGATTTTGTTATGAGATTTAGATTTAAAAAAGAGTTTATAGAGTATGCTAAAATCAATGATAAAAAATACTTTCATAATAATACAAATGTATATTATCAGTATCCAGTAGATAAAGTGTTTTTGAAAGGTAAAGGATTTGGTATAAATATTTCGATTTTAGATAAAACAGTTCCAGAAAAAATGGAGCCTGTTATGTATGTACGGGATAATAAAGATGAATGGGTTGTACATGTAAGAATGGTACCAAAAGAGTGGGACAAAGAAGTTATCAAAATATGTACAGCATGGGCAGGAACTCGTTCTTTACCACAATTTATTTCGAAACCTTTATTAAATATTAAAGCAATCAAAGATGCTCTTTGGTATAGAGGTGAAAGAAATCCTTATCGGTCTAGAATATTTAGAAGACTTTTAAATCCTTGCGCTTTTGGTATGGTGAAAATTAAAGAAAATAGTACATTGATGTGGCAAGTAAAGATGGAGATAGTGTGAGACAAAAAATAATCTCAAATATTTTTTCATCAGGTATTGAAAAAATCTACATAATAGTTATACAGTTTATAACTTCAATAATATTAATTAGATTATTGCCTAGAGAAGACTATGGAATCATTGGTATAGTTGTAGGATATTTTGCTTTTGTAAATTTGATCAACATTTCCCTTGAAAGTATAATTTTAAGAGATCATAAAAAACTTGATGAAAATATAACAGATGTTATGCAAAACTTTTTTATGTTTAATTTTTTTAAATCTATTCTTTTTATTATAGTCGCTAGTGTATTAAGTTTAGTTCTAAGTAACATATATGAAAATAATGGATTTTTATATGCGATATGGTCAATTACTTTTATAACTATCGCAGATGCTTTAACAACTCCTTTAATAATATATTTTTCTTCAAAATTCAATCAAAAGCTTGTAACCAAGATAAGTATTCTAAGATATACATTAAGCTTAATATTGTTAAGTGGATTATTTATTTATCCTGAATTATGGTACATAGCATTAAAAGATTTTTTTGTTAGTTTTGTATTTGTATTAGGTTGGTTTTTTATTTCTAAAAACCAACTTTTATTTACTCCAAAATTCACAAATATTAATTTGAAGTTCGTTAAAGAAACGCTTTTTTCTTATTCTTTATGGACACATTTAAATGGAGTTGTGACAAATTTTATTTACAGGTCAGATACATTCTTTTTATCTTTTTTTGTAAGTCTAACTATTGTAGGGAATTATAATATCGCTCTAAATAGTGCGAATATAGCAAATATTCTTCCTATGATTATAGGTTATCAAAATTCTGTAGCTATTTCAAATGCAAAGGATAAAAATCAAGTTTTTAAAATATCTAATCATTTTATATTATTGTCATTATTGATTGGATTAGTTACTATAATTGGTTTTTATGTTTTGGGAAATTTTTACTTGTATATAATAACAGGACAAGAAAATAATAGTGAAATATTTTTCTATATGATGTGTATTGTTACAGGCTTAGTAATTGTAAAATCATTTGCTTCACCTCTTAATGCTTATATAAATATTTATGGAAAAGTTAAAAATTTATTTCTACAAGGAATGATACCCATATTGATTTTTACAAGTGGAATTTACTTTTTTTCTTCTTACATGTATGGAGCATCAGGTATAGCAGTAGCAAATATATTAGTCTCCTTTTTTTGGTTATTAATAATTGTTTACCAAGCATCAAAAAACAATTATATTTTTTCAACATTATTAGGCAAAAACAATGTTTAATATATGTACTCAAAATAGTATTGCTAGTTTTTTTAAAAATTATTTTATAAATCGAGATTCATTTGAATGTCGTTCATTTTATGGTGAAACATTTTCATTAGCACTTTTACAAAGAACAAAATTACTAAATGTAGAAATCAAAACTAAGCTACTTAATACTTATGAGAAACTTGATAAAAATGATTCACAGTTTCATTGGGAATTTAATAACTATGCTCTTTTAGATTATTATCAAAATTCTAACGATGAAAGTATCAGAAAATATTTAGAACCTTTAAGGTTTAAAAATACTCCAGTGACAAATTGGACTTTATTAAGAAGTATTTCTAGGCTACTTGCTAAAAAAGATGAAAAGCTTGCTATAAATGAAGCAAAAGAAAAAATAGAAAAATTTCAAGTAAATTCAGGATTGATTTTAGATGCTAAAAATGATAAATCGTTTCAATATCATTGTTTTTCTATGGCTATGATTGGAGAGATTTATGAGCATACTCAAGATGAGTATTTTAAAACTAGTTTTCTAAAAGGTGTTGAATTTATTATAAACTTTATACTTTCAAATGGCGAAGCTCTTTACATAGGTAGAGGACAAAATCAATCTTTTGGCTATGGAGCTTTGATATATATATTATCATTAGCTTACAAATTTACAGAGGACAAAAAACTTTTGGGAGATATAGACAAAGTAACAAGATTTTTAGTTCAACACCAAAGAAAAGATGGTAGTTTTCCACTTGTGATGAATGGGGTAGAAAAAAATATTCCAAAAGTTATAAATATGCAAGATCAGGAGTTTGTAGGATGGTACCCATACAACAACTATTTTGATTATTTGCCATTTATGGGATTTTTTATTGCTAAAGCAGAGGAAGTATTAAAAAGTTTAGATACATCAAAGATAGGTCATAGAAGTCAAAAAGAATATAGAGATAATAATTTTATAAAAATAGTAAAAGCAAACTATCAAGCAGTAATTTCAAAGAGTGGAGGATACTGGACAAATGACATGCCAATACCTTATATTGTAACTAAATGTAAAAATATTACCCCTTGCTATGGTGGAGAGCAGTTTCAAAAAAGTTTATATTCACTAGAAGGAATTCCATTACCATATAGTGAGGTTTTAAAAAAGTCTATTAGATGGAGAGCTTTTTCATTTTTTAGAAACAATACTTTATGGATAATATCTCCATTTGGTCTTATGAAAAGAGATTACATTTTTGAAGATAATTATATTGATATAAAAACAAGAATTTTCTCACTATTTTCTTTTAAGCATATTTATCTATTTTTAGATGATGATATATTACGAGATAGAGAAAATATAAAATTTGGTGGATATGAATACAGTGCAAGTGGAAAATTAAAAAAGTATACAAGTAATGAAAAAATAAGTAAGATAAGGTTAAATATTGAAAGTTAGTATAGTAATTCCAACATATAAAAGAGTAGATTATTTAAGTAGATTACTCAAAAGCATAGAAGTTCAAACATTTAAAGATTTTGAAGTAATAGTTGTAGATGATAATTCTCCAAATATTGAAGAATATAAACCTATAATAGAAAAATATAAAAAGATATTTACTGAATTCAAATTTATTACAAAAAAAGAAAATAAAGGTGCTCCAAACTCTAGAAATATAGGCATCAAAGAATCAAAATATGAATTGATAGCTCTTGTAGATGATGATGATGAGTGGTTACCAACAAAACTAGAAAAACAGGTGAAAATATTTGAAAATAGTGATGAAAAAGTAGGACTTGTTTATACTTGGACTGATGTTATGGATGAAAACAGAGATATTATTCATAATTATAGAACTGAAATAGAAGGAAATGTAAAAAAAGATATACTTAAGGAGTGCTTTATCCCTTCTCCATCCGTAATGGTAAGAAAAAAAGTAATTATTGATGCTGGATTATTTGATGAGTCTTTTCCTAGCTGTCAAGATTGGGATATGTGGACAAGAATTATTTTTAAAGGATATGAAGTAAAAATTTTAAAGGATGTAGTAACTATTTATCATAAACATAGTAGTGGGAATATTGGACTATCAAAAAATGCAAAGTTGGGATATAAAATGTATTATAAAAAGAACATTGAAAATTTTATTCATAATCCTAAAATATTAATATCATTTATAAAGTGTTATCTTTTAAAATGATTTTTAACAAAATATTTTTAAATGCTATTACAATTAATATTTTCTCTATATTATTACTTGTATTTTTATATTTTTTTCAAAGTAAAGATTTTTATTATTTACCAATAGTTTTATCAATGTTAAATTTTTATTATATATTCTTTAATGATTTATTTAAAAATGGTATCTTATATATTAGTAAATTATTTATAACTTTTCTATTTACATATGGATTCTTTGGTGCTTTAATATTTAATATAAATAGCTTTCTTGATCTTTTAATAAATTTTTTAAATATAGATAGCTCTTTTTTTAATAGCCACAATTTATTTGTATATAATTTAATAATTATTATTTCCATAATTCCAGCTAATTATCTTTTAAGTAAAAAGTTTGAAAGTAATATTTTAGAAAATAGAAAACCAAATAGTTTATATTTATCTTTAGGGAAATTAACTGAAATATTATTAGTTTTATATATAATATTTTTAAGTTATTTATTATATAAAACAGGTGGAAAGTATATTTGGTTTTCTGATTTAAGAAATAAAGAAGAATTATTTACAATGATGGCATGGATTTCTGTTTTATTAAGCGGACTAGTCCCTTATGCATATAGATATTTTAATATAAAGCAAAAAAAATTGTTTTATATTTATATTATTGTTATAATATTACTTTTTGGAATTCTTAAAATCAGAATGTTTAGTGCACTATTTATATTTCTACTTTTAATAAATTTAAATTTAAGAGGATTTATTTTTAAAAAACTTCATTTTATGTACATTCTATTTGGTATAGTTTTCTTATTAATTTCTAATATTTTTAGATTTAATGATTTTTCATTTGAACAAACTTATATAGTATTATTTTCAATGCTTGGAGAATTCATCATGCCAAATATTTCAACATTCTATTTAATAAATAATCCATTACATTTTGATAGTTTGTTTGCAATACAAGATTTATATTTTCAACTGTTACCATCATCTGTAAGACCATCTTCAGAATTATATGCATTTAGAGACTATTACTTAAGTAGGTCAATAGATCCTTGGCCAATAGGTGGCATATATTTTTTAGGGCAGTTTTATTTTTATTTTGGAATATTTTATATATTTATATTAATTGGATTAATCAAATATCTTATTGAAATTCAAAATATTTTAATTAATAGAAAATTTTCATTATTATTATTATTATTTCCTATGTTGGTAATGATTTTACCTCGTATGGAATTATGGACACTTAGAAATTCAATATTTAGTATGGTTTTTTTTATAATAACTTTCTTATTGATTAAAATTATTTCAACTAAAAGGAACAAATAATATGAAAATAATCTATGATAACATAATCTTTTCACTCCAAAAAGCTGGAGGAATATCTGTCTATTGGGCTGAATTAATCAAACGATTACAATGTAAAAAGAATAATATTTTTTTTGAATCTGTAAATAAAAATATTTTTAGAAAAGAGCTAGATATAATAACTCAAAAAGAGAGTAGTTTAGATTTAAAAATTCTTAGATATTTACCTTTTATGAAAAAGTTACCTAAAAAATCAGTTTTTCATAGTAGCTATTATAGAGTATCTTTACAAAAAGATATAGTAAATATCACAACTGTACATGATTTTACTTATGAATATTTTATAAGTGGAATATCTAAATATATCCATATGTGGCAAAAAGGTTTTGCTATCCAAAGAAGTGATGGTATTATCTGTGTATCTGAAAACACAAAAAAAGATTTGATGAAGTTTTATCCTATGATAGATGAGTCAAAGATAAAAGTTATCTATAATGGTGTAAGTGATGAGTTTAAAAAGCTTGAAACTTCTAAAGATTATTTAGTAGATGAATTTGAAGTGTTAAAAGATAAAAAATACATTCTTTACATAGGAGATAGAAGTAGTTACAAAAATTTTGATGTTGCAGTTGAAGTTTTGAAAAAGTTAGATGATTATGGATTAGTTGTAGTCGGTGGAAAAGAATTTGATAATACCGAAAAACAAAATATGAAAGAAAATGAGAATAGGGTTTATCACTTTAGAGGTATTGAAGGAGATACGTTAAATGTGCTTTACAACAATGCTTTTTGTTTGCTATATCCATCTAGCTATGAAGGATTTGGTATACCTATATCTGAAGCGATGAAAGCAGGTTGTCCAGTAGTAACTACAAACATATCCTCTATCCCTGAAGTTGCAGGTGATGCTGGACTGCTAATTGATGAAATTAAAGTTGATAATTTTATAAATAAAATTAAAAAATTAGATGATGATGAGTTTAGAAATAAATTGATAAATAGAGGTTTGGTACAAGCAAAGAAATTTAGTTGGGATAAATGCTTTGATGAAACATATAAGTTTTATCAAGAAATTTGGAATAAAAAGTTTGGAGAATAAGATTTGAAAGTATCAATCATAACAGTCGTATGGAATAACAAAGAAACCATAAAAGATGCCATAGATTCAGTACTATCTCAAACATATAAAGATAGAGAATATATGATAATTAGTAAGTAGTGTGTAGTTGGTAGTAGTAATAAGAGGTAATGTATGAAAGAGATAAATAAAAGTGAATTTAATAATTTTTTAAAAGATATAAAACAAAAGATATTATCAAGTCAGTATGAAGCTCTTAAATCTGTAAATAAAGAGCTAATCTCTTTGTATTGGGAGATAGGAAAATCTATAGTAGAAAAACAAGAATCTTTAGATTGGGGTAAATCAGTAGTAAAAAACTTATCTCACGAATTGCAAAAAGAGTTTATAGGTACAAAAGGGTTTAGCGAAAGAAATTTATGGAATATGAGAAATTTTTATATTGAGTATAAAGATTTTGAAAAACTGCAGACATTGTCTGCAGATATTGGATGGTCTAAGAATAATGTTTAATTTTGAATGCTTAATTTTTAATTGGAAATGTTATGAAAGATAATATTATTTTAGGCAAATCATTTGACTTTGCTATTAGAATAGTGAAGCTTTATAAGTATCTTTGTGATGAAAAGAGAGAGTATATACTATCCAAACAGCTTTTAAGATGTGGTACTTCTATTGGAGCCAATATCAATGAAGGGCAAGCAGGACAATCAAAAGCTGACTTTATAGCTAAAATGAGTATAGCGAGTAAAGAAGCCAGAGAGTCCAAATATTGGATTGACTTACTTATAAAAACAGATTATCTAGATATAAATGAAAACTATGTACAATCTTTGGTAGCAGATGCAGAAGAGATTATCAAACTATTAACATCAATAGTTAAATCAAGTATGGAAAATAAATAATGTCTAATATTAATTTAGAATTAAAAATTAAAAATTTATCATTAGGAATACCTGAATATGCAGGAAAAATGAATTTTTATTTAGCAGCTTTAAATGATACTGTAAAACTACAAGATGAAAATCCTTCTATAGGTATCATAATATGTAAAGAGAAAAAAAGAACGACTGTAGAATATGCCCTAAAAGATAGCAATCAGCCAATAGGTGTAGCTACATATACTATAACAGAAACACTTCCTCAAGACTTCAAAGGACTACTTCCTGAAACAAAAGATATAGAAGAGAAGGTGATGAGCTTTTTTAATAATGGAGATACTAGTGAATAAATTAAAAATATCAATTATAACAGTAGTTTGGAATAATAAAGAAACAATAAAAGATGCTATAGATTCAGTACTTAGTCAAACATATAAAAATATAGAATATATAATAGTAGATGGTGCGAGTAGTGATGGTACAGTAGAAATAGTACAAAGCTATGGAGATAAGATAAGTAAGTTTATCAGTGAACCTGATAAAGGTCTTTATGATGCTATGAATAAGGGAATAAGACTGGCAACTGGCGATATAGTAGGAATACTAAATAGTGATGATTTTTATATAGATGATAAAGTGATAGAAAAGATTGTAAAAGAGTTTGAGACAAAACAAGTCGATAGTGTATATGCAGATCTTGTATTTGTAAAGCCTGAGAATCTTGATAAAACTGTAAGATACTATGATAGTAGTAGTTGTGGACCAGAAAACTTTCAGTATGCATTGTATCCAGCACATCCTACATTTTTTGTAAAAAAAGAAGTTTATGATAAATTTGGTGTTTTTAAAATAGACTATAAAATAGGAGCAGATTTTGATATCATGGCTAGATTTTTATATACAAATAGTATTAGTTACAGTTATATAAAAAAACCTCTCATTAAAATGCGTGTAGGTGGGGTAAGTACATCTTTTAGTAGTATTTGGATAAATAGCATGGAGCAACTAAGGGTTTGCAAGGAAAATGGAATAAAAACCAATATATTTAAAATACTTATGAAGTATCCCATTAAGTTATTAGGGATGATGAAAAAATGAAGATTTTAACTACGGGAAATAGTGGTTATTTGGGAAGTAGTTTTATAAATGAATATCAAAGTAAATATGAGTTTGAAAAGTTTTCATTATTAAAGCAAAAGCTAGAAGATATCAAATTTGTTCATATAGATGTTATACTGCACTGTGCGGCACTTGTACATCAAAAAGTTGAGCATCCTTATGAAAAATATCATGAAATAAATATAGAGTATCCAGTAAAGTTAGTAAAGTTAGCTAAAGAAGCTGGAGTCAAACAGTTTGTATTTATAAGTAGTATTGCAGTGTATGGGGAGGATGAAGAGAAATTAGATGAAAATACTAATTGTAATCCTATAACACCTTATGGAAAAAGTAAATTAGAAGCCGAAAAACAACTTTTGGAACTAAACGATGATAATTTTGTAGTGAGCATTATAAGACCTCCTATGGTTTATGGTAAAGATGCTCCAGGAAATATAGATAGTTTAGTAAATCTAGTAAAAAAAGTACCAATCATACCACTTGGTGGAATTAAAAATAGAAGAAGCTTTATATCTATACAAAATCTTTGCTATATGATAAATGAGATAATAACTCAAAAAAAGTCAGGTATATTTTTAGCTAGTGATGATGAGCCTTTAAGTACAACTAGATTAATAGAGTTAATCGCTAATGGTCTTGGTAAAAAAGTTTATCTTATAAAAGTACCATTTTTTGAAAGCTTGTTGAAGTTAGTGAAGCCGTCTTTTCATAAAAGACTTTATGAGAGTTTAGAAGTAGATAATAGTGAGACTAAGAAAGTATTGGGATTTAAAAATAAATATAGTGTGGAAGAGGGGATAAGGTTAATGCTAAATGGTGTACCCCCAAGGGTACTTCTTTCAGGGCGAATGAATAATTTTTAATTGAAAGAATTTGACAAATAAGTATTAAATAAGATACAATATTTAATATTAAAAAAGGACTTAAATATGCAACCAATATTAGCAAACTATACAGCAAGTATAACGGAACTTAAAAAAT
>Ga0233437_1005697_pt1 | contig 13280 bp, 14 predicted proteins | sample SI_122_August201_FD_182714 | JGI IMG/M metagenome (GOLD analysis project Ga0233437, IMG submission 182714) | Seawater microbial communities from Saanich Inlet, British Columbia, Canada - SI_122_August2016_200_MG | ecosystem: Environmental > Aquatic > Marine > Inlet | place: Canada: British... | reverse complement strand
TTTGAATACGGTCTTAATCTCGACAAAGCAAATGTTGCCGAATTTGATCCTGATTTTGCTATTCATGCTAATACAGTTAAAACAACAGCTAATTTTCGCCCAAGTCCTCTCTTTGATCTCACAGCAATTGCCACACATAAAATTGTTGATTCAAAATACACGGTATCAGGACACTTGATCGGTAACTGGGAGCATCCAAAGCTTGGCCGTTTCAATGTCGATCTCTTTGTCACCCAGCGACTCGCTCTTCCCGCATCTGTTGTGTACTTTGATACAAACAAAACTGGTTTTCAGCTAACCTATGAGAAAGCTATAGCAAACAAGGCTTTTGTCAGCGCTCAATACACGAGTAATTGGTATGCTGTTGACTCAAATAAAACGGATACAGACATGGGCGATCTTTTTGGTCGCGAAGACGTTGTCCGTTTAAGCGCAGATCTTATTGTTGCCAGAAAACCTGAAATAAGACTCGGTTATGATTTTAGCTATCAAAAGTTTCATGTGATCAATGAGTATAGCCACCTCGTCCCTCTTATTGAAGAATCGGCACGCAATGAGTTTTCTGTTGAGCTTTATCATGACTGGACCCAGAAGTGGCGCACAGAAGCGAGGGCTTATATGGGCCATGATCACTTAAGAAAATTATCAATTTTTAGTTTTGATCTGTATGGATTTAGTCTCACAAATAGATACATAATCTCAAAGAAATTTGAGATCTTAGGCTATTATGGGTTTTCGAATGAAAGCCAACAATTATCATCAGGTCAATACCAAGAGTTTTATTTACAAACACTATATCGTTTTTAGAGGTAAAAATTATGCCCGAAATAACAAAAAAAATACTCCATGTTGATGATGAACCAGACATTAGTTACGTCATTGAATTTTTGCTAGCAAACGGTGGCTTTGAGGTTAAAACCTTAGATGACTCGTCCCTTGCTGTAGCAGAACTCTTAGATCAAAACTATGCCATGGTTATCATTGATCTCATGATGCCCAAACTTAACGGGTTCCAACTCTTGGAAGCCATTCGAAAAGAAGATAAGTTAAAAGATCTTCCCGTATTAGTTTTGAGTAGTCGGCAACTCGTGAGTGATGAAATAGACTTTTTAAACGGTTTAAAAGCGCACATTGCCTCTAAACCATTTGAACCTTATCGCTTATTGGAAAAGGTGAGAGAGATAATTACAGCGTAATTTTATGTACGAACGCCTTGTCAAAATACAACGCACGCGATTCTTCTATTTTGAAAGCATTGTAGGATTTCTGGGCCTAATTCTATTCAATATTTTTCTCTTTCCAGAACACCCTGCCTTTTTTGATATAACACCTCACCCATACTGGATTATCGTCATAGGCATCGCCGCTCGTTATGGGCGCGGCGGCGGGTTATTAGCCAGCATTCTTGCCGCGATCACTTTTCTTCTCTATCTTTTCATTACACAAGGTTTAGACTATTTTTATGATAATGTTTGGATCTTGCGATTTCCTTTTCTCTTCTTTCTCATTGGCTTTCTCATCGGTGAAATTAAAACAACCTTCATACTAAGAGAAGATTTTTTGACAGCTCGCGTTGAGGAATTAGAAAACCTGAATAATAATCTCATGACAGAAAATAAAATTATTAAAGAAGCCCACAAAGATCTCTCTGTTGATGTCGCCACATCACAAGAAACAATCACAACACTCAATGATATCATTGAAAAACTCAATTCACGAGATCCAGACGTTGTTTACACAGGCTTATTAGAATGTTTTCAAAAATATCTTAGTGCTGAGGAGTGCTCCTATTACACAAACCTTGATCAGGAACTTAAGTTATATCAATCTATTGGCTGGAAAGATTATTATAAACGACCTGAATCCTATAAAATGGGCAAGGGGTTAATTGGTCTAGCCGCAAAGAAAGCACAAGTCTATTCACTCAAAGACATTCTCTTTAAAAAGAAAACAGCGGATCAATTGGAAACAGATGTTTTGGGAGATACTGTTTTGGCTATTCCTCTTATAGGCATGGATAACAGAGTCTATGGTGTTGCCAGCATTGAAAAAATTCCTCTCATTAAGCTAACTGACTCCACAATCCAGACAGCACGTATTATTTGTGGTTTAGCCGCCTCCTCACTCAACACAGCATCTGCCTTTAAAGATATTAAAGATCAGCAAATTACTGGCGACATTGAAGGATTGTATAAATACCACTATTTATCGGCTCGCCTTGAAGAAGAATATAAACGCTCAAAGCTGTACATGCTTCCTCTTTCCCTTGTTGGCTTTAACTGGCCAAAACTCATGGCTCTTCCAGAGGATAAAAAACAAGTTGTCATCGCATCACTGGTTTCCCTCATTAACTATCAGCTCAGGGAATTTGATATTTTAGCTAATTCGCCCAATGACAAAACGCCTTTTACACTATTGCTCTCATGTACATCAGGTCCACAAGCAGAAAGTATTAAAATGAAGATTATAGATAAAATTAAAGAGTATAAACTCGATCAAGTTCTCACAGAGCAAACATTTGAAGATTCTGTGATCGTTGTTCCCTATAACCCAAATACAATGGAAGGACCGCATGACATGTTGTCAGCACTAGGTTTTTAGTATGTTACGTAAAATAATAGCATATATCCTCTTTATTGTTTCTATGGTTCTCACCATCCCATTGATTAAGATTTTATTTAATAATGATTTTATAACACTCCAAGAAGTCCTTTATTATCACGTTGTGAGTTCTTTAATATGCATCATAGGTTTCTTCTTTTTAACTTATGAACACGCCTATAGAAAAAAGAAGCACAATTTATGGCTTATCTATTCTGCGACCATATGCCTCACAATGCCTGTCTGCGGCATTTACAGCGCTATCATCATTTATATGGCCCAAGCACAAAGTGGTACACGTCCACCACCTATTCTAGAAGATGTCATTAACGTACCTGATGCTAAAGTGTATGAGCAACTTCTCAATAGATCACGTCAAATTGAGGTCATGGACCGCGCTGACATTGCTCCTTTTGTTGATATCTTTAAAAGCAATGAAACATCTTTAAAGAAAAGCGCTGTTAAACTTTTAGGAGGCATTGAAAGTAAAAAAGCCATAAATGGCCTCATGCTGGCACTCATGGATAAAGAAATTGAAATTCGTTTACTGGCTGCAGGTATCTTAGGTAAAATTGAAGATGATTTTGCCCGACAGATCAAAACGCTGGCTCTCAAGGTTGAACAAAACCCAAAAGATCAAGAACTAGGAGAACAGCTTGTAGATGTATATTTAGCCTATGCCACAAGCAACCTCCTCGATAAAGTATCAGCATCTTATTATTACGAAGAAATCATTAATATTTCTAAAAACATACAAGAAACCCCTGATCTCACCTTTATCAAAGCTAAAGCTTATTTTGCCTTATTAAAATACGATAAAGCCAGAGAATGCATTGAAAGCTGTATCCAAAGTAACGATAAAGTACCGAAATACCATGAGCTCCTGTGGGCTCTGCTTCTCGAAGACAAGAAATATACTGAGTTAAAAGAACTCATCGCCAGCGCCAAAAAGAAAGAATTGAAAGGATTGAACAAAAACATTTTAAAATACTGGTTAGATTAAATGAAAGAGCAACTACAACATATTATCCTCACAGATAAATCAATTTTTGAGCAACTAGAAGCTTTTGAAAAAGAATTTTTCCAGCTCACTATTGGAGAGAAGATATATCAATGTCAGTCACTCAATGATCAATATGATGAATTAAACCTCGCCAAACTCTTTCTAGTTTATCTTGTTGAAGAACAAGCCATCAAGTTTGAAATCAAACGTATTTTGAGTTGGTCACATAAAAAAGAAAAAGCAAATTTCTTCATCAATCAACTATCAAGTCCTGATACAGATGTTCTTATAATTGCAATTGAGCTCCTAGGCATCTTAGGCGATCCTCTGGCCATACCCTTTCTCAATGAGATTTTCTCTATTAATGACATCCCTATTTGCAAAGCTATTATCCAGGCCTTTGGTCGTATCAATGATCCTTTTAGTGCAAAAACAATCCGTAAAGCCTTAAAATCTAAAGATCCAACACTTGTCCTCAAGGCTGTAGAGGTCCTATCACAATGGATCTATCAAGTTCCCTGGAAAACATTTATTAAACTGCTCTATAATAACAATAAAAATATCAAACTAGAAGCAGCACATGCTATATCACTAAGAAGACCCAAAAAAGCGGCTCGCCACTTCTTAAAGATTATTAAAAAAGAAAAAGACACTGATACGCGCTATGAACTCATTAAAATTTCTGGGCTTATTCCAAATCCCAAGCTTATGAAAACTCTTCTCAAGATCATCACACAAGATAAAGACCAAAAAGCCAGGCTCATTGCGTCTCGCTCTCTAGATCGCTTACAATCCGTACTAAAGCATGATGATCTTTTTAAACTTCGCAAGACTTCTGATAAGCATATTAAAGCTGAAATAATTTTTAGGCTCGGTAAGTTTGGATCTGATGATGATGCGCACAAAAAGTATCTTCGTAAAATGCTTTTAAAGAGCAAGGATCAAACCATTATTCAAGCCAGTTTACAAGCTCTTGGTCATATTGCAGACCACCAAGATCTTGAAGTCATAACACAATTTATTTTTAAAGATCCTTCTAGCTCTTATAATGCTCTTGTGGCTCTCAGTAAAACCTGGCGCCAAGAAGATAATGATACGGTGTATCTCTTATTGAAAGAAGGCTTATCAAGTGCCTATGCAGCAGCCTTGGCTCTCACAAAAATGTGGCGCATTGATGACAAATCAAAAATCCTTAAAACCGTTAGTCATGAAGCCTTTTCACCCACACAAAAACAAATTATTCTAAAATATCTCATCAGACGTCGTGGGCTTGGACTCGACCCAGGAGAACTCTTAGATACCATCATGAGAATTCTGGATAAAGAAACAAATATTAATGTGCGCTACCTGGCTCTTCAAGTACTGGAATTTGCCCCGTCACAAGAAACGCTCTATTTTCTTATTTCCTGTTATAAACAATCACACACAACATCAGAACTTGAAGTTGTTCAAAATAATTTTTCTCTATTTTGTCAACACCATCCTGATATTCTTTTTAATTTTATGAAAAATTGTGATTTTAGCAAAACAGAGGACATCATTAGATACATCCCTGTTACATTAGAATTACCTTTCTATCAGACATTGAGCCTCACTCTTTTTGAAAAGTACACAGACATGGTTCATACCGAGAATAATAAATTACTTTTTGATAGCGTGTACCGTATTTTCTTTACAAAAATTGAGGTGGCACAACAATTCACAACATCGTTAGAATCACAATCGCTAGAATGGCAAAGAGCTGTTTTGACTCTTATACTCAAAAAGTCATCCCTTACTCGCGTAAAACAGCTGCAAAAACAACTCATTGCCCTTTTACGAGTGGATGATGATCAAGTCAGAAGCTTAGTAATAGAATTGCTCATGCCCATAAAGGACATGAGCATTGTTCATGATCTGGTAATGATCGCTGAAGAAAATCAAGGCCTTAGGTCTGGTGAGATTGCTAAACGTCTCGCCAAATCTTTTGTAGAAGAGGGTATTTTATGAGTGATGTTTGTCTCGTACTAGAAGGAACATATCCCTATGTTCGCGGTGGTGTTTCTACATGGGTTCATCAATTGATTACAGCTATGCCTGAAATAAAGTTTTCACTTATTTCCATCATGCCCACACCAAATGATACAAAAGTTGAACGTTATGAAGTTCCTACAAATGTGGAAAGTATTAGTCATATATATTTGCACGATTTTCACTTTCAAGAAAGCCGTTATAAGAAAACGCCTAAAATATTCGATTTTTTTAGACTCTTTCTTCAAGGCATTGAGCTCCAAGACAAATCAAGCATTGAGCTTTTTCTTTTAGAGCGCCTCAAGGAACGTAAAAAACTCAATATGTCCTACTCTTTTTATTCAAAAGACTTCTGGAAAGCCACACGCAAACTCTATGAAGAAGGTGATCCCACAGTGTCCTTTCTCGACTATTTTTGGAACTATCGTTTTACATTCCTGCCTATCATGCAACTCATAAAAGCTGAAATTCCACCAGCACCTTTGTATCACACCATATCAACAGGATATGCTGGTATCATGGCTAGTTTGGCCAAAATAAAATTTAATAGTAATATGATAGCAACAGAACACGGTATTTATACGAAAGAAAGACGTATAGAAATTGCGCAGGCAAGCTGGCTTTACGAAAAAGAAACAGAATACATAAAAGCAATCTCAGAGTTTGGATTCTTTAAAGATTGGTGGATGCATTACTTTGAAGTCATGAGTAAAATCACCTACATGTTTGCTGATGAAATAACCACACTCTACAACGGAAATAAGATATCTGAAATTGAAGATGGTGCTGAGGCACATAAAATATCCATTATTCCCAATGGTGTTGATGTTAAAATGTACGAAGACATTGCGAATAGCCGTCATGAAAAAAAGAAAAAGAAAAGAAACACGATCGCCTTTATTGGCCGCGTTGTGCCTATTAAGGATGTCAAAACATTCATCAAGGCCTGCAAAATCATTTCACAAAGAATAGAGGATATAAGAATTCTTATATTAGGACCTCAAGATGAAGAATCACAATACTATCAAGAATGTAGTTTGCTCATTAAGACAATGGGGCTGAGTAACCAAGTCATTTTTACAGGCCACGTAGACATCAAAAACTATTTAAAAAACATCGACCTTCTTGTCTTAACAAGCATCAGTGAAGCACAACCGTTGGTCATTTTAGAAGGCAATGCTTGTGGTATTCCCATTGTAGCCACTGATGTAGGTTCTTGTAGGGAGCTTCTTGAAGGAAAAGATGCTGATGATAAAGTTCTCGGTAACAGTGGCCTTGTAACAGAGTTCCACAACCCAGAAAAAACAGCAGATGCTGTTGTTAAGATTCTTTCAGATGAAGAACTCTATCAAAAAATGGCTAAGGCAGGACTTGAACGCACACGAACCTCTTATAATTTTAAGGATATGATTGTATCGTACAGAACACTTTATGAAGAATACATATAGGTTATCGGTTATTGGTTATCATAATATAACGAAGACCAATAAACGAACAACGGACAACGAATAACGGACAACGAACCATGGCTGGTATTGGTTTTAGACTAGAAAAGATCCTCTCTAAAAATTCTTACGTAAACCTCTTAGAAGGTTACGCTTATGCGGCAATGGTATCGGCAGGCCCACTTCTTTGTACCATTTTTTCCATTGCCTTACTCAGCTGGGTGGCAAATGATAGTGTTAGTTCAGTAGATGTCATGATCTTTAGAACACTTGTTGTTTACATTTATGGCTTGTCTCTTGTAACCTCCTCTCCGGCGCAAATGATAATCACACGCTACATGGCTGATAAGATATTTCTCAATGACTACAAGGCCCTTGTGCCTGCTTTTGTTGGCATGACCATACTTTCTATGGTCCTACATGCGGTAATAGGTTTTGTAGCCTCCTTGTATCTTGATCTTGATTTTGGAACAGAAATCATGGCCATTGTTCTCTTTGTCAATATTGGTATCATATGGATTGCCATGATTGTGCTTTCTGCAGCAAAGGAATTTCACAGGTTATTTATTTCTTTTCTCATAGGTGCCAGCATCAGCGTTCTCGCAGGCCGTTTTCTCTGCGATGATTATGGTCTCATGGGGCTTATTTCAGGTTTTACGATGGGCCAAGTTGTTTTGGTCATTTTACTCATTCTTCAAATATTCACAGAATTTGACTATAGAATGCGTGTCGAATGGTATTTCATAGCATACTTTAAACGCTTTGCTGCTCTTGGGTTTATTGCAACTTTCTATAACATTGGCGTTTGGGGTGATAAGGTTGTTTTTTGGTTTACCCCTGAAACAAACGAAAATGTACATAATTTTCTTAATGCATCCTATGTTTATGACACGCCTATGTTCCTGGCCTACCTCTTTATTGTCCCCTCATTGGCCATGTTTACCGTACGTATTGAAACAAGCTTCTACGTACATTATCAAAAATATTTTCTTTCTATTTTAAACAAACACCCTTACTTTGCTATTGAAGAACGTCGAAAAAACATTGTTAAAGATCTTCAATTAAGCCTGGGGCGACTTTTAGTTCTCCAAGGCACCATCACCATGATTGGCTTAGGGCTTTCACCTGTCATCTATGACTATCTTAGTATGTCTGCCGTAAATTTAGGCGTCTTTCAAATCGCCATTTTGGCCACCTTTTTACAAGCATTGCTTCAAACACTTTTGATCATTACTTTGTACTTTGACTTCAGAACTGATGCCTTGATTATGTCTATTGTCTTTGCCGTTACCAACATTGTATTTGCCCGTCTCTCTATTTATATGGGCTTTTCTTGGTATGGCTATGGGTATTTTGGTAGTTGTCTTGTCTCACTTCTTGTAGGGTTTAGCATATTTAATTATCGTATTAAACACCTACTCTTCTATACTTTTGTAACTCAGAAAATTATTATGCATAAAGAAACATCTTGATTTGTCGCACGTCGCGTTCGTCGCTCGTCTAGCGTCTAGCGTCTATCGTCTAGCGTCTAGCGATTGATATCACCCACGATAGACGATAGACGCTAGAACGAAAAAAGCCCGATACCATGTGTGGTACCGAGCTTGTAAAAATTGATTACGAAGCAATAACTACTTTGTTTTCTTAGCAACCTTGCTCGTTGTTTTTTGTGCTTTCTTTTCAGTTATTTTCTTTTCAGCAGCTTTTTTAGTTGGTGCCTTCTTTGTAGTCACTTTAGCCTTTTTTTCAGGAGCTTTTTCTTTTGCAGGAGCTTTCTTTACTGTTTTCTTTTCAGCTTTGGCTTCCTTCTTTGGCTCTTTTGCTTCTGTCTTTGCTTTTTTAACAACTTTCTTTTTAGCTGTTTTCTTCTTCGTGTCGTCAGCAATAGTGCCTTCAACTTTAGCTGTGAGGATATCTTCTTGTAGATACTCAATAATAGCCATTTTAGCCGCATCACCTGCTCGTGAACCCATGTGATAAATGCGTGTATAACCACCCATTCTCTTTGCAAATGCCGGTGCTATTTCAGCAAACAGTTTTTGCACAGCATCTCTGTTTCGCAAGAAATCAAAAGCTTGACGACGTGCATGCAAAGAATTTGCTTTTCCTAAAGTAACTAACTTATCGGCTACTTTTCTGAGTTCTTTAGCCTTTGGTAATGTTGTTGTAATACGACCATGCTTAATCAAGGAAGCTGACATATTACGTAACATGGCTAATCGATGTGCTGTTTTTTTACCTAGTTTTCTTCCAGCAACTTGGTGTCTCATATTTACCTCATCCTTAAGCTTTCAGACCTCAGACGTCAGACTTCAGTATAATACTGATAGCTGATTACTGATGACTAACTGCTATTTCTAGTATTCTATTTCTTCTTCAACTTTTCGTACAACTTGTGGTCCTTCAGGAGGTCTCCACGCTTCACCAATTTTCATGCCTAAACCAAGTCCCATTTCGGTGAGAATTTCTTTAATCTCATTGAGTGATTTACGACCAAAATTCTTTGTACGAAGCATTTCCATTTCAGTTTTTTGAACCAATTCACCAATATGTCGAATATTAGCATTTTGAAGACAGTTCGCAGAACGGACAGAGAGTTCTAATTCATCAACACGACGATTTAAATTCTCATTGAAACTATTATCATGCTCGATAACAACTTCTTCTTCTGGTTCTTCATATTCATCAAAATTAATAAAAACCTGGACCTGATCCTTTAGGATTTTAGCTGCAAAAGCAACAGAATCTTCTGGTGTTAAAGAACCATTTGTCCAAACTTCTAAATTAAGTCTGTCATAATCTGTCACCTGCCCTACACGAGCATTTGTTACTGTATAGTTAGCTTTTATGACAGGAGCAAAATGAGAATCAATAAAGATCGTTCCTAAAGGAGCTTCTTCTTTTTTGTTCTCTTCTGACAAGGCATAACCTTTACCCATTTCAACATCGATTTCCATGTCAATTTTTGCATCTTCAGAAAGGGTCATGATTATTTGATCAGGATTTAGAACTTCAATTTGTCCACCTGAATCAATATCACCAGCGGTAACAACACCAGATTCCGTAACATGCAAACGAACCTTTGCAAATTCAGAATCAAGTAATTTCAACTTAACTTTTTTGAGATTAAGAATAATGTTTACAACATCTTCTTTAACACCTGGTACAGTTGAAAACTCATGTTGCACACCTTCTATCTTTACAGCTGTAATAGCTGCACCTTGGAGTGAACTGAGCAAAATACGACGCAAAGCATTGCCTAGAGTTAAACCAAATCCTCTTTCAAGAGGCTTAGCAATAAACTTTGCATAACTATCTGTACGAGAGCTTTTATCAACTTCAATAAACTTAGGCCGAATCAAACTTCTCCAATTTTTATATATGGGAATACTCATATTATATCCTCATCTTTGTTTGTGGGTAATTGGTAACAGACAGAATAAAATTCCTGAAATCTGTAACCGATACCCCATTACCTACTTAGAATATAGTTCAACTACTAATTGTTCATTCATGGGCATTGTAATTTGCGCACGTTGTGGAAGCATTTTAACTTTACCCAAATGTTTTGTTTCATCAAGGTCGAGCCATTCAGGAACACCACGTCTTTGAACAGCCTTTAAAGACTCCTCAATACGTGTCATTTTTTTACTTTTTTCTCTCACAACAACTTCATCGCCAGCTTTCGTTATGTAAGATGGAATTGTAACTGTCTTACCATTAACCATGAAATGCCTTTGACCAATAAGTAATCTAGCTTCTGCGCGAGAATTAGCAAATCCAAGACGATAAACCATGTTATCTAAACGGGCTTCTAAAAGTTGAATCAGGTTGTCACCTGTAACACCTTTTCGTCTATCAGCTTCCCAAAAAATCTTACGAAATTGGTTTTCAAGAACACCATAAATACGTTTGATTTTTTGTTTTTCACGAAGCTGTGAACCATACTCTGAAAACTTACGTCTACCTTGACCATGTTGCCCTGGTGGATATTCACGACGTTCAACCGCGCATTTCTCAGAATAACAACGTTCACCTTTTATAAACAGCTTCATGCCTTCTCGACGGCATTTCTTGCATACTGAATCATTATATCGTGCCATAATTCTACATTTCAGACATCAGACTTCAGACGTCAGTATTATACTGACCGCTGAGAGCTAACAGCTGAAAAAATATTAAACTCTTCTTTTCTTCGGTGGTCGACAACCATTATGAGGTATGGGAGTCACATCTTGAATGCGTTGCACTCTCAAACCTGCATGTCCTAAAGCTTTCAAAGCCGTTTCACGTCCTGCACCAGGACCTTTTACATAAACAACAACTGATCTAACACCGTTTTCTTGCGCGCGCTTTGCCACTTCTTCTGAAGCCATTTGAGCCGCAAAGGGAGTTGATTTTTTAGACCCTTTAAAGCCCATGTTTCCAGCGCTTGACCAACAAATAACATCACCAATTTTATCAGTGACAGTTATAATTGTGTTATTAAAAGTTGCATGGATATGTACAATACCTTCTGATACATTCTTTTTTACTTTTTTCTTTCTTTTACCGGTCGCTGCTTTACCTTTAGGCTTGGCCGATTTTTTTGTAGTTTCCGTGGTCGTTGCCATTTTCACTCCTTGGCTTAATTATTACTTACCTGGCTGTAGGTGCTTTTTTCTTACCTGCTACTGTTTTTCTTGGGCCTTTACGTGTACGCGCGTTTGTTTTTGTACGCTGACCGTTAACAGGCAACCCTTTACGATGACGAATACCACGATAAGATCCGATTTCCATCAATCGTCTTATATTCATTGTGATATCACGACGCAGTTCACCTTCAACCGTGTAGTCATTATCTAAGAGATAACGAATTTTTGCCATATCATCATCATTTAGGTCATCTGCACGGGTTTCAGGACTAATCCCTGTTTTTTCAACAATTTCCCAAGCAAATGTTTTTCCAATACCATAAATATATTGTAACGCATAGGGCAGCTTTTTATTCCCTGGAATATTTACACCAGCAATACGTGGCATCTCAGTCTCCTTTCACCTTCGTTATTAACCTTGTTTTTGTTTATGACGAGGGTTTTTACAAATAATTCTGACAACACCACGACGCTTTATGATGCTGCATTTTTCACACATTTTTTTTACTGAAGATCTAACTTTCATAATTATAACCTATTTTAATTTTAGCCCTTGTCGCGGAAAACAATGCGTCCACGATTTAAGTCATAAGGAGATAACTGTACCTTAACCTTATCACCAGGCAAAATTTTAATAAAATGCATGCGCATTTTCCCCGATATATGAGCCAATATTTTGTGCCCATTAGGGAGTTCTACTCGAAACATTGCGTTAGGCAATGGTTCAACAACTTTTCCTTCTACTTCTATGACATCTTCTTTTGCCATGTCATCACCATTTATTCATACCGAGTTAATATCTCTGGTCCTTGTTCTGTCACAGCGACTGTATGTTCAAAGTGGGCAGACCATTTACGATCTTTAGTCACAACTGTCCACTTATCACCTAAAACTTCTACTTCATGCGAACCTAAGTTCAGCATGGGTTCGATAGCTATTACCATACCCGCTCTTAAGCGAGGACCTGTTCCTGGTTTCCCAAAATTAGGAACCTGAGGCTCTTCATGCATTTTGCGACCAATACCATGACCAACAAAATCACGAACAACACCCAGTTTATATTCTTTTGCAACAGACTGAACAGCATGTCCAACATCACCAATCCGATTATCAACTATTACAGCTGTAATCGCATGTTCTAATGATTTCCGCGTACCCGTAATCAGTCGTTCAACATCTTTATCAATCGAACCAACTGGATACGTTGAGGCCGCATCACCAATAAAACCATTCAAGGTTACACCGCAATCAACACTAATGATATCCCCTTCTTCCAACAATCTTTTAGGACTGGGAATGCCATGAACAACTTCTTCATTAATGGATGTACACAATGAACGTGGAAATCCATGATAACCAAGAAATGTTGGGATACCGCCTTGCGATTCAATGTAATCACGAGCGACACAATCAAGCTCATCAGTCGTTACACCAGGCTTTACTAACTCATTCAGTTTATAGAGAACATCAGCGACAACCTTACCTGCTTGTCGCATCTTTTTTATTTCTTCTTTAGACTTTGTGATAATCACATCATTCGCCTAGTATATTATTAATTCTTGACCACACAGCCTTCATTTCACCTGC
>Ga0233437_1005694_pt1 | contig 13282 bp, 4 predicted proteins | sample SI_122_August201_FD_182714 | JGI IMG/M metagenome (GOLD analysis project Ga0233437, IMG submission 182714) | Seawater microbial communities from Saanich Inlet, British Columbia, Canada - SI_122_August2016_200_MG | ecosystem: Environmental > Aquatic > Marine > Inlet | place: Canada: British... | reverse complement strand
GGGTTGAATCAGTTATCCATGTATTGTTTGTACTTACAATTAAATTGGATATTGGGGCAACACCATCAATTGTAACTAAAAATGCAGAGCTTTGATTTAATTCTATACCATCACTACAATTTACATACCATGTTAAATTAATAGCTGGAGTGATTGTATCATTTGCCAGAATGTAGATTGCTGTGTCATTTGCTACAGAAACATTTTGCCCAAAAAATACATCATTAACTATCAAATCACATGTATAACTTGTTTCATTACCTGCGACTGAATATGTAAATGTTGGTGTTTGACTTGCAGTCCAACTAACGTTGGAAGGACTTGTTAAATTGATTTCTTCAACACGTCCACCGACATAAAACATTGACAAACTAAATATAAATACTAAGACAATAGAATATACTAAACTCTTTTTCATTACCCCTACCCCTCTTTTTTTTTAATAATAACTACTCAGTTGATTAACAGCAACAGGTATATAAATGTTTCGAGAATCAAGAGGACAAAATATTTGTTTTTACAATTGTCAAAAACCTAATTAAATACACAACAATTTTATTTTGTGAACACTAGTAAATATAATACTCCAATGTTAATTTGATATAAACAATAATCAAATTCAAATATATATATTTCTAATTTAAGCTAAAAAAATTAATTTTTATTAATTATATTTTTTTCAAAAGATAAAATCTTTTTTTCAATTAATAAAATATCTTTTGTAATAATTTTTGTTTCTTTTAGTATCATCAATTTAATTTTTTTCCTAAAATGTACTAGTATCCATGTAACGATTAATAATATAATAATTATACTAATAAGTTGTTTTGAATTTTCAACAGCAACTCCCACAATTGACAAGATGATTATTTGTGGTAATACTGCAAAAAAAGAAATTTTCATGAATTCTCTAAGTTTAATATCAAGGCTACCAAATACTACACATGCTATTCCTGTTGGAAATAATGGAAGTGCCCTTATTACCCAAACAACATAATGTCCCCTATGTTTAAATGATGCAATAAGATGTGCAATTTCTTTCTCATGAATGAATTTATGAATAATTGAATGTCCATATCGTCTTCCAATATTAAATAAAATAAATGAGGCAATTTGATCACTTAATAAACAAAAAAAAATTCCTGACACTGGACCAAATAAATGAGCACCCAATGGTTGAAGTAATTCTTTTGGAATAAATGGAAAAACAAAATGCAAAACATATATTATACAAAAAAATACGGGTGCCATAATTTGATTTTTATCTAAAAACAATTCAACATTTTTTGTTGAAAATCTTTGACTAATAAATTCAGAATTAAAGATATATGTAATTGAAAGAATTATTATAATTAATACAATTGTAATTTTTACAACTTTATCATGATGTAGTTTCATAATTAAAAAAATAAAAAATTAATCTTTTTTTGGTTTAGCTTTTGGTTCTTTTAACTCATTTATGTCTTTTGATTCTTTTGATTCTTTAGGCTCTTCCTTTTTATCTTCCTTTTTATCATCATCACTTTGAGACTTAACACTATGATGATAAACCAACCATGCGACCATCATCATAAATAGTGCACCTAAAACAATCCAAAAAATTGAACTACTTTTCTTAACAACAGTTTCACCTAGAGTATTATCCTCACCTTCAGCATCAATTTCTGATGGAACATCACCAGTAATATCATCTAATCCAGTTCCAGATTCATCTTCCGTTATTTCAACAACTGTTTTAGGTTCTGCAGATACTGCAAAATAACTAAATCCAGGTGATGTTGCTGAGTAATAAAAGTATTCATCATCTTCTGAATCTAAGACTGTAACTAATTTATTCCAAACATCATTGTGATATCTGCTTAAGAAAATATTATTTTTATCATCAGTGTTTTCATTAACCCATGATTTTAAAACTCTAAATGTAAGTTTTACTCCTTCCTCGAAATTTTCTTGAGCTGCACCATTAAATGCTACTTCCATGTATTTGTATTGATTCTTAACTTCTTCCACAAATTGTGGTTTCTCATCCATAGCTTTAACAGTTAAAGTCATTGAAGCAATATCACTTTTTGATATTAATTCAATGTAACTGAATGGAATGTCTGAACTTCCAGGTAAAAATTTCAAAATTTGTCCAGGTACTACTGCAACCCATGCCATCATTTTACTAGCTCCTGTACTTACAGGGGTTCCTGTTCCAGCACCACCACCAGCTCCTCCGCCACCACCGCCACCACCAGCTGCAGCAGGAGCTGCACTACTATCATCATCATCATCTGCAGCTGATACTACTGTAGCGATTGAATCATGTAAAGTACTTCCAATATATACATAAGTAGTATACGTATCAGCAGAATCATAACCAGTGCTTGTTGTCCATGAATAACTTGCAGTTGCTCCTGCAGCTATTGTGGTTGGATAATTTACTGTTGAACCACTATTCAACTTTAACTTCACATTGTTAGCTGTTGTCCCACCAATATTTTCTATTTCAATATCTAATGTGTCACCAGAAGAATATGTACTAGGTGCATCGTTATAAGTAATAGCTAACTGAGCACCACTTGGAACAGTTACATCTGTTGTACTAGCTCCAGTCCATGAATTGGTACCATCACTTTGAACTGTATAACTTACATCATAACCATTAGGTGTTCTACCTTCAACAGTCCACTTTGCAGTACTACTAGAGGAATCACTTATTGATGATGCTATTGTTTGTGAACCTGATATGTCAAGCCCTGATGAGGGATCAACATTTGGTGTAATTTGGATATTAGATACGGTTCCAGATGAAGCAGTACATTTTATCTCAATTGTCTCTGTAGAAAACTGAGGAATACTTAACTCACTTTCAGTTATCTGTTGACAGTTTAATGTGGCAGCGTTAACGCTCATAACTAGTATAGTTGCTATTAATAATGTAATTAAAGTAAATCTATTCTTCATTTCTATTCACCCCCTATGGTATGATTATGGAAATCAAAATCAGTCATTGTCATAGAATCCTCAGGTCCATACCATGTTTCAAATCTAGTTTTAACATTTGTGCTATTAGTAGCATTAATATCTGTGTAATTAACATACAAATAGATTGTATTTAATGAACAATTAATTTCATATTTGATATCAACTGTATCATCTTCAGCAAGATCTGATCCATTCCAGACTTCAAAAATTGTATCAATCACACCAGTATAATTAGATTCAATTCCTACTATAAAGTCCTCATTTATCCATCCAAGATCAGAGTCATCAACACCCCATGATCCAATTGTATCAACACCTACTTCCCATTCTTCAAAAACATATTCGGCTAAATCTGATCCACCACAAATTGGACCATTTGACAAATTCATCATCGAAAAATTTAATTCCATATGTGTTGCATTATTATCCATATTAACTAGGACAAACTCTAGTTCCTCAGGTAGAATTGGGGGACTTGATGGTGCACCAAAAGTAACTTCCCAACTGATGTAATCTGGACCTATCATATCAAAAATTTCAATTGTATACGTTCCATTTACAAAAGTATACATATCTGTACTTGAAAATTCATTCCAATTACCACCATCATTACTAATTGTTCCTGGTGTCCAGGGTGTGCCATTGATTGAAATATTGATATTGGTACCACCAAGATCAACTATCACAAAATAATCTCCTGCTTCTAGCTGAGATCCACAATTACCTGACCAACAATGCCAGTCAACAACTGACTGCCAATCTTCAGTATCATTTGCGGAATCCAACCAAACATTATCAATTATTCCGCCTTCTCCTCCCATTGCTGGACCATAAGATGCATTCCACATACAAAATGATTGACCTACATCCCAAGTACAACTTACATTTTCCCATGTAGCTGAACTTCCCAGACAACTTGGAGAATCCTGACATGCACTACAGTCTGACTCACAAGTCCATGGTCTATCACAGAATCCACCATCAGGATTATAAAGATCAATTTCCCAAGAACAGCCTGATGCTCCACTACAATCTGGACTTGATTTACATGCAAAGCATGAATCTGGTCCACAATTCTCTTGTTTAAAACACCAACTACCAAATTGATCATTTCCTAATGAGCAACCTACTGCGTCACATTGTGTACTACCTGGTGTTCCATCTGTTGGACATGCCCAACAATCTGTATTACTACAACTTGATTGACACCAGTTAGCTGGTTCAGTTATGTTCCAATTATTACAAAAGTTTGGTGATCCATCTGATAAACATTCATTAGGTGTATTACAAGCAGTTGCTCCTTGACCTTCACAGTCATCAAAGCACCATGTTCCTTCTCCATCCCCACACATACCATCTCCACAGTATCCTTGTGCGCAATCTAAGAAACAATCTCCTGCATCATTTTCTGAAGATGAACAGAAGCCATTTCCACACCATTCAAAGTATGTTTCACCCTCAAGATCTTCATCAATTTTTCCATCACAATCATCATCTTTATTGTTGTCTAACTCTTCATCAGTACATTTGCCTTGGTACCACGAATCATCAGGTATACAACCAACAATTTGTGTAGAGTTCAAATTACAATCTCCATCATTATCAAGACCATCTCCTGCAACTGCATAAGTATCAACATAATATTTTTTCTTATATATTGCACCTACAGTTGAATTAGTCTCAGCACCATTAATTACTACATACGACTGTCCTGTCCAATTACTTGCTTTAAGCTTTATTGTAAGGTCATAATATCCTGTCTCAAAACCAACATAAAGATTTCTAAACAAGACACTAGTTTTTGTATATGGATCTACTGATTTTAATTTAGGTTCTGTTCCACTTCTAGTTATAGCTTTCACACTTAAATTAGTGAAATTAACACTTCCAGTATTATTTACTGTAACATTCATTCTTAACTTCATTGTACTTAAATCTGTAGCTGGTGAAGTTATATTATAGACTGCTGGATTTAAGTCTCCACTTAACATAAATTCATAGAAACTAATATTGACCTCTGTGCTTGCAATAAAATCATATTCATCTGTTTTCATGAATTGTGTATGTTTAGTAGCTGTATCAACAACTTCAACTTCAACTTTTGTCTTTCCCTTAGGTATTTGCATACTAAAGTCTCCACTTCCATCAGTTGTAGTTTCTTTTTTACCAATTCTAACAGTAGCACCTACTAATGCAGTTGTACCGTCATCTTCAGTTACTCTACCTGTAACATTTACCAAATCAAGAGTAACATCAATTGGTGCAATCAATAATACTGTTGCACCGGCAATGCCATTCTCACCTGAGACTCCTAATGGGAATACTGGCATACCTACATAATATTCACCAGGTTCATTTGGACTCATTATCTGGAATGTTGCACCGCTAGTACCGTTACCATTATCTTTAAGGAAAACTGAATTCTCAATTGACCAGAATTTTTCTTTATCAGTATTATCTTTTAAGAAATAAATACCATCACTGATCTTATACCTACTACTATTATCTGTTAGCACTGACAAATTAATCAATCTATTAGTTTTTACCGATGTAGGTGCTGTCAAAGTTGATTCAGATTCTCCAATTATTGAAAACTGCATTGCTACTTTTGTATAAGTGTTACCATCTGCATCTTCAACCATCACCCATGCGTCAACCGGTCCTGCTGGAGTTGGAACTGTTGTATTTGTTCCATCTTCTGTTGCATTTAGAGGAATTGTGAAATTTATTTGACCAATTCCTTCGATTACATCAAGTTCTTCTTCAAGCTCATAGATCAAATATTCAGTTTCACCTGAATCAGTTGGAATGAATAGATATGAATCCATTGCAACGATTGAGCCATTAACTCCCACTCCATCTTCATCAATAACAGTAATATCTAATGTCACATTATCTCCTGGTTGATACTTTAAATCTGATGACATTGTCATTATACCATTACTAACAGTAAATGAACTAAAAAATCCATATTCACCTTCCCCTTTATCTTGCTCCATTGGACCTTCTTCAAAGCTTGCAAAGTCAAACATTGGGAAGATATCTACAATATATGGTCCTTGAGGCATTGGACAAAGTTCAAGTTCATACTTACCATTACTATCTGTTGTAATTTCAAGCCTATTATTTACTTGAGTTCCACCATCTGAAAAGAAATCCCAATCTTGATTTGCGTCCAAAACGGTACAATCAGCACCACCAAGTGAATATATTGGTTGAGAATAGTCATCACGATCATGGAATAAACTTAATTCTACTCTTTGACTTTCAGGGTTTCCTAACCTATCTTTAGTGGTAATCAAAAATTTAATATTTTCATTTTCTTTGAATTGTGTTTTCATGTCAACGTCCAGTCCTTTAGAACCGACATTAATTTTATAAACAATATCTTGCTCAAAATCTGTTCCACTTACATTACATGTGGCAGTACCCGTCACTAAATATGTACCTGGTAGAGATGGTGTCCCATAAGTAAAAATCAATTCACCACTGTCATCTGTATCAGTATTTACAGATAAACTCTTTGCTAAAGTATAATCATTTTCATCATATACAGAATCAAACACTATTGTACAGTTTTCTTTCTCTTCACCATACAAATCAGTTGCTTTAAGCCATACATATTGATCAGTGTTAGCAGCTAAATTTTGTGTATTTTTTGATATTGCCACATGGAACTTTTCAACTGTAACATATACTTTTTGTTGAGTTTCTGTCCCTTCATCATCCACATAACTAAAGATTAAATCATATGATACTCCTTCAGCCAATCCTAATATAGTTGGATGTAAATTAAATGACGTATCTCCTGGCATTGACCCAAAAGATTCAGGCCCCATATCTCCGCCCATGTCTTCTTCAGGAGGTTTACTTTCACAGTGATCTACAACCCACATACATTCTGAATCATCTTCACAGTCTTGTTGTTGTTCAGCTGGATAATTACAACTTCCTGAACCTCCACTTCCAGAACTAGATCCAAAATTAAACATATTTGAATTGAAGTCACTGGTATTTCTATGAATGTTCAAGTTTGTTATATTTGTAAATGTAAAATTCTCATGGTCCTTATAACCAATTAACCTAATTGATTTATTAACTAACGGCCCAAACCAAGTCCAATCTTGTGTACAATATGGATCAGCTGCACAGAATGGATCTGTATCTGCTTCACCAAACAAGCTTGCATATATTGAAAAATTAATACCTGGTACAATTGATGGTGCTGCAGGTATCCATGCATTTAATTGAATACCACTTCCGATCTGGAAATCAGTATAGATATGCTCAGTATAACCTTCTGCTCTAGATATTTCTATCTCCAAAGTGTACCAACCTGGACAGTTTGGAGTTGTAAAATTTGCCTCCAGTGAACTGCCTGCATCAACTAGTGCATTATTAAATGTACGTCCACATGGACCCCACATATTTTTTAATGTTGCACTGTTAACATTGGATACTTGTAATGTATAAGTCTGATCACCAAAATATGAATCCGGTTCACTACCAGTTCTATCTAATATTGTAGAACTTGGTGCACTACTATCACTTAATCTAAACCATGCCCAACCGTCTGAAGATCCACTTCCTGATAAATTCATTTGAAGTTGTACTTCAAACTCATAAGGCTGTGTTAAATTTAATTCTTCGTCAGTTGTGTTTGCTAGCATTTCTATTAAACCTTCCCCACCAGAAACTTCATAAACTTGATTATAGATTCCTAAAGCTGATAAATTAACTTCTTCAGGTTCCCAATTTCCTGGTTCATGTTTTAAAATTCTTTTAACAGTCACGTTACCTGTGTCACTTATTGGTGCCCAAGTATCAATATTTCTTGCTCTAACATTTAATTCAATAGTGTCAGTAATTCCATATTCCCATTGATTTGTATAAGCATCTACTTGGTAAGTTCTTAGATTAAAGTCAAACCAAACAATTTGTCCTCCTACATTAATTCTTCCTGTATATCCTCCAGTTGACAATGATGCATTTGTTAAATTTAATGTAAAGACAACTTGACCATTTGTATCTGTAAGTCCACTATTTGAAAAACTATATGCACTAGTTATATCAACCGGAGTTGGTGTCTCGTCCCAAGATTCTGGTCTTGTTTCAAATGCTCCTAAAACAGCTGTTACTCCTTCTGCAGCTGCTCCACTATTCCTAGCATCAACTGTTAATATAAACTGATCAGATGATGAATAATCCCATTTTTCTTGATTCCAATATAAATCTAAATTATCATCTCCTTGGAAATAAAAATAAAACGGAACAACCCTCGAAGTACCTCCAACAGTTACATTAACCTCACCATAATAATGTCCACTTACCCATGAACTATTTGGTGTGAATGCAAATGCAGTATTAGATTTATTGTACCATGGTGCAATTGTACCTCCTACAGGATCTTGGATAAACAAAACATCTGTATTAGGAATATCAAATCCTATTTTTTGACCATTTGTAATATTATGAATATCAACAATTAATGGAACTGTAATTCCTGGTCTAAATTCATTTACCCACTGATTAACATAAGCCCATACATTGTACTGGTCCTGGAAAATGTCTACAAAGAAATTTTCTTTTGGTGGTTCATTAGTACTATCTTCTAATTGTAGTACAACATCATGAGGCCCCATTTCTAAACCTAATCCCGAATCAATTGAAAATGAATAATTTTGTTTGTATCCAGCAGTACTGTGTGTTGCAATACTCGGTCCTGGAGTTTTTTGTCCATTGAAATGGTTTTTGAAAATCAATGACATTGCTGTATTTGCTAAATCACTTGTAACATTAAATGTGAAATTCCTGTTATCTGTGACAATATATTGGTTTTCACCATGTGGCCATTCAACATTGAATCCTGGTTGCAATATATTTATAAATTCACCATTAGGATATGCTTCCCATTTTGTTTCACCAAAACTATACATATAATTTCCATTTCTAGCAAAAGTGTGATTCACTTGTGTATCAGCAGTCACTGCTTGTTTAAGGACAACAGTGTCTGTAAAAGGATCAATTATCCAGAAATTTGTTGCAACTGACGAAGTTATGTTAAATGAAACTGGTTCATTAACATTAGCTGATTCAGGTGCGTCAATTGTTACAGCCCTTACCCTAACTTCAAAAAATGTATCCCAATAATATTCTGTTGAATCATCTTCAACTATTCTCATGTTAGCTTGGTAAAATCCATTATCTAGGTTTTGAATAACAAATTGTGTATCATCTAAATCAGTTGACACAGTTGAGCCATTACTTGTATATGTGAATGAATCAAAATTATTATATCCATCTAAAATCACATTAGGATTGGTTAGCCCAGAAGTATTTAGTACAACTGTGACATTATTTCCAATAACAATAGATGAAACATCAATCTGGAAAACTTTGTCAACCCTAAAATATAATGCGTATTCAAAATCAGGATTCTCGACAATTTCAAAATTAAGCAAATAATCTCCTTTTGATAAACTATAAGATGTAAGATCAAAATCTTTTAAACTTTCACCAGTTAATGTAAAATTTTCACTTACGTTAGTAAATGTACCTGTCCAAAGATTCTCAATTGTTGTAATATTAACATTGGCTGTAGATAACTGCCATCCTTGAGCACCGTGAGTAAATACTGAGTAATTATAGGTAATATTATCAGTGTCCTCATAAGTTGGATTGGCTAAAGGTTCAATATGCATCCAAGGAGCTTGTACTTCAAACCATAATCTATCTGTAACGGTATTTGAACTTTGTTGAATTGAAACATCAACAAAATATTCACCAGGAACTAATTCATTGTTTAGAGTTAATACTCCACTTGCATAAGTATAATCTGTTTCTTGGTCAATTCCATCTTTATCAGTTACTGTTGCTGTAACTGTAACAGTTCCAACTACAGTGATATTAAGCCCAACATCTTCACTTAAACTATACGACTCTTTATTATCTGCAAATACCATGGTTGTTGTAAATGGTTTTATTTCAAATTCTCCATCTCCAAAACCTACAATACTTCCAGTTACTCCATCAACTTCTACAATTGGTGCGTATCTACCTGAATTAAAGTTAGATGCTGAAACTGTTAATGTTGTTACACCGTTACTTGAAGTTGTTCCTTGTTTGCTAACAGATACTGGTCCCCAAGTATTTAGATTAAGTAAACCAGTTAAATTAACTGTAATACCTTCTTTTGGTGTATCGTTTTGATATGTTACTTTAACATTTATCTCAATATTATCGTTTGATGAAAATAAGGCATCCGCATCATTTAATGTAATTATAACTTTATCCTGAACTACTTCAAACCCAAATCCGTCATACACTACATCAGTTCCTTTTGTAGCTTTTAATTCAACAAAATAGAATCCAGTTTCAAGTTCCTGCCCAGGTGTTACTGTTACTGTTGTTCTACCATTATTGTCAGTTAAAGCTGCAGTCAAATTAGTCCCTGATATTTCAAAGCCATCTTTAGATCTAACTAATCTACCGATAGAAATATTAGTTTCATTTACTACATCTCCAGATTTCTCAATTGTGACATAAGCTGCAATAGTGTCAGTTGGAGCAATTTTTCCATCCCCATCAATACTTATACTTCTAAAATTTAAATTTCTAATTTCAAAATAACCTGTACCAAGTCCTTCGTCACCTGAATTAGTTTCAATTTCTACACCAAATGGATAAAATCCGGTCTCACTTGGTAATTTTCCTGCTGCACTAGTTAATAAAACTGAACCTATACCGTTTGTAATAGCAAATTCTTCTTCATCAAAAAATTCTCTATGTAAAAATGCAGTTCCAGAGTCAGAAGTTGATAATTGAACAGTTACATTAACAGATTCACCGTTTGAAAATAATTCATTAGATTGACCAGTTGTGTCATAAGTATAAACGTCAACAGTAAAGCTTGAAACACCAAACCATCCTTTTCCTTTAAAGCTTTTACCTTTTGTGTCAATAACTGTGTATTCTAATCTGTAAAATCCGTTTGACAATGCTGGGGGGTTAACGTTATATGATACTCTACCTGCTTCAATATCTGAATATGTTGAATTTTGTGTTGCTTGCAAATTGGTGTATTCTACATCATTGTCTTCACTAACAATTTTGTCAAATTTGAAAATATATCCTGTCAAATCTGCAGCTTTACCAGTTGCAATATCAAACACATTAATTTCTCCCAAAAAATCATCATCTGATGCAAAAACAAATTCAAATTGATTTTGTAAATTTTTAACATCTAAGAATGAATGGAAATTTTGTACCATAAACCACCTATTTTTATATACATATGAACCTGATTCCATTAAAACTGTAATCTCTGCAATATATTCTGCAGTTGTACTTGGAACATTAAAAGTAACTTCACCTTCAGTATCATCAATTGTTTCGTTATCACTTGATTGAATTACTCCATTTTTATTATAAACATCAATAATTACCATTGAAATATTCTCATCAGATTCAACATTAATCCTAGCTAATTCACCAGGTTTAAATATATCTCTATAGTCGCCATAATTATCAGTTAAATCAACATAAACTTGAGTGTTCATAATTTCAAAAAATTCTGAACCTGCTCCTGATTTACCACTTGATGTTGCTTTTACTCTTAAAAAATAATTACCATCAGGTAATCCTCCTGGTACTGTATAAGTAAATTCAGAAGTTAATCCAGGGTCAATACTCTCAACTTTTACAAAGCTTGATGCGTCATATATTTGTCCATTAGATTTCAATTCTAAAAAGTACGTAGTTGCATTATGTTCAACTAAAGTACCATCAGCTAAGTTTTTAACTATTATATCAAATTCTGTGTTTTCATCAGACTCATAGGGTTTTTTATCAACTAATTCAACTTGAACTGACAACCCTAATACTTTAAAGAATCCTTTTACTTTTTGTTCATTGTTACTTGAATCCTTCATAACAAATTCTACATCATATTCACCAGCTCTTAACTGGATCCCAGTAGATTGAGTAACATTTGTGTTTCCATTATATACACCATAAGTTTCAACAAAAGTTACAGTTTTTCTGTTACCAGTTGGGTCTGTTACTCTAGCAGTTACTGTTGCATTAGCTAACTTTTGTCCATTTGAATAACCTTCAATTTCAAAATATGCAATACCATTTGGTTTAAATTTATCTTTAAAATTCTTAGCTTTATCTGTAATCTTAAACTTTAAATCAAATTGATCAACTGACACAACAAATGATTTTTTATCATCCAAGATAATTGTATATAATCCAACCGTACTTGGTAAAGTTATATTTTTTTCAGCCCCACTGATACCTTGAGCTGATGCATAATTAGTACCATTCTCATAATATACTACATATGAATAATTTTGAGTTGTTAGTGTTAGTCCTTCATATTTTTTTACAGTAAAACTTAGTACTGGATCAGATAGAGGTAATTGAAGAGAGGAAGCAATAATTTGGTAGGATGGTTTTTGAGCTGAGGATATTGCTTCAAAAGATAATTTGTGGGATGAGGTTGATGTGTTTGCAGTAACTGTATGGTTTCCAGCAGTCACGTTTGCTATAAAATACTCATAATATCCATCAGTGTCAGTTGTCTCATTGGACTCCAGACTACCGTCTAGATATAGTAAAACATCTGTATCATTAGTTCCTGATAATTCATCGTCAAATACATAACCAAATACCTTAACAGACTCACCGGCTGTGTATTCTTTAGCGTTCAAGTTTAATACTAAAACTTCTGCGCTAACAATCGTTGTCAACAATGTAATTATTAATAAAGTAAGAACTAATGTTTTCTTCATCCTAACACCTCTGTAATTATAAATATTGTACTACCCACTCCAAAATCTATTTTGTTCATCAGAAAAAGTAGTATATAATACTTTAGTTTCACTAAATAGTAAAAAATTAATAACTATATTACAAATTAATTATACATATATTATAGTTTAATTGACTGTATTTCACTAAATTGTTTATAGCAAGGCATACAATTTGTACTAACTTTATTGTAAGAATTTAAAACTAATTTTCTTTGTTCGTGAAATTCAAGTTGCCTTTGACACTTATCACATTTATTGTACATTTAAATTACCTCCTTTGGGAATTTAGATGTTTGATAATATCTACTTTAGAAGACATTATCTTTACATTCAGACTCCCTCCCACCCATCCAATTAAATTGGACATTTAAATATGACGTCCTCCCACGCACTAAAGTGCGGGGTTTCCTATTAAGAACTAGCTAATCCGTGATGAATTTCTTGATTCTCAATATAATTTGTTATTGAAGTTATATCATTATATCCTACCGTTACTG
>Ga0233437_1005693_pt1 | contig 13283 bp, 8 predicted proteins | sample SI_122_August201_FD_182714 | JGI IMG/M metagenome (GOLD analysis project Ga0233437, IMG submission 182714) | Seawater microbial communities from Saanich Inlet, British Columbia, Canada - SI_122_August2016_200_MG | ecosystem: Environmental > Aquatic > Marine > Inlet | place: Canada: British... | reverse complement strand
CCCCGATCGCTTTCGAGAAGGCCGTAGGTGGTCAAAGATGAGCTGAAATCCGGTGGTCATGGGGGCGTCTTCTGGAGATACGAGTAAAGTTACATGCAATAATTAGAACGTGCGTTCTATTATAGCACCTGATTTTTCTGGTTGTATAGGAATAGAGTACTATTACGGGCTTCAATCACAAATTTCCCCTCTCACGTCAGGCTGCAAGTAGCCAGACATGAAGATATTAAGACCCCGTATAAGACATCATATATGGTATAATAACAGACATCAAAAGGAGGCTGCCATGTCACGGTATCCATTGAATTTACCAGGTCAACTCAAAAAAGAAGCCGAGCATTGGGCGAACCAACAAGGCGTATCGCTCAACCAGTTCATTATGTGGTCTGTAGCGGAGAAGGTTGGCGCGTTGAGCCAATTATTGGACGACCCGGATTTTCCCCAAATTTCGTACCAGCGCGGGGCAGCGGGAACCCCAACACCCGTTTTGCGCGGTACAGGCGTGCGCGTACAAACCATCGTGGGAGCAGCACGATCTTGGGCGTTATCTCCAGACGAAATCGCTTCGGATTACGACCTCTCGAAGGCTCAAGTGCAGGAAGCGCTGGCGTTTTACGAAGCGCACCGGGGGGAGATCGATGCAGACATAGCCGCTGAAGAAAGCTTAGAGTCTGCTCATGCCTGAGCCACGGTTGCATCTGGACGCCGATACATCCAGCAAAGCGATCTACAAGGCTTTGCTAGACCGCGGGCATGATCTGACGCGCACGCCCAACGACTGGATGCGCCGCGATGCCAGCGACGAGCGCCAACTCTTGGGCGCCACCGCGCATGGGCGCTGCATCTTCACGTTCAATATCCGGGATTATGTCGTGTTAGCAAAGCAGCATCCCCGGCATGGGGGCATTATCCTGGCATCGCAATCCAGTTGGACGCTTTCCGCGTTGATCGAGGCATTGCACCGCGCTCTCAACGAGACGGATGCCGAGGATTGGGTTGGGCAAGTGCGTTGGCTGAATGATTGGCGGTAAGGCAGTGTCACCATGAACCACATCGGTGAGTTGAATGAACAACCCCTGCACGCCGCGCTTAAGGCCTGGTACGCCCGGCCAGGCGATCGGGTGGAAGTCCCTGTGGATGGCTATGTGATTGACCTGGTTCAGGGGGAGCTGCTCATCGAAATCCAGACCGGTAATTTCTCCAGCATCAAATGCAAGTTGAGTAAGCTGGTAGCCCGCTACCCGGTGCGGTTGGTTTACCCCATCGCGGCTGAAAAGTGGATCATCAAACTGCCCCAACACGACAGCGCGCAACCCCAGCGGCGCAAGTCGCCCAAACGCGGGCGTTTAGAAGCGGTATTCAGTGAACTGGTGAGTTTTCCTCGATTGCTGTTGGAAGACAACTTCTCTTTGGAAGTGGTGCTGATCCACGAAGAAGAAGTGCGCCGCTTTACGAACAAAAAACGCCGACGCAAGGCAGGCTGGATGACGGTCGAGCGGCGGTTGTTGGCAGTAGCTTCGCAGCATGTCTTTGAAAAACCATCGGATCTGAGCGCCTTGCTGCCTGGCAAATTGCCGCAAGAATTCACCACTTTCGATCTGGTGAACACTCTGGGTGTCCCGCGTAGACTGGCGCAAAAGATGGCCTACTGCCTGCGGGAGTTGAGTGAAATTGTGCCCGTTGGAAAGCGCGGTCGGGAGCGCCTCTATTCGCTGACAAACTCGATGGTGGTGGGCTAGTTGTCGACGAACCGCCTGCTTCAATCATGACAATTGGTCATCGAACGAACCGAGTGCGATAACCCCGTGATATACTTTTGAAGAAGAAAAAACCTCGCCAGGATTGCCGCCTGCGAGGGGTGGCACCCCCAAATGGGGGGTAAACACGCAGGGAAAGTGCGTGGCGACCTGATGGTAACTCAACTGGGGCCGCTCGCGCAATCTCGTCGTGAGCGGCTATTAATTAACCAGCCATCAAAACCGGCATCTTCCACATCATTACAATTATGGGTAGGGTGAAATGCTTATATCTTCGCTTCGAGTGAAAAACTTCAGATCAATCCGAGATGAAATCTTCAATTGCCGTGATTTGACAGTTCTTGTTGGTCCAAATGGGTCTGGAAAGTCAACTGTCCTTAGGGCAATTGAACTGTTCTATTCTGAAACCGAAAACATATCAGCAGATGATTTTTTCAATGAAGACACATCACAAGAAATTGTAATTGCAATAACCTTTCGTGATCTTGATGATGAAGCTATAGAACTATTTGATAAATATCTCGCTTCAGATGAAACTTTAACTGTAGACAAAGTGATTACTTGGAATGAAGAAGGAAAAAAGAAGTTTTCAACTTCTTATCATGGTGCAGCCCCTAGAAACCCTGACTTTACTCCAATTCGCGAACAATTTGGTGCAGGAGATAGAGGGGCAAAATCTAAGGCTGCTTTAGAAAAACTACAAGCCAGCGGGAAATATCAAAACCTTCCGGGCTGGTCAACATTAAGTGGCACAAAAGAATCACTAATTAATTGGGAGTACGAGCATCCTGACCGATGTGAAATGGCAAGAGATGACGGCCAATTCTTTGGTTTTAAAGAAGTGGCAAAGGGATATTTGGGGCGTTTTACACGATGTCTATATGTTCCAGCAGTTCGAGATGCCAGCGATGATGCTGAAGAGGGCAGAGATTCGATTTTTTCAGAGATGATGGATCTGGTTGTTCGCAATACCCTATCTAAAAGAAAAGAACTAAAAGAATTACGAGAAGAATTACAAACACGGTATGAAGAAATTGTCTCTTTAGAAAAGCTACCAGAAGTGGGAAATTTAGCAACACAATTATCTTCTACATTGAAGGCTTATATTCCAACCGCGGAAGTAATATTAGATTGGCTTCCCACTGCTGAATTGAGTCTCCCAAACCCTCGTGCAAAAATGCGATTAGTTGAAGATGGGTATCCATCTCCTGTGGATAAGTGTGGTCATGGCCTCCAACGGGCATTTATTTTTACGATGTTACAGCATTTAGCCGTGGCTCAAATTCCAGGATCAGTTGAAACTGAAATTTCTGAAAACAGAGATTCAAAGCCTGTTGAAAATCCTGAAGAAATCCAAAAACTTCCCAGCCTTATTCTAATCATTGAAGAGCCAGAACTGTATCAACACCCAAATCGCCAAAGACACTTTGCGAAAATCTTGTCAGATTTGTCCACTGGAGCTACTCCAGGCGTAGCTGATAAAACCCAGGTTATTTACACATCCCACTCACCCTATTTTGTGGGCATCGATAGAGTTGATGAACTTCGGGTTCTTAAAAAATGTCCAATTGTCGATGGTTTGCCCAAAGAAACCAAGGTTGTCCAAACTTCTCTGGATGCGGTTGCAGAAGAATTATGGAATATCGATGGGAAACCAGAGCCAAAATACACCGCTGAAACATTAAAACCACGACTAACCCATATTATGACCCCTAGAATCAACGAGGGATTTTTTGCGGATTTAGCCGTACTTGTAGAAGGTGAAGATGATTATTCCGCAGTGACAGGTATGGCCAAGGTATTGGGAATTGACCTTGAAAGTTATGGTATTTCCATCATACCTTGTGGTGGAAAAAATAACATTGATCGTCCTGCTGTTATTTTTAAACAGCTTGGGATTCAAACGTATTTATTGTGGGATGGAGATGAAGGAGATGGTGAAGCGAATCCCAAAGATAACCACGCCCTTTTAAAATTGGTAGGTATTAATGAAATAGAAGATTGGCCGAGTGGGATTTATGACTCATGTGCCTGTTTCAAGGTGGATTTGGAAGATGCAATGCAATCCGATATTGGAGCAAAGCAATACGATTCTTATCTTTGTACTTGTAAAGAAAAGTATGCGATTCGAAAACACAAACATGCAAAGAAAAATCCAAATGTTATCAAAGATATGATTATAATGGCCCAAAATGATGGAGTAGAATTTAATTCGTTGAGAGCCATTTTAGAGAAAATTCTTGAAATCTCAAAAATACCCACGAGTAAGTGTACAACAAACTGAACAACAACATGGATTATTTGCAATTAAATGTTCCAATGATTTTTAAAGGTAGTCAATGATTGAATCAAACAATACTGGAAATCTTGTCATTTATGACACCACAATAAATATTATTGGTGGACTTCGGGATATTGGGGTCATTTACAAAGCCATTGAGACTCATTTTAACGAAAGGGATTCTTTGGAAGATTTGATCTCGGAGAGAAATGAACTAAATCTCCGAACAGAAAGAAGTCGGATACGGGTTAAAAATGCAATAAAGGCGGCATTCCTTAACTTCAAGAATCAAGATCACATTGATCTAATCCAGAGCATTTTTGGGGAGAAAGACCAGCTACCAGAAAAGGAGTTGATCCTGTTTTGGCAGTATGCGCTATCCAATCGGCTATTCCGCGAAATATCTACCATGGTTTTTATAAAGGTTTACCTTTCGGGTAGAGCAAAAATTTCAAAGGAAGATATTATTGCTTACCTAAAGGAATTTTTGAGTCAAAATAAGCATCTTGAACTTAACTGGTCTGAGAACACCATCCATACGCTATCGACCAAATATCTCAACTTAATGACCAAATTAAATTTTCTTGAGGGAGCGAGAAGTAAATCATTAAGGTATATCAGACCATCCGATGAATCTTTGGTGCTATTTCTTTATTTTGCCAGGCTGCATGCCCCAGAAAATAAGAACATTCTCCAAAACGAAATGCTGCCACTGTCTTTTGTTACTTCCGAAGATCTTCTTGATCGGTTAAAAAGACTTTCGATAAAAGGCTATTTTGATATGACCTTCAACGGTGTTGATCTAAACATTGAGTTGACCCAAAGCTATAGAGGAATATGTGATGCCTTATACAACAGATCATAAACAGAAATTTGACGATCTGAAATTTTACATAGAGAACCAGGATCAGGTTAGAAGGCAATCTAACGGCGGAAATTCCATTTTGTTTTCATACGAGCCAGATGAAGAAAAACGCTATATAGAGAAGGCAACCGAAATTTTTGGGGAAGAAGCCGTCTTCATAGATATCAGTAAATTGTTTGTGAAATATATAGATGGGGAGGGATGGGGCGCGTTTAAGGAATATTATCAAGATTTTAAAAATACACCCCATTTGATTTTCAAATCCGATGATCCATCTACAGATTTATTTGACATGATCATTGTTGAAATTCAAGCTGCCAGTGATAACGGGAAAATCCCTTTCATTGTAAGAACAGGTTGTCTCTATGGTACGGGGATTGAAAATGTAAATATTATGGAGCATAAGGCAGTAATGAACCTTCCGGTTCCTCTTGTTATCTTCTATCCCTCCAAATTTGAAGATGATAATCTCTATTTTTTGAACTTCAAACCCGCATCGAAATACCGCTGCATGTTGGTGAAATAAGAGGCTTTCATGACTAAGATAAATGAAATTTTAACATTGGATCTTCAGGAAGATATCAAAAATGTAATTGATCTTGAAGATCGCTCCGAACAGGAAATTCAAGACGAAATTGAAGATTATATTGTTACCGAAGGTATTGGGCGTCATCTTTATAACTTCACCAATCAATATACATCCAACATAAAAGAAACCGGCGTTTGGATTTCGGGATTTTATGGCTCAGGGAAATCATACTTCGGAAAAATGCTGGGGTACATCATCGCAAACCCCATGATTAATGGTACTCCTGCTAGAGACCGATTCATCCCCCGTCTGAAGGGTGTTTCTGATGAAAGTTTAATAGAAAATTCGATTCGTAATTTAGGTTCAATAAACAGCCTGGTTGTCTTTCTGGATGTGGCTAAACAAAATACAGATCGAGGTTTAGCATTCACACTCTTTACCAACTTATTGAAAACACTTGGTTTTCGAGATGATATTTATGGCTATATGGAATTTGACCTTTTACTTGATGGAAAATATGACGATTTCCAAAATAAAGTCAGAGATAGCGAAGGCCAGGAGTGGAGTGAGTTGAAAATAAGCAACCGATTGGTTGCCAAGGTAATGCGCAGCACGTATGCTTCAATGGGCTACAGCGAAGCTGATTATAACGATACTTACAATACGTATAGTTTTGCAATCGACAATTTTTCTGCCAGCAAATTTAAAACAGAGCTTGAAAAATATCTTAAATTTAGGCCCGATGAGACCATCATATTTATTTTTGACGAAGCGAGTGAGGCAATTAGCCAGAAAAAATATACCCTCTTGGATCTTGAAGGGATTAGCGAGGCGCTCTCTGGCATCAGCAATAAAGTCTGGACAGTTGCTATTGCTCAGGAAAAGCTTGATGATGTGATTAATAACGCCAATGTAAGTCGTAATCTACTTACTAAAGTTACACACAGATTCAAAACAAAAATCCACCTTGAGGCAACTGAGGTCGATGTCATCATTCGCAGTCGCTTGTTGCAGAAAAAAGATAAATATTATGATCAATTAGTTCGTTACTACCAGACAAACGAAGGCCTTGTTACGGATGCTACCAACCTGAAATCTTCTTTTCCGACTAAAACAACCTCTGCAGAAGAATTTGCCACCTACTATCCATTTCATAAATATCAGTTTGATATTTTGCAGAAATTCCTATTTTCATCAAAAACGCTGGTGGCAACCCAAATTGCCGCTCGGGGAATGATCATCACTACCTTTGACGTGCTTCGAAAACAAATGCGGGATCGGGAATTATATGCCTTTACACCGGGCCACGCTATCTGCACGGAAGCCCAAACCGCACCCCCTGTGGGCTTGGTAAACAAATACGATACTGCCCGCAAAATCCTTCGTGAGAAGAACTTGGGCGTAGATGGGGAAAAATTACTCAAGACCATCCATTTACTATCTGATTCTGAGGTTGTTTCGCCAACGCTTGAAAACATTACCAAGAGCTACATTACCGATATCACTACTTATTATGAAATCAAACCTAAAATAGAGGAAGCGCTTCAATTATTGGATGACGCCAGAGTACTTCTTCCATCCAACAATAATTACAAGATCACATCTGATCTTGAAGGCAAGCTTCTGGATGAGATGAAGGAATTTAGAGTTGAACTTTTCACTAAGAAGCGCTTTCTGATCAAATACCTCCAGACCAATAAATTCTTTAATTCGGTGGCTACTCTGAGTGATGGTTCAGATTCGTTTAAATTCAGTATTTTGTCTGATCAAGATGACGAGTTGAGCAGTGCTGGCAGTAAACAGTTGAAGTTAACTGTTTACAGTTTATTCAATATCAGCGAAAACCGACAAGACTTTGTTGAGCAGATCAAGTTAGAAACCCAATACAACAAAGATCTGATCACTCTTATTCCTGACAACAGTGAGTTTTCTCAAATTGATAAGCTAATTACCGAAATCAAACGCTATTCATTTATTGAGGAGAACAATTCGAGCACAACTGACTCCAATAAACGGCAGATTATTCGTGATTTTGCCATTATTCGTGAAGAAAAAGAAAAACAGTTTCGAACAAAAATTGAAAATGCTTATAAAAATGCATCAATCATCTACATGTTTGACGAGCATCTCCTGAATAGTGATACCTTCAAAGAGATCATTAGCAATATCCAGCGAAAAGTGGTGAAAAATATTTACACTAAGAGACTGGAAGCCCAATTGTCGGAAGGGTTAGTTCCTAAAATATTCAGCAGCCGCAAAGAAAATCTTAGTGGTCTTTTCTCAGGGGATGACTTCAACTTTTTCGACGCCAATGGCAACTTCATTGGGGAACATCTGAAAGTTATCGAAGAAATAAATGGCAAGATTTCGTCCCGATTTGTTGATGGTAGATCCCTGGAGGCCGACCTTTCTGGGCCTCCATGGGGTTATTCTTTCGGAACGATTGTTACATCCTTGGCATCTTTACTTCGAGCCGGACGCCTTTCTGTGAAACATAATGGCAATCCTTGGTTTTCGCATGAACAGAAAGGGGTTCACGATGCCTTCACAAATGCCACACGGTTTAAATCGGCCGATTTCAAATCCATAACAGCCACGCTTTCAGCCGCACAAAAAAACCAGGCTGTCCAGTTATTATTGGATCTGGAAATAGATGATCATACAGGCCGCAAGGTGGATTGGAATACCAATGATTTCGATTTGGCCGATGCAATCCGGTTGCTGGCTGACCATTTCCTGGGAGCATTGACCACCCTGAACAGCACTGTTGAAAGTTTTGATCTGCTATTTCCAAATGTATCCAATCAACAAAGCATTTTACGCGAGTATTCCGGCAAAGTTACGGAAAGCAATTACATAGAAAAAGTAGAATACTTGCTGGATACCGGCGATACGTTCAAATCATCTATACAGACCATTCTAAAAGCACAGAAATTTATCAAGAGAAATTTCTCCAGGGTTAGAGAATACAAACGTTTCATTGAAGCTGTGACAACTGAGTTGAAAAAAGCGGATCAATCGGATGATGGAATTCTTGAAGCCCATGATGAGTTCATCCGGCTGTACAAACAAGATATGGTGAATAACTATACCCAGCTTCAACAGCAAGCCCAAATTGTAAAAGACAGCTACTTCAAGCTACTCAAACACGCAGCTTCTGGAATGACCCATGAATATCAAATTCTTGAAGGTAAGGTTGATGCTGGATTGCGGGACTTGAAGAAAGATTATCCAGTTGAACTGAACGAGCAAAATCTAAACAAACTCAACGATCTCAAACACTACTGTTTGGATCGGATCGTTACGGAACCAAGCCTTGAATTTTCCATCACCTGCAAGAACAGTGGTTATTCTCTATCGGATGTGCTTAATTACACTGCATTGGTTTCCGCCAAAGAGCATGAATTGCGGATGATTCAAACCAGGTTTATTTCAGAAGCACCCGAAAAATATGAAGTGCCAAAACAACCCAGAAAGATTCATTTGCGGATACCAGTGAGAGTGATGAAAGTTCAAGCGTATCGATCCTTGTTGATGGAGCAACTTTCCGCATTGGCAGCAGCTAATCCGGATGAAGAGATCGAAATCGATATCGAGAATCAAGAGTAAAAGGTTCCCCATGAAGCTGCCCGACCATGTAGATATTCTCCGTAATTTGATTACTGCTGCTTTTGACAAGCAGTTTGCCCGCCTGGGTTTTGGGCCATCGAAACAGATCGAGTTAGAAAAACTGCCCCAGGAATTGCACCTCAGGCGGCGGCGCTTCGAAGAGATGCTTCAGAGCCATATACGTGAAACCGGCTCTTATCAAAACGGCCGTGAAAAGCTAGTAGATGAGCTGACTTTTACACTCTTCAACCGCATCGCGGCCGTCAAGGTGATGGAAGCCGCCAGTCTCATTCCGCCTATTATTACCAAGCAGCCTGAGCACGGAGACCGTTCATTTGGACATAAAGCCTGGCTGGAAATTCGCCCTGATATGCGCGGCGAAGAATTAGAAGGCATTCGGGAGTACATCCTGCATGCCTTCAATGAAATGGGCGACAACCTGCCTTTATACAGCCGAACCTATCCCTACGCCCTGCTGCCAGACCCAATCAGTCTGAACGAAATTATTGATGCTTTCAACGCAGTAGAGAAAGATCCCCAGGTGGGGAATGATATCTGGCAAAGCGATGATGTGCTTGGCTGGCTCTATGAGAGTTATAACAACGCCAAAAAGGAAGCATTCAAGGATAGCGGGGAAAAGACGGAATATGACAAGATCTCATTACAATCCCAGGTTTACACACCTCGTTGGGTAGTCCAATTTCTGGTGGATAACTCACTGGGCAAGCTCTACCTGGAGATGTATCCTGATTCAGAAATTAAGAATCGTTACAAAATCGCCAATGCCCCTACAACTCAAGAGCGCGAACGCAAGCAACTGCCAGAAATCAAACTGATCGATCCCGCTTGTGGTTCCGGGAATTTCTTGCTGTATGCTTTTGATTTGTTTTATGATCTGTATCTCGATCAGATTGAAAACTATGGCGCCGACTATGATGAAGATCAAATACCGCAACTGACCATCGAGCATAACCTGCACGGAATCGATCTGGACAACCGCGCCGTTCAACTGGCTCACCTTGGTCTTTACATCAAAGCTCGTAAAAAACATCGCAATGTTGGCAACTTACAATTCAATGTGGTTTCATCGGACTTCTATCTGCCAGATTACGAAGTTGTGCGGCACATTTTTGAATCAGGCACCCAAATGGACAAAAACCAGAAAGCCTTGATTACAGATATCTGGGAAGATTTGCGAAATGCATATAAGTTTGGTTCGCTGATCCGTCTGGACGAAAAAATAAAAGCCAGGTTTAGAGAACTGGTGTCGAAGCGAGTTGAATTACAACCGAAGATGTTTACGGATCAAGAACTTGGGGCAAAACCGAAACCTGTGCAGCGAGAGCTCTTTTTAGAACAAGATATCAAACAGGAGCAGAAATTCGCTGCTAGCTTCTTCAGCAACCTTAAAGCTACCGTAGAGCAGTATGCGCAAGCACAGGGAAATCCTTTTATAACCAATAAAACTAGGGATGCTGTAAATTTCTTAAAATCATTATCAACGGAATATGATTTGGCAACTACCAATCCTCCCTATACGGACAGTGGAGATTTTGGCCCTGAGTTGAAGGTTTTTATTCAAGAAAACTTCAAAAAACCAATCAAATTTCATCCTAACTTATATGCTACATTTATAAAACGTTGCGATGAGTTTACTGGTGATGACGGGAAGATTGCCATAATCCATCCCCGGACATTCATGTTTATAAAATCTTTTGAAGATGTACGTAAATTCATCCTTGATAAATTCCACATTAATGTTTTTGTTGATTATAGCTTGAGTAATCTTTTTGGATCGATTATGGTTGATCCAGCATTTTATGTGTTGGAAAAGGGGGCAAACGAAGATCATCTAGCTTGGTTTATCTCTCTAGATCAATATACTCGCACTCCAAATGAAAAACACAAAAAGGATTTTTGTTTACAGGCACTAGATGACCATATTGCTGGGATAAATAATGAACACAATTATTCCATACCACAATCTAAACTAATAGTTATAAAATCTTGGCCTTTTATTTTTTGGATATCTGATGATTTCCGAGAGAAGTTTAGCAAAGGTTTTTTAGAAAATTATGCAACAGCGTGTAAAGGATTAACAACATCTAATAATGATAGATTCCTAAGGCATTGGTGGGAAATATTGCCGGATCAAATATCTCAAGACTATTCACAAGATAAAAAGAAATGGGTTTTGTTTGCAAAAGGAGGTCCATATAATAAATGGTTTGGAAATATTTGGCTTGTTGTAAACTGGGCCGAGAATGGATATGAGATTAAGAATTTCTTTGATTCAAAAGGGAAGCTAAGATCAAGGCCTCAAAATGAACGTTTCTATTTCCAAAAGGGAATAACTGGAACCTTCAATAGTTCAAAAGGTGAGTCTTTCCGATATTTGGAAGCAAATCATATTACAGAAGGATGCTCAGGAGGAATTTATGTAAAAAACGAGAGCCTTGATAACATTTTCTACTCGATGGCTTTATTAAATTCCAAATGTGTATCGTATATTCTTGGATGTTTAAATCCTACCGCAGGCACGCAAATTGGTGATTTACAAAGAATACCTTATGTGCCATCTACAAATGCCACAGTGTCAAAAATCTCTCATTTGGTTGATAAATCGATTTCCATAAAAAAACAAATAGCTGTTTATTCTCTGGTGGAAACATCATTTCAAAAGTCACCTGTTGTTGTTTTTTCACATAATGGTGATCTAAAAGCTTCATTCTCTAGTTTTTTCAACTATGAAAATCACCTTCAAACGCATGTGCTTATCAACGAAGCCATCATCGATGAGAAAATATTCGAAGTTTATGATCTTACAGAACAAGACAAAGAAATTGTTCTTGCCAAAGAGGGAGAAAGCATTGGTGGTTTGCCAGTTAGTCCAGAAGCTCGAGATGCCTATCTAGCTGAAGATTTAGCAGTTAAGGAATATCCCCTGGATGATATTAGGTACTTTATTGATGCATTACCAGAAAAGAAGTTTGTTATTGAAGAAAGAGAAACTATTGAAAGAGAATTTCCAACTCTTTATCAGAATAACAATGATCTTGAAGAGTTCTGCATCCGTTACCAAGTTCACCCTATTAATGTTTGGTTCTGGTTCAAACAAAGTAATGTGATTCCTCAACAACGTATGAACACCCTAGCAATGGAATTACTTGCAGACTTATTTCGTGAAATATTGATGGAAGATGATGATGGTATCATCCCATTGGTTCCTAACACCGGAGAAAAGATTCTACTTGAACGCATCGAAGAGAAGTTCCGAGAAAAAGGCTTATCAACAGCACAGTATTCGCAATTTGATTTTGTATTGGGAAGATCAGTTAAGGAATATTTGAACAACCATTTCTTTGCGGAACTTTCGGATCATCTCAACCTATTTATGTATTTACCCAAAACACCATTTATCTGGCATCTTTTCAGTGGTCCAGAACAAGGTTTTGACTGCTACCTGATCATTTACAAATGGAGCCGGGATAAGCTCATGCGTATCCGCTCGGTTTATATCGAAAACCGTGAGCGCGCTTTAGTTAACCGTCAGAGCGATCTAGCCGGGAATGACAGCGCAGATGCACAGAATGAAAAGGATAAAATCTTTAAGCAATTGAGAGAAATTGAGGCCTTCAAGGTAAAGATTGACGAGTTGCTAGCCGAAGGCTACGATCCGAAGCTAGATAATGGCGTGGGGAAAAACATCGCTCCCTTGCAGAAAAAGAAGATGATTCCCTATGAAGTACTCACAGCGGGGCAACTCAAGAAATACTTGAACGCCGATTGGTAGAAGGAACCGATTATGATTGATGCTTGGCTTAAAAGTGATCTTGGAAAAATATTCGATAATCACCCGGTGGCGGTGTTGATTGATGAGTCCGGTGATACTGAATTTTTGCTGGATATAATTAAAAATCAATACACTATCCATATTGCGAATTCAGAAATCGAAGAACTGCATGTCAAATATCAGATCGAGCGGGAACAGCCATCATCGATAAAATATTTGATCTATACCCGCACGGCGAAAAATGAACTTAAATTTGTCCGCGAATATTGTGAAACCAACGGCTGCCTGGAAATCCGCTATCTGCAAAATTATGTCAAGGAAAAAGTTCACCAAACTCTAAACCTGAATATTAACCTGCCTAAAGATGAACTCGTCGCTGCTGCCAAAATCAGTGTAGGAAAAGATCGCACTTATTGGATGGACTTGAGCCATAAAGGGGCGACGGAAAT
>Ga0233437_1005691_pt1 | contig 13284 bp, 12 predicted proteins | sample SI_122_August201_FD_182714 | JGI IMG/M metagenome (GOLD analysis project Ga0233437, IMG submission 182714) | Seawater microbial communities from Saanich Inlet, British Columbia, Canada - SI_122_August2016_200_MG | ecosystem: Environmental > Aquatic > Marine > Inlet | place: Canada: British... | reverse complement strand
TACCTATGGACCGGGTATTGTTTTTGGGCTTTTCATTGCGTTAAGTCCTGCTGTTTTACTAATGATTTGGATTATTTATTCCAAGAATTGGAAATTGAATTGGATTCAGAAATCAGGAATACTAGGTACTGTTTTAGTTTTTCTAATAGTTGGCTTAATTGCAAGTATCAAGATTGGGGGCGGTGGTGATCTGCATAACATGGATATGTTGATAATCACAATTTTATTTTTAATTGCTGAGGTATGGAATACTGTTTGGGGAAATTTATATAAAAATGAATCCAATGGGGTTATTCTTTACAATTTATCAATATTATTATTAATTGTCCCAATTTTCTGGGCATTACGTGGGGGGGAACCATTGCGCAATTTATTGTCGGATACCGAGGGCGATATAGTTCTTGCAATCATCCAAAATGAAGTTGATCGAGTGCAAAACAATGGGGGGCACGTATTATTTATGGATCAAAGGCAATTAATTACGTTTGACTATATTCATGAAATTGTGCTTTTTGACGAATATGAAAAAAAGTTAGTAATAGACAAAGCCTTTGATGAAGACTTAGCTTATTTCCAGGATTTTAATAATGATTTGGAATCGCATAAATTCGATTTAATTGTTTCAGAAAAATTATATACAGGATTAAAATCGGGATCTATATTTTCAGAGGAAAACAATTATTGGGCAATTTGGGTAGCCAGACCAATAACAGAGCATTATTGTCCACTTGTTATTTTTGATAATATTAATTTGCAATTAATGATTCCAGGCGAGGATTGCTAGAATAATGAAAGTAAAATGATATTATTTCATTGACCCAAAAATCGGACTTTAAATGATTAATAAATCTAAATGATTTTTTTAATGGAAGAAAGTTATTATTTATGGATAATAAAAATAAATTTGGTGCTTTGCAGTTTATAAAAAATATTGTTTCAAATGGGGGTCTTTTTGTAATAAACACAGTAATAAGTTTTTGGTTTACACCATACTTACTTCGGTCTCTTGGTTCCGAACATTTTGGTTTTATCCCATTGGTTAATTCTGTAGTCAATTATTTTGGGATAATTACCCTCTCTTTAAATGCCTCAACAGGCAGATATTTGATGATCGAGTTAGAAAGAGAGGACGATGAAAAATCTAACCAGATTTTCAACACTTCCCTAGTGGGGATCTTAGCGATGATCTTGGTTGCTATTCCTGTGGGCGCATTGTTAGTTTACTATGCTTCAGATATCTTTCAGGTGCCGGTCGATAGCAAAAGAGATATTCAGTTCTTATTGATTGGTAGTCTATTTGCTTTCTTTTTGACGACCTTGCGGTCAGGTTTTTCAATTGCATCATTCTCGCAAAATCGGTTTGATCTGCGCAATATGCTCTCCTTTATGGGGCGGTTGGGACAAGTTGGAATCGTATTACTCCTGTTTACAATTGATCAACCTAACTTGATTTATGTGGGTACTGGAATCATCGTTGTTTCACTTATTTCCTTAATGGGTGATCTATATCTCTGGAAAAAATTACTGCCTGTTTTGAAAATCAAACTTGGAATGTTTAATAAAGACTTATTCAAAGATATGCTTGGGACTAACTTTTGGATGTTGATCAACCGTATAGGTTTTTTGATATTTATGAATATTGAAATGATTGTCGCAAACCGATATTTTTCACTGTCAATGGCGGGTATGTATGGGGCCTTATTAACGATTCCAAATAATTTGAGGACAATTGCCAATACAGTTAGTGGGGTTTGGGGGCCATTGATAATATCAAAATATGGCCGTGATGATATTTCAGGGATTGATCGTGTTGCCAAAACTTCTATTAAATTAGTAGGTCTAGCAATCGCATTGCCAATCGGGTTTGTGAGTGGTGTTTCAGGTGAATTTTTAGGTTTTTGGATAGGAACAGAGTATATAGCTTTAAAATGGGTTGCGGTCGTAATGGCATTCAATATTCTAATCAATACAGTAACCCTGCCGTTAACGGCCATATTTCGTGCAATGAACAAAGTCAAAATCCCCGCTGTTATAACCGGATTGACTGGGATCGTTTATTTTATTGTTAGTATATTACTTGCAAAACAATTCGGCGAAATAGGATTGGCGGCTGCAGGCGGGATTGTTTTATCGTTTAGGAATATATTTTTTGTATCGATCTATAGTGCTTTTCTTATGAAAAAGAAATGGTGGCATTATTTAGTGAATTTAATACAGTCTCCAATTATCACCATTATTGTTGCTCTGATATCTTATTGTCTTATGCAAATTGTCGAAGTACAGAATTTTTTAGAACTACTAGTAGTTGGAGGCGTTATTTCAATAATTTATGGAATTTGTGCTTATAAATTTGGATTATCACAAAACGAAAAAGATACTATTTTAGGAATTGTAAAACAAAAAACTAGGAGGATATATGATAAGAAAAATGAAAAATGAATATTATAGGAGAAAAGAAATTTATTTTAGAATGAAGACATTAATTTCTTCAGGATTTGGTCGAAAAAATAATGATTATTTTCTTGTATCTTACCCCAAATCAGGGAATACATGGGTAAGATTTATTCTTGCGAATTTATTTAAATCAGATCAAGAGTCTATAAATTTTACCAATGTTGGAGAATATGTCCCAGATATTTACAAAGAGATGGACATTCAAACGTTGAGAAATGATTCTTCTGGGTTTAATAATTTTTCTTTACGCTTGCTAAAAACACATGACAATTATTCATTTATATTTAAAAATACTAATGTTGTTTATGTTGCTAGGGATGGCCGAGATACATTAACTTCTTATTATTATTATATTAATGCAAGAAAAGAGACCCCGGTTAAATTACAAGATATAATTATTCAAGGAACTACCTATGGGTTGTGGTCAAATCATGTTTTGAATTGGATAAAATCAAGAGATCACAAAAAATTTTTCTTACTTAAGTACGAGGATATGAGAACCAATGCTCTAATAGAAACGAAAAAGTTGCTAACATTTCTTGATTTAAAGATAGAAGAAGAAAGCATTAAAAAATCAATTTCACTGTCTACAGTGACCAAGATGAAAATTATTGAACATGAATTTGGGCATCCTGTCGAAAAACGTGTGGGAACAGGAAAGAACGTTCCTTTTGTTAGAAAGGCTCAAATTGGAGATTGGAAAAACCTTTTTTCTGAAAAAGATACTAGATTGTTTTGGAAGTATCATTCAAAAGGGATGGACATACTGGGATACGAAAAAAATGTCTGATAATAATCTAAAGTACATTTTTTGTATTAACTCTGGAAGAGTCGGTTCAGAATATTTAGCTAAATTATTGGACTCAGCTGAAAATTGTATTGGGTTTCATGAACCGAAACCAAAAATGATTGGTGTTTATACAAAACTAGTAAAACATTTTCCATATTCGTGGTCCAAGCCGATTAGAGTTCTAAAAATAAATAAAATAAAAAAACGATTTTCCGTTTTAAGAATGAATGAAAATGTATATGCAGAAACAACAAATATGTTCATAAAAACATTTTCTGATGTGGCTGGGGAGAATTTTAAAAATATTAATGTGATATTTCTAAAAAGAAAATTAATATTCGTTTTGAAAAGTTTTGTTGATTTGGGATATTTCTTGCCTGAAAGAAAGGAGGCAAAAAAATGGTTCACTAGTTCTAATTCAATTACTTCTGCAATAAAAGCAATAAAGAAAGATTATGAGATGGATCAAATAGAATTAATTATTAGCTATTTGATTGATATTGAGGCAAGAGGAAATAGATTTAAATTGCTTTATCCAGAAATACCAGTTTTTGAAGTTAATATTGAGCAATTAAATAAAATTCATTTTGTAAAAAGTTTATTTAGTAAACTAGATTTGAATTACTCAAATAAAACAGGATTTTTAATAGGTGATAAAATTAATTTTAGGAATAAGAAAAAATTACTAAACACAGAGCTAGATTATTTACAAAATAGAATAGATGAGTATTTAAAGAAAGCAGAAGAAATGGGTATTAAAATCCCTTCATCGTTATATTTATAAATCTATGAACTCAGATAAAAATATAAAACCTATTTTGATTACTGGAGCTCACCGTTCTGGAACTACTTGGATTGGGAAAATCATTAGCTCTTCAAAAACAGTGAGTTACATTCACGAGCCATTTAACATTAATAACCAATTTGGAATATATCATCATAAATTTGATTATTGGTTTACATATGTGAACAGTATTGAAGAAAATCAAGTGGCGAGGGCAATACAGAATACATTGTCATTTAATTATAATTACCTCTCTGCAATGAAGAATTTTCGAATAATTCCCTTTGCCAATCCACTGTCAATCACAAAAGAGTTTATAGGGTATAAATATGCAAAAACTTTTAATCAACGCCCTTTAATGAAGGACCCTTTAGCTATTTTTTCAGCAGAATGGCTTTATAAGATTTTTAATATGGATGTTCTAATTACTATTAGGCATCCAGCTGCCTTTGTCGCCAGCCTAAAAACCAAAAATTGGGTGCATGATTTTAATCATTTTTTACAACAACCGGAATTAATTGAAGATCTATTAATTGATTATGTTAACGAAATTACAGATTTTGCTGAAGATCAATATGATATTGTTGAACAGGCATCTCTTTTATGGAAGATAATTTATTCAGTAGTATATAAATATTATCTGATGTATAAAAATGAATGGATATTTATTCGTCATGAAGACTTATCTAGAGATCCAATTTCTGAATACAAATTGTTATTTCAAAAACTAGATATTAATTTTACTGATAATATTATTAGTACGATAAATAAACACAGTCAGGTAAATAATCAAATGAATCGGAAGTTTATAAAAAAAAGTCACATTAGTAGGAATAGTAAAAACAATATTTTGAAATGGAAAAATGAATTGACTAAATCTGAAATCCAAAGAATAAGGGATATTGTGAATCCAATTTCAAAATTATTCTATTCTGATTCGGAATGGTAATTTGATATTATGATTTTAGAAAAGAATAATCAAAATTTCCCGTTAGTGAGTATTGTTACTCCTTCTTACAATCAAGGAGAATATATTGAAGAGACTATTCAGTCTGTTTTAAATCAAAATTATCCAAATATTGAATATATTGTTATTGATGGGGGGTCTAAAGATAGGTCTAAGGAAATTATCCAAAAATATGCTGATAAAATATCTTATTGGGTTAGTGAGCCTGATAATGGTCAAGCAGATGCCATCAACAAGGGGTGGGAGATGTCTACAGGGGAATTTATTGGATGGATAAATTCCGATGACATACTCACTTCAACTTCTGTTAATGAAGTGGTTAAAACTTTTTTAAAAAATCCAGCGTTGGGTTTAGTTTATGGAGATTTAGAAAGAATTAATGAATTAGGGGAATTCATCGAATATAGTTCTTATTCTGAATTTAATCTTAAAGAAATGGTACGAAAAGCTGGGTGGATTTCTCAGCCAGGTAGTTTAATTAAAAAAGCTGTTTATGAAAAAGTTGGAGAACTAGATGCATCTCTTCATTTTCAAATGGATCTTGATTATTGGTTAAAAATTGGGCTTAACTATCCAGTTGAATATCTACCTTATCCCGTAGCAAAATTCAGACAACATACACTTTCGAAAACAAATAGTAGTTCTCATATTGCTGCTAATGACATTATTAAAATTTATTCGAAGTTTTTTTCCAGAAAAGACCTTCCTGCTGAATATCTTTTAATTAAGAGAGAGGCTTTCAGCAATGCTTATATATATTCTGCTAGGGCCTTTATGCGGTCTGAAAAATACTGGGATGCTTTACTTTCATTAAAAAAATCAATTTTTGGTTATCCCCAAGCCCTAACAAATACAATAATTTGGAAAACAGTAATTGAAATTATTTTTATTATCTTTATGGGCGGATATAAATCAAAGAGATATAAAAAATACAAGGTATTTATGAAAAATATTCGGTTTAAAACGAAGGGCTAAAGAATGAAAAAAATATCTAAAAAAATAATATTTTTTATTCCCACTTTAGAAGGAGGAGGGGCCGAACGCGTTTTTCTGAATTTAGCCAGAGAGTTTATTGGTCTGGGGCACAGCGTTGATATTGTATTAAAAGAAAAAACCGGTGAACTACTCCCGTTAGTACCCCAAGAAATCAGAATAATAAGTTTGAAATCCTCCCGCATGTTTGCTACCTTAATCCCACTAATAAATTATCTCAAAAAAGAAAAACCTGATATTCTGATTTCGGGACTAGAATTACCAAATACTATTGCATCGCTTGCTTCATTACTCACAAATTTAGAAACAACTTTTATACTTACCTTCCACAGCATAATTAGTGAATTATCAATATCATCACCAAAAAGAAATATAGAAAAGGGCTTTGCTAGATTGCTTTATCCTGTTGCAGATCAATATGTTGCAGTTTCAAAAGCGGTTGCAAAAGACATAGTCCAATTTTATCGTTTGCCTTCAGAAAAAATTAATGTTATCTATAATCCTGTTCCAGTTCAGGAAATTCAAAAGTTAGCAAAAGAGCCAGTAGATCATCCCTTTTATCAAAGTGGATCACCCATAATTCTTGGAATTGGACGTTTGGTTAGCGGGAAAAATTTTGATATATTAATCAATGCATTTTCCCAATTACAAGGAAACCATAATGCAAAACTGATCATATTAGGCGAGGGAGAAATGAGAACAAGTTTAGAAATGTTAATTGAAGATTTAGATATTAAAAAAGATGTGGCCTTGATTGGATTTGAAAAGAATCCTTACAAATTTTTGAGCAAAGCAAAAGTTTTTGTTCATACTTCATCAACAGAAGGATTTGGGTTGGTACTGGTTGAAGCTTTGGCTGCTGGTTGTCCAGTGATATCAGTAAATAATTCAGGGGGGACTTTGGAAGTGTTAGATTATGGAAAATATGGACGAATGGTGCCTACTGGAAATATAGAGAAATTAACAAAAACCATTGGTAGCATAATTATGAATAGTAAAAAAGAAACCAAAATATATGATTGGTTAAATCAATTTTCCCCAGAAATCATTGCAAAAAAATATTTAAAATTAAAATAACAGGTGTTGTGTTTGGTGAACAGTTATGCAAAAAAAACTTACCATAATTCTTGAAAATTTAGCAGGTGGGGGCGCTGAAAGGAATTTAACAATATTAATGAACCATCTTGCTGAGGCGGATTGGGGAATTGATCTGGTTTTAGTAAAAAAAGAAGGGAAATTTTTAGAAAACCTATCACCAAAAATTAAAGTTCATGGCTTACATGCTAGAAACCTAATTTTCAGTCTACTCCCTTTAATTAAATATATAAAAAGAAACCAGCCCCCTATTGTTATTTCCTCACTCGATTTAATGAACTTAATCACCATTATAGCCGTCAGAATCGCTGGTGTAGGCACAAAATCTATTATACGGGTTGCAAACTCAATCTCTAAACAAGTTCGTACACCAATTAAAAAAAGGTTAGAAAAATTATTATTGACACTTATTTACCCACTGGCAGATCAAATTGTAATCGTGTCAAAAGACGCAGCCTTTGACTTATCGAAATACGCAAATATCCCTCTAGAAAAAATCAAGGTGATTTATAACCCAGTAATTTCTCCTGATCTAATAAAAAAAACACAAGACATTCCTAGCCATCCTTGGTTTGAGAACCAATCGATTCCTGTCATATTAGCAGTTGGCAGATTGAATCAACAGAAAAACTTTTCGAGATTAATTCGGGTTTTTAGAAAAGTGAGAGACCAAATGGAAACCCGTCTTTTAATTTTGGGAGAAGGAGAGGAAAGAGAAAAATTGAATGACCTTATAAGATTATTAGGCTTAGAGAAAGATGTAGATATGCATGGTTTTGTTGCCAATCCTTATTCATACTTAAGTAATGCATCAGTTTTTGCACTATCTTCCAATTACGAAGGCTTACCAACAGTTTTGATCGAAGCATTAGCATGTGGATGCCCAGTCGTAAGTGTAGATTGCCCCAGCGGACCCTCAGAAATTTTAGATAAGGGAAAATATGGTTTTCTTGTCCCGATTAATGATGAAGAATTATTTGCAAAAAGAATCATTGAAACATTAAAGGGGATTAAAAAAGAGGTGCCTGAAGCATGGTTAGAGCAATTTACTTCAGATATTTCTGGGAAAGAATACATAAAAACTATTGAGGCGGTTGGAACCCCAACGCCTGAACTTATGACACTCTTATTTTGCTATTTATTATCTGTTATTATATGCCTACTCTTACTTTGATTGATCTCCCCACCAGAGCTAAAATTACTTAATGTAACTGTTCTTTTGCGACATTCTAACCAGGTATAAAGTTTTTTACTTTAATGATAATTCGCATTACTTGAGATAGAAAATATTTTTTGCAACTTATAGTAATTATTTTGTTACAGTAAAAAACACACTTTTTATATATTGTTATTTCAAAGAATCCACGTCTTCAAAAAGCTTTTTCAAATGTTCATCAGACATATCCATTATCGGTTCATACATAAAAGCATTGAGATGTATATTTTCTGGTGTCATCAGAATTACTCTTTGAATAATTCCAATTTTATCGAGTTCGTTCGGAAATAACTCTTTGAACTTAGTTAACAGCTTTGGGGTTTGATTAGATCGAATGCTTTCTACAAATTCGCTGTCGTTTATTTTCTCCGCCAAAAATTTTTCCGCGATTATTCTAATAGCTATCGAAAGAACAATCTTGTCCTCCAAGTTGATACTATCTTCATCATGTAGGCATTTGGAGGCCTCTTCTCGGATAATTTGGATTACGACTTTTTCGCTATCTGGAGATTCTCCTTCAGAATGAAATAAATTATTGAAAATTCCATCAACCTCCATTTGGAGAATTTTTGCAGAATTGCTCTTCCAATGCAGCAATGAAGTGAGTGTAATAAAGTCTTGGTCTTGAACACCCTTGGTATATTCAATTATATTTCGCATGAAGGGGATTGAAGCAATCATCTTTTTTGAATCTTTGAAGAAATTGCGTTTCCAGTCTTTAATGAAAATGTTTTTTATCCCACTAGCCTGCTTAAAGGAAATACCATTGATGTCCCTAATAGCAATCAAACAATTTATATAGGAGACGAATCTGCTGTTAATAGTTCGAAAGAAATCGAAATTATGGGTCATAATGATTTGTTTAAAATGGGGTTCTTCTGCTATATCCATAAGATACTGAATAATGGCGTACTTATTCCTGTAATCAAACGAGTCGGCAATGTCATCAATCAAGAATAGGGTTTCCTGTTTCGCCTTTTTTCGAACTTCAATCTCGAAAATAATATTCAAAATATAGAGTGCTTTCTTCTCACCTGTGCTTAGGACCTTCATCAACTCCGGCTTCTCTACCAAGACTTGGTCCATTCCATCATTATAAATAAATCCCAAACTGAGAATAGGTGATTGCCCTAACATGACTGAGACTTTGTTTTTAGCAGTTAATTTAAAAGGAACAAAAAAACGGTTATTGAAAATTTCAATGACCGATTCCCACTGTGTTTTCTGTTTACCTGCCTCCTCCTCAATCTCCTTTTTGCGCTCCTCACTAGCATGATATTTTTCAATTAAATCATTATAAAGTTCAATATGCTCATAAATATATGACCTCAAAACTTCCCTTTTGAATTCTTCAATATTTGCCAGCTTGGGGAGTATTTCCTCGTGGTCTATCAGATAAGCATTAAAACCTCTTAAGACAGCATGCTTAGTGATTAGGTTTTCAATTTCTGCGTATTTTTTCCTCAGGTCCTCATCGTTCGAAATGCCCTCCTTTTCTTTCGCTATAAACTCTTCTAACTGATCCCTGCTGGTGATTTCCAGCTTCTTATCCGCATTCAAGTTGACTGTATGCTTAGCATCGAAAAAACCATTTTTAGAGAGATTCTTTGCAATTTGATCAGCATTATAATAGTTGAAAGTACCCTTCTTAAAAAATGTAGAGGCATCCAAAAGTTCATTATATTTTTTAATATAATTCTCAATTGCTGTCTTGAAATCTTCCTTTTCAAGAAACTCTAATACCCTATCATTAAAAATGAGATCGTAGTCAATATCTGCAAATGGAGCCTCTTTATGTGACAGTAGTAAATCCTCAAGCCGAACCAATGCGGAATAGAACTCATCATCATTGTTGGTGAAATTAGAGGATATCTCTTTTTCTAAGTCTTTCTTTGAACCGGATTGTTCCTTAATAGCCTTTAGGAAAGCCTGCTTGGTTTTATCAATTTCGCGGAAAAGTTGTTCATATTCTTTTCGCAAATTATTATCCACTAATAAAACAGAAGTTTTTTCATTATGGCTTAAGTCCTCGTTTGAGGGGGGGATGATAAAAACACTTTCACTGTGTAGATCAAGACCATTCTCATCGGTTATTTTTCTGATGGTATCTCTGTGGGAAAATATTCGATCCCTTGATAAATAGCCATCGGTTATATCTTTGAAAGTTTGTGCGAGGGAAGACTTCATTGAACCATTAGGAGCGTAGATGGCATAAACCTTCTGATCAGAGAAATCTATTTGGTACTTAAGTTTTTTTATTCCATAGCAGTTTTCAAGTTCAATATTTAACTTTTCCAATATGGCACCATCCTTTGCAGTTACATACCATAGTCCAAGGCAATTGCCCTCTATATTCTAGTAGAATGTCTCTCAAAAGTTTGATATATAAATATTATAAAAATAATTATACAAGATAAACACAAAGAACCATTTACTTAAGAAAGGTATAATTAGATCACCATGGTTCAAGAAACAACAAAAGAAAACCAACCAAGTCTAGATGATTTAATTTCTCTTTCAGAAGCTGCTGAAATCAGCGGGTTCACCTCAAGGCATTTGCGCCACTTATGTTCTTCTCAACAGTTATGGGCAAAAAAATTAGGGCGAAGTTGGTTTACAACTGAAAAATCCATAAAGGACTATTTATCTCTCAACATTAAACCCGGACGAAAAGTTACAAAATAGCTATTGACATATATCTCCGTATTCGGATATAATAAAGTCAACCAAATAACACTCCCGCTTTTTGCGGGATTCGTTATTTAAACGGATATCCGAATTCAATCCTGACCTTCTAGTAAAGGAGAATGCCATGGGTGGCGGTTCTGGATAATATACGATAAAGGCGATGGGTTCCGCGGCTCATCGTCTTTTATTTTTTCACCATCGCCATTTCATCAGATAATGTTCATACAGCTTTGGATTATTTTTCTCCCAACTTATGCTCATTCTCCCATCCGGATGGAGTTTTCGAAACTCATCTCCCAAGTAATGTGTTCGGCTCATATTGGTCTCAGTCATAGTCATCCTTCTTGGGTGGCGATCTTTGGGGAAGATAACATTTATTTGAATCTTTTTTGTTCGTTGAGTGATGTCCGTATCCCAAAAGCCATCGGTTTTCAGAAATCCACAATCTACATCCCAAGAAATTTCGAAGTCGTCTATGTCTCCCCTATTCTTCTCCTCCCGCAACGATATTATGAGATGAGTTTTATATCCAGCTCGATATTGATCGACCAATTTACCAACCGAGGTTGTGTAATTTAAAAGGATCTCACCATCCCCCCATGCATGGTCCTGATAGGCAATGATGTTATCCTGCAAGTAACGTACCTTTTTCGACTTACTGAAATGGGCCTTAGTCCCCTTTTTATTCAGTAAATGAAGGGTAGACTCATAATCCAATACCTCATACATTCCCTCTTGAGAAAATCCCCTTACTAATCTCCGAAAATATTTCCAAGCATCGCCAAGAATATTAGCCCAGGGCAAATCAATTAAGATTGACGTTAGTAAACTATTTCTTTCAATACTCATTCAAATCAAAGAACAAAATAATGATCGTCATGGTCGATAGTTTTTATGCATCTCCATCAACTCCTGCAAAGTTTTAGGCTGATAATGCAAATCTCTTTCAATCGGCAATCCCAACGGACCTTTCACACTTTCCATTTCAGATAATGAGAAATAACCTAATTCCACCTCGAATCCTGATACCAACCCAAATAAAATATCTTCCCCATCAAACTCGCTCGCATACCAAGTCCAGTTACTGTCAGGCGTAAAAAACTTTACCAGGGCTTTCGACTCGAGGCCATACTCTTCCCCACTATAAAGATCTGGTAATTGTTCTTTGAGTTCTTTTGTAAGAAGTTCGTGTCCTCTTGGTATTTCTTTTCCCCGTTCAACCATATTTTTACTATATCATAGCTGTCAAGTTTGCCAGTGCCAGCCCGTAATTAACCAAATAACCTTTTGCCCAGTGATCTGATCAATCGCCATCCAGGGGGCAAAACCTCTCAGGCCATACGTTCCATATGCCAGCAGGAGTGTATAGGGCTGGCTCTAGCCGTTTCATCCTAGCAAAATCAATCCAAAAATACCAATGGCACCGGTTCTTTTCGATCTTCTCTGTGCCAAATTGGCGCATGTAAAATCGTCTCCGGCATCAGTTTTTCATAGGTCGTAAAATAAAAGAGACCTTTCGTTTTTGCTCGTTCGGCCTGTCGAAGCATATTCGATAATCTACGCTCCCCCGTCGTCACGAATAACCAACGTCCGCTCTTATGCCCAAAGCGTTGGTGGTACGCCTCCGTCTTGATATAGGCTAGCCCAGGCAATATTTTTTCTCGGTATATGCGGGGATGATCCTCGGTGCTGCGATCAATCTCTAAAAGATAACGAATATTGTTTTTTGGAATGGAAAGCATAAAATAGCCATCCGGGCGAATATTTCGATGAAGTTTGCGTTCTTGATAGGAATAGGTAACTTTGTCGGGATAAGACCAGAAATCACTTTCAGGAATCCAGGTTTCAAGATTTACGGCCTCATCAATCTTGCAGGCTTGCTCCATATCTAATCGGAAATTATTCACAGCAAGATCATGATCCACCTGAAACCAGCGTGGTTCCTTTCGCCATGCAAACTCATTTACCGATAGGCTGTTAAGGCTGCCTACAATTTCCGCTCCCCGCTTGTTCAACCAATAGATCATTTCTGGGATTCGTCTGCGCTGTTCTCTATTAGGACGATTAAGATATTTATTTTGATAGAGCATCATTAGCCGGTGTTTGGCTTGACTATCCCCCGTAAAAAACAATCTCCTTATTTGGGAGAATCCCAACATACCATCATAGGCATGCACAGCTTCTAAGATGCGCAAATCCCGTTGTGTGAGCTGCATTGCAGGTGGCGTTTTGGATCTTTGATAGCTTGGAGATCTTCGCTTCTTTTCTGCCATAGGCTAAGTATAGAGAAGCAAAGA
>Ga0233437_1005687_pt1 | contig 13288 bp, 12 predicted proteins | sample SI_122_August201_FD_182714 | JGI IMG/M metagenome (GOLD analysis project Ga0233437, IMG submission 182714) | Seawater microbial communities from Saanich Inlet, British Columbia, Canada - SI_122_August2016_200_MG | ecosystem: Environmental > Aquatic > Marine > Inlet | place: Canada: British... | reverse complement strand
GGGGCTTGGTCCTAACTTCGCCCATCATCTGCTTCGCAACTGAATTGATACCTTTCTGATCCAGCCCTGAAAGGGCACGACATATTAGCCCAGGGCAACGCCCTGGGTGAGGATTTAACAATAATATCAGCCCTGAAAGGGCGTTACATGAATTATCTTGTCTGTAACTTATTCGTATATTGTCACGCCCTTACAGGGCTCAACGCTCCTTGCAACCGGTTCCCAGGGCGTTGCCCTGGGCTGGTATGTCACGGCCCTTCAGGCCTCTAAACCATGCAGACTCCCCATCGGCTTAATACTTTTCGCGCTTTCTCAAACTGAATTCTTTTTCGTCCCTCCGTCCAAGTGGGCGAAGTTAGAACCAAGCCCAAAAAGGTTTTTCGGTAAGAATCGTGAAATCCATTCATGACAGGAGATTCAAGAAGTAATCCCTTGGAAGTCTTCATGATCCCGGCCAGGGCCGGGTTGACAAATACGGCTTTTCCCCCTTGCAGAATGGCAATGCCGTCCGAGGACTTTTCGCAGATGATCCGGTACCGTTCTTCGCTTGCCCGCAGCTGGATTTCCCGCTCGATCAGCGTCTGCTCCGCCTGTTTCCGGTCTTCAATCTGGCCCTGTAACCGCCGGTTGCTTACGGTCAATTCCGCGGTCCGCCCCGCAACCTGGGCTTCCAGACGTTCACCGGCATCATGAAGGAGTTGTTCATTCCGCTTTCGTTCCAGGGCATACCGGATGGAACGCTCAAGGAGTTCCGCACTCAGGCGCTCCTTTACCAGGTAATCCACAGCTCCAGCAGCAAGGGCCGCCATATCCACCCGTCGGTCACCCGCTCCGGTCATCATGATCAAGGGGGCTTTGCACCCGCCGGCAATGGCGCTTCGCACCAGATCAAGGCCGTCTCTCTCCCCGAGACGGTAATCAATGAGGTATACGTCATGAGTCTCATTCTTGATCGCCCGAATGGCGTCCCTGTAGGTGGAAATCCATTCAACGACAAAACGCCCACCCGTCTCCTGAATCATTTCCCGGGTCAACAGGAAGTCATCTTCGTCGTCATCCACCAGAAGTATGCGAATCAGATCAGACATGTTGGTGCAGCTCCAGAAATTTTCGAATCAGACCATTGGAAGGGCGCCCATTTCCTTGAGTGTAGCCGCCAGGGGCGGCAATACCTGCTTTTTGCGGCTCATGACCCCCGGCAACGCCAAAAGGCCTGAATCATCGGGCGATATTTTGAAGGCATGGCTCGCCAGGTCCAGGCTTTTTTCATCATTGACCAGCAAAAGACTCCGCTCCTCCAGAATGTCGGTCATCACCAGAACAGCCATGAAAAGGCCCGACTCCTTTGCCGACCTCTGGAGTTCATTCCGCAAAGCCTTAACGGGCGGCATGGATTTTTCAACCTCCGTCAACTCCGTCTGACCGATACCGATCTCCTGTCCCCCCAACCGATAGATTTTCCAGTCGTGATGCACCCACCAGCGGGGCGGGGGAGATGGCGTGGGCAACCGGGCCCGAAACATGGCGCGGGCAAGCGCCCCCATGTTCTCGCCTGATTTTTCGGCCAACCATCGGGCGGCATTTCGGTCCCGCTCTGTTGTGGTGGGGGACCGGAATTCCACCGTGTCGGACAGGATGGCCCCCAGCATGGCCCCGGCCAGGGGGCCTGCGAGCGGCGCGTGATGCCGCCGGTACTGTTCGGCAATCAGGGTGCAGGTGCAGCCCAGCGGCTCCACCTGCATTCGAAGGGGGGCCAGGGTCCGCAGACCGCCCAGGTTGTGATGGTCGATGATGGCCAGTATTTCACTTTCCGAAACCCCCGCCGCTGCCTGATCCGCATGATTGTGGTCCGTCAGGATCACCCGCCTGCGGCTCTGCCCCGCCAGGTGACGGCGCAGCAGAAGCCCTTTCAGCATACCCTCCTTGCCCACCACCGGCAGAGCGGCCAGGCGATGCTGCCGGATCTGGTCAAACCCGTCGGTCAGCAAATCGCCCTCTTCGATGCGATACGGTTTCTCCTCCATGGCACAGGTCAGCGGCAGGCTCTGCTGGATCAGTTGGGCCACTGCAAAGGTGGTTTTTTTCGTGCTGAGAATCACGGCGCCGCTGCTTCCCGCCTTTGTCAGGGCTTCAGCTTGTACAGGGGCGCCGTCGGTGACCACAAGGCACCCCGCTCCGGCGGCTATGGCGGCAACCTGCATGTCCGGCTGATCCCCCGCGATGACCAGGTCCCCCAAACCGATGTGTTTCGGGACATGGGTTTTGGAAAAGGTGGCGATGCACACGCGACCCCGGACCACCAATGCGTCCTGACCGGCAGCCAGTTCCGCTTCCAGGGTGCGGCGCAGAAGCGTCAGGGGCAGATCCACCCGCCGGGGAAGCTGCAGTTCGGCCAGGTAGCGGTCGGCCAGTTTTCCCCGGGCCAGCATGGCCGTCAGATGGCCTTCCGGGTCCACCACCGGCAGCGCCTCAAGACCGCGATCCTGCATGATGAGACCCGCTTCCCGCAGGGTTTGGTCCGGACGAAGTTTCGGCGCATGGGTCATCATGACGTCCCGCACCCTCAGATAAACGTCTTTGATGCCCCGGGGCGCGGGCAATCCCAGGTGGGCCAGCAGCCAGGCGGTCTCGCGGTTCAGTTCGTCCAGGTGGCAGGGAACCGCCTTTTCTCCCGTTTGCCAGGCATAGAAGGCAGCATAGGCGAGGGCCGAACAGACCGCATCCGTATCCGGATCATGGTGCCCGACCACCAGCACTTCATTGATGGCAGCGCCTTCATGGTGTGGGGCTGTCAGCATGTGGTATCCCTATTGTTTTTGTCAAATCACGATGAATACTCGAAGAAATGATCAGTTGCTTTCTAACACAAAAAAAAATATAAAAAAGTAGCCCTGTGCGTCAAGGAAAAAGGGGTGTGGCGCGGGGATGGTTAGATCCCGCCGCCCTTCATAAACGAGACGAAGGAGGTTTTCAAATGGATATGACATCGGAAGTGAAGGGGATGGTTTGTGTGGCCAAGGGGCCGAGAAATGGCCCGGCGCCCATTCCCGAGGAAGGAAAATGGGTTCAGGCAAAAGAGATCAAGGACATTTCAGGATTGACCCATGGTGTGGGTTGGTGCGCCCCCCAGCAAGGCGCCTGCAAACTCACACTGAATGTGAAAACCGGCATTATTGAAGAAGCCCTGGTGGAAGTCCTGGGTTGTACAGGCATGACCCATTCCGCGGCCATGGCAGCGGAGATTTTTCCGGGGAAAACAATTCTTGAGGCCCTGAATACGGATCTGGTGTGTGACGCCATCAACGTGGCCATGCGGGAACTTTTTCTGCAGATTGCATATGGCCGGACCCAGACCGCCTTTTCCGAAGGGGGGCTTCCCATCGGTGCGGGCCTGGAAGATCTGGGGAAAGGGTTTCGAAGCGTCGTGGGTACCATGTACGGCACCAATGCCAAAGGTGCCCGCTACCTTGAAATGGCCGAAGGGTACGTCAAAAAAATCGCGCTGGATGAAAATGATGAGATCATCGGGTATGAGTTTGTTCAACTGGGCATCATGATGGACCTGATCGAAAAGGGCATGGATGCGGGTGAGGCCCTCAAAAAGGCCACAGGAACCTACGGCCGTTTTCAGGATGCCGCGCAAACCATCAATCCAAGACACCAATAGGGGGATCAGATAATGGCACTTTTTGAAGGATATGACAGACGGATCAAACAGATCACCTCTACCCTTGAAGAATACAACTTCGCCTCCCTGGAAGAAGTCGAAGCGATCTGCAAGGAAAAGGGTTTGGATATATACCAGGTGGTAAAGGATGTTCAGCCCATCTGTTTTGAGAACGCCTGCTGGGCATACCTTTTGGGGGCGGCCATCGCCATCCGGAAAGGGCAGACCCTTGCCTCCGATATCGCGGAAACCCTGGGCGTTGGATTGCAGGCCTTCTGCATTCCCGGTTCCGTTGCGGACGACCGGAAGGTGGGGCTGGGGCACGGCAACCTGGCGGCCATGCTCCTTGAAGAAGAGACCCATTGTTTTGCCTTCCTGGCGGGGCATGAGTCCTTTGCCGCCGCCGAGGGGGCTATTGGTCTTGCCAAATCCGCCAACAAAGCCCGAAAAGATCCCTTAAAGGTCATCTTAAACGGGCTTGGGAAAGACGCGGCCCACATCATCAGCCGCATCAACGGATTTACCCATGTGATCACAAAATTCGACTACGACACGGGCGAGCTGGAAATCGTCGGGGAAACCCCCTATTCAAAGGGGGAGCGGGCAGGGGTGAAGTGTTACGGGGCCGACGATGTCCGGGAAGGGGTGGCCATCAACCACCACGAAGGGGTGGACGTGTCCATCACGGGAAATTCAACCAACCCCACAAGGTTTCAGCACCCGGTGGCCGGCACTTACAAAAAAGAATGCCAGATGAACGGTAAAAAGTATTTTTCCGTGGCTTCCGGCGGCGGCACGGGAAGGACCCTTCATCCCGACAACATGGGGGCGGGTCCTGCCTCCTACGGCATGACCGACACCATGGGAAGAATGCACTCGGACGCACAGTTTGCCGGCTCCTCCTCGGTTCCCGCCCACGTGGAGATGATGGGCTTCATCGGCATGGGAAACAACCCCATGGTGGGGGCTTCCGTAGCGGTGGCAGTGGCGGTGGAACAGGCGATGAAATAGAGGATCAAATTTATCTGGCGGTTCCCTTGAATCCCTGAATGGCCCGGATCCTTTCCAGGACCGGCGGATGACTGTATGATAGAAACACCTTGAGGGGGTGAGGCGTCAGGTTGGAGAGATTGTCCACACTCAGTTTCTTAAGGGCCGCAATCATGGATTGCGGTCGGTGGTAGGTCCGGACCGCCCAGGCATCGGCCTCATATTCGTGCCGGCGGGAGAGCATATTGCCGAAAATGGAGAGAATCATCTCGATGGGGGCGTAGAGAAATCCGAAAAAGAGCAGGCTGGCATAAATGGAGACATGATCCATCCCAAACGCCTCAAAAAGACTTACATTGTTCATGAAGATGGAAAGAATATAAAACATGAGCCCGGTTGACAGAATGGAAATGATAATGGATTTCAAAATATGTTTCTTTTTGTAATGCCCCATTTCATGGGCCAGAATGGAGACCAGTTCCTCGGTTGTGTGCTTGGATATGAGGGTATCAAACAGCACAATGCGCCTGAAGCGACCGAAACCCGTGAAAAAGGCGTTGGATTTGGTGGAACGTTTGGATCCGTCCATGGAGAAAACGCCTTTCATCTTAAACCCCTGCTTTTTAGCATAATCCTCAATGGCTTTCTTTAATTCCCCCTCCTCCAGAGGAACGAATTTGTTGAAAATGGGCATGATCACCACCGGGGCGACAAACATGAGAAAAATTTGAATACCCGTGAGCGCCACCCAGCAATACACCCAGGCCATGGTGCCGGTTTGCCCGAAGAACCACAAAATGGCTGAAAACACGGGGGCGCCGATGACAACGGCCAGCAGCCATCCCTTCAAAAGGTCCAGCACAAAGGTTTTGGGCGTTGTCTTATTAAAACCGTATTTTTCCTCGATGACAAAGGTGCTGTAAATGGAAAAGGGCAGGCTCAGGATCTGGGATCCAAACAGGAGGATCGCCACAAAAACAAGCCCCGTGGCAATGGGTCCCCATGCCAGACTTCGGGCCCACTGATCCACCCAGTTAAAACCGCCCAATAAAATAAAAATGATAACCGCAGGTGTGGTTATGGAACCGATGATTAAATCAAATCGTGTGTTTTCCTTGAGATACTGCTGTGATTTTTTATATTTTTCCCCATCGTAATAACCGGAAAATGCCTCAGGCAGATCGGTTTTCAGGTGTTTCACATTCAGAGAATCCACAACCAGCCCAAGTACATAATCGCCAATGAGAATAACCAGGATGATAATCAAAAACGCGTTCATAAACAGCTAACCCCCCCAGGGTCTTTTCCTTTACAGGTTGCCTTCCATGCAGGTGGTATCGAATCCACCCCTTGTATTGTAAATGGTGGTGACCTTTAACCGCTCCGTTTTCAAAACCGCTTTCAGATCGTCATAAATCCGTCGGGTGACCCCCTCCTGAAAAAGGCCCACGTTTTTGAAACTGACCGTATAATATTTGAGCGATTTCAATTCGATGCATCGACCGCCTTCCGGGTAATACTCGATGATCAGGCGGCCCACATCGGGCAGGCCGCTGAAGGGACAGGCCGCGATGAACTCTCGGGTCTCGGTTTTAATGTATTGGCGGGGACTGTCAAAATCAAAAGTTTCCAGAAAATCGGCTCTAATTTTCTCGGGACTTTCCCACTGAAAGACTTTTCCTTCTGCCTCGGTCATATGGTTGCTCCTTTTTCAGGATGCCCCGGCGGCGCATCCGGCTTATTCAAATGGGCAGGCGCACAGGCCCGCCCCCTGTATATCATAGGAATTCGCTATCCATACCCTATCTTCATGGAAAAGCCAATGCCAATTCGTTTTAACCCAAAATGTGTCGATGCGTTCACACCAACACAAACCCGAGGGCAACACGAACAAAGGGATCGGCATAAAATTCAGTTTGAAAACAAAAGGAAAGAACGATAACAGCGCCCCCACTTAAAGGGGCTAAAATGATCCCCCATACAGAAAGAATATTCAAATAATCCGATTGGTTTTTACCGAGAAATCAAGCCGTTAAGTTACAAAGAAATGGATTACAGAAAGTGCTTGTCCCTTGAGGCTTTATCACTCCACCCCCAATGCTTTAAACAAACCCTCACCATGACCAACCCCCCTTCTTACCTATTCCTTTTATTCGTGTGATTTGTGATCACTTCTTTCCGTGTCATCAGAAAGTTGCGTATCGATGACGGCTTTGCCCTTCGGGGTCAGGCGGTATTTCTGCAAACGGCTGTTAGGCTTGCCCGGAATGGTGTATTCCAGCAATCCTGCTTCTTTGAGTCGGGGTAAGGCTTTCCGCAGATTCCCGCTCAATTTTTTGTGCCCCAGTGCTGCAGCGATTTCTGATGAGGAGAACGGATGTTCAGCGCAAACTGAGAGGATGTTCAGGTCGACTTGTGCCTCGACTTGTGCCTCGACTTGTGCCTCGACTTGTCCGGTTTTGATTTGAACAACGATTGTGTCTGTCAATGGTACCATAAAACGCATCCTCATGCCGATTTCCATGATTTGCAGCTCCGGCAAACCGAGTTCTTCCGCTTCCTTGAAGATTCGCCTCACACCGCTTCCCCATTGTTCTATGAGACCCAACTCCCGAAATATACGCGCAATCACCGAGTTTCGAATTTTGGAGACCCCCTGTTTCATGTCCTCGATGGTCATGCCGGGAAGGAGAATGCCGGGATTTTCGACCTCGATGCGGTCATCAAAGAAAGCGATACGGGTGGGGGCGCCGCGCTGAGAATAGTCCGCGTGAACCAGGGCATTGATAACCACTTCGCGCAAGATGCCAAGGGGAATACTCCAGACATCTTTGCGCCGGATTTCTGATAAATCGGCGCCGCGCATGGCGTGCTTCTTGAGAAACAGCATGATACTTTCAACAGCCTGGGGCAGGGGGTCGTGCAGTTCCATATGGTCAAAGATCTCAGCCCTATCCTGTCCCACGAATCGCCCGCACTGAATCCAGGCATCAGGGAAATAACGGATTCGATCTTTTCCGAACAACAATACGGCACCCTTGGTGGGCACAAGCCGTCCCTGTTCATGGGTCAGCAGTTTCAAGGTGATCAGTTCTTCTTCGTCGAGCTTGCGGTCCTTGTTAAACAGTGCCTTCATCGATGCCAGATCCAGATCATCGGAGGATAATTCAGGCAGGGGAAGTTCGTCAAAAGCAATCCCTTCAGCCGTGCGACGCAATTCGGCAATCAACTCCCGGTCTGCCTGTCGATTGGTTGACCCTAACCTGACATAGACCCCGTTTTCTGGCCCTTCCGCCTTCAGATAATGGGGGCGCAAGCCGCTGAGAAAGACCTCAACCACCAGTATGGTCTTACCTTCCACTGTCATCAATTCCACATTGGGCACCAGACGCGGGGCAATGGAATCGGCGATCATGCTGCATATCCGCTCTTCCTCATCCAGCGGATCCGCAACACCCACAACCCGCCGGTCATCCTCCACTCCGACAATCAAACGGCCGCCCGCCGTATTCGCAAAGGCCAGCAAAGTTTTTAGCATTGGCCGGGGAGATGACAGATCCCGCTTGAACTCCAGTGTCTTACCTTCCGGGCTGGTGAGAATTTGTTTAATTTTGTCTGTCATTTGCCTGCCCACCTTGCGCCCTGAATAATTTCAATATATCAGCAGTTGAACCCACAACGTGAATGGTTTTCTTTACACCATTTGCGGAGTGCCTGCTCTTCCCGACTGTTCTCGATGCCGTACCATTGTTCCAGCAGGCCTCGCCGCTCCAATAGCGCTTTGTAGCTGGAATACGCCCCGCTGCCACGGAACATTTTCCGAACACGCTCATAATCGTCTGGGAGGTATTCTTCGACGAACTCAAAAACCAGATTCCTCCCGAGGCCAAGATCATTCTTATGTGGGATTTCAATGCACTGATCCCATTCAAGATCATCCTCGTCTTCTATTTCGTCGAACCCGGCCATGTCCGAACGGTACAGCATCTTCCCGGTATCTTTGCACAGCACAACAGCGTTCATCCCATACATCGCCGAAGCGACATACATGAAGGCATTTTCGATCTCTGAAAATAAGAATTTGGCCATAATCAGGCAGCTATCCGCTCAAGATTATCGATATTTACCTTTTGTTTTGTTTTCCATAAATCAAATTGAAGTTGAAGCCTTAGCCATCCTTCGGGAGTACGACCGAAAACCTTTGAAAGTCTCAAGGCCATTTCAGGACTAATGCCCGATTTCCCATTTAAGAGCATTGAAAATGTCTTCCTGGTGACGCCAAGAGATTCCGCTGCCCTGGTGACGGTTAAATTGAGTGGCTCTACACAAAACTCCTTTATCATTTCACCTGGATGAGGTGGGTTATGCATACCCATAACAAACTCCTTTAATGATAATCTTCATAATTTACTTCTAAAATATCTCCATTTTTCAGCTTGAATGTCACTCGCCAATTTCCGCTAACCGTCACAGCTAATGTATTCTTTCTTTTACCTTTTAGATTGTGCAAATTCAGACCGGGCAAGTCCATATCATCAATAGTTTCGGATGTCTCAAGAAGTGCGAAAATTTTCCGAAGGCGCTCTGCATGCTGTGGATTGACCCCGGAGATACCTCCTGTTTCAAATAACCTCTTTAGCCCTTTATGTTTAAACGATGTTATCATTGCAGCTATCGTAACCTATGTCGTAACGGGTGTCAATAATGAGATCTTTTCCCTGCATCTCTTGTTACTCGCGGTTTTCTTTTACCGGATCTTAATTCGCTGACCAGCCTTCACGACACCACCATTTCAGAAACATCCCTCCCAAAAAACAGCTGCCTGTCAAAAAAACCTTGATTATTTTTCCAAAGCATGTCATAGGTGGACGGCGAATCTATGAATTTTAAGATATTTGAAGGGATCATCGACGTGTCTTTTTTGAGCAGCCAACAGATCATCGGTAGATTTCACATGTTGAGCGAGGCAGCAGCCGCCGCTGCGGCACCCGCTGTGCCCGTGGTTCTGGGAGGGCCGTGGATGGCATAAACCATCAACCAAACCAACCAGGGCTGCCGGGCGACTCGCAGCCTTTTTTTGTGGGGCTGCTTGAATTTGCGGCCCTTTTTTTGTGGCCGCGAGACGTTTTTTTAGAGGGAGGAGGAATCATTTATGCGAACCGACATTGTTCACATCGGTGCGGGCGAACTGACCTATGAAATCCGAGGGATCATGGAGGTGGTGGAAAAACTGAACGCCATGGGCATGAAAATCACCCTGGAAAACATTGGAGATCCGGTGGCCAAAGGTGAGGAAATTCCCGACTGGCTGAAAAGTATCATCGCCGACCTGGCCATGGAAAACGGTTCTTACGCCTACAGTGCCACTTTGGGCGATCTGGAAACGCGGAAATACCTGGCCGCCCTGACCAACCAGACAAGCGGGGTCCACCTGGATGAAAATGATATTCTTTTCTTTAACGGCTTAGGCGATGCCATCACCAAGGTATACGGCTTTCTGCGTCGTACCGCCCGCGTGATCACCCCTTCACCCACATACACCACCCACTCGTCCTCGGAAGCCGCCCATGCGGGACTACCCCCCGTGTGCTATCCTCTCGACCCCCGGAATCACTGGTATCCGGATGTGGCGGAATTGAGGCGACGGGTCAAATACAATCCCGCGATTGCTGCCATCCTGATCATTAATCCCGACAATCCCACGGGAATGGTTTATCCCGAGCACCTGCTGGAAGAAATCGTTTCCATTGCGCGGGATTTTGATCTCTTTATCATCGCGGACGAAATCTACTTGAATCTGGCATACAACGGTCACAAAGGCAAATCCCTGTCCGAGATTGTCGGAAACGTGCCGGCCATCAGCATGAAAGGCATTTCCAAAGAGCTTCCCTGGCCGGGAAGTCGCTGTGGATGGATGGAAGTTTATAACGCGGACCGGGATCCCATGTTCGCCAACTATATCAAAAGCATCACCAACGCGAAAATGATGGAGGTATGTTCCACAACCCTTCCGCAAAAGGCCATCCCCAGGGTTTTTGACCACCCCGCCTATGCGGATCATCTTATGAAACGGCGCAAGCGCTATGAACGTTTCTCGGAAATTGGTTACGGAAAATTGAAAGATATTCCCGGCATCATGGTCAACCAGACCAATGGCGCCTTTTATATGACGGTGGTTTTTGAAGAAGGGAGAATAAACCGGAAGCAGACTCTCGCCATTGCCAACCCCGAAGTCCGGGAGCTCATCGAAAGCCTGACCGCAAAAGACAAGAAAATGCAGCCGGATAAGCGTTTTGTCTATTACCTGCTGGGCGCCACCGGTATCTGCGTGGTTCCCCTGACTTCTTTCAGTTCCGATTTACAGGGGTTCCGGGTGACCTTGCTGGAGACCGAAGAACAGAGATTCACGGAAACGTTTGATACCCTCAGGGAGAGCATCAAACAGTATATCGCGTCCGCATGAAACACTTAAGGTGGATCAAGGCACGTAAAGAATTACCAGCAGTTCTGCCGTCTCATCACTCGGATTGGACAGGTGGTGATCTACATTGGCATTGAAACGATGGGATTCTTTTTCAACCAAAAGGTGTTTTTCCTTGTCGACTAAAAGTTCCACCGCCCCCGAAAGAACATAAACAAACTCCTCACCCTCATGATGATAACCGACCCCCTCGTGCCCCGTGCTGGGGGGAATGGTGACGGAAAAAGCCATCAGATGCTTATCCGCTTCGGGTGGCGTAAGGGTTTGGTATGAGTACTTTTTGGTCCGCTTGGCAGACTCACCCAAGCGTTTTTCGGGCGAATCATCCACCGTCAGGAACGCCCCCGAATCGAGGTTCATACTTTTGGCTACCTGCAGCAGGAGGGCCACAGGCGGTTCCACCTGCCCATCCTCAACCCATTGCAGATACTCACCCGAACAACCGACCCGACCTGCCAGTTCTTCAAGGTCAAGGCGCTTCTGCTCGCGGGCCTGCTTGATCCGCTCACCCACAGGCATGATATTTTCGTTTGTCATTTTCCCCATGTCCTTTCGTGCCCGGTTCTTAAAATAATGCCCGTGATCCCTGCCTTATGGCTTGAGTTCGTAGGCGTTCATACTGGAGCCACCTCAAAAAAATCACTTCCTCGAACGAGTATAGGGCTCAAGCCCTTCGGTGTCAATGCCATTGTCCACGGGCTTAAGCACCAGGGCCGTACGGGTGGGAAGATACAAACGGAGCGTATGCCTGATGGTTTCTCCTGCTTTCCCAAAAGCAGTGAAATGCCGCTGATCCCGGCGCAGCCGGCCATGACCGCCATACTCCGGCGCATCGCTGTCCAGTATCATCTGATACTCGCCCGGGCCCACCAAAATCGGATAATCGTTATGGGAGCGCGTGGGGTGGAAATTATAAACAAACAGAAATGCACCCCGCCGAAAAGCCAGCACCTTGTGGTCTGAATGCTCCAGGATCAGGGACGGCGGGCCAGATTCAAACAGGTCTCCATTTCTTGCCAGAGCGATCATATCGTGATCAAAACGCGCCAGATACGCATATTTCAGATCCGGTTTGTCCAGCAGGTGCCATTGGCGCCGGGCATATTCATAGGACCACCCGTTGCCCTCGCGGGGAAAGTCGATCCAGTCCGGATGTCCGAATTCGTTCCCCATGAAATTGAGATAGCCGTTGCCCGCAGTGGCCAGGGTGATTAACCGTATCAGTTTGTGAATGGCCATGCCCCGGTCAACGGCCATGCTTTCGCTGTCAACATGCATCTGGTCATAAAGGGCCGGACCCATGAGCCTCAGCATCAGCGTTTTATCCCCCACCAGGGCCTGATCATGGCTCTCGGCATAACCGATGCTTTTTTCATCCACCCTTCGATTGGTCAATTCATGCCACATCTCCCCCAGGGGCCAGTCTTCGTCGCGGTTTTCCTTCAGGATTCTGATCCAGAAATCCGGAACCCCCATGGCCAGTCGGTAGTCAAAACCCAGACCCCCCTCTTCCCCGGGCGCAGCAAGGCCGGGCATACCGCTGATGTCCTCGGCAATGGTGACGGCCTCCGGGCGCACACCATGGATCAGTTCATTGGCCAGGGACAGATAGGTGAACGCTTCCTCGTCCACGGTATCGTCAAAATAGTCGTCATAGGACGTAAATGCCTTACCCAACCCATGATGATGGTAGAGCATGCTGGTAATGCCGTCAAACCGGAACCCGTCAAAATGGTATTCATCCAGCCAGAACCGGCAGTTACTGAGTAGAAAGTGGAGCACCTGGGGCTTGCCGTAATCAAAACAGCGGGATCCCCAGGCCTCGTGGGTCCCCCGCGCCCCTTCGTGAAAATACTGGTACAGTGTCCCGTCAAAACGGCTGAGGCCCTCCACCTCGTTGGCCACCGCGTGGGAATGGACCAGGTCCATAATAACGGACAATCCCGAACTGTGAGCCCGGTCAATCAACATTTTCAGATCTTCTGGGGAACCGAACCGGGATGATGCGGCAAAAAAACTGGAGACATGATACCCAAAGGAGGCATAATAGGGGTGCTCCTGAACGCCCATGAGTTGCAGGGCATTGTATCCGGCATCCACAATCCTCGGCAGGACATGTTCAGCGAACTCCCGGTAGGTTCCAATTTTTG
>Ga0233437_1005679_pt1 | contig 13314 bp, 14 predicted proteins | sample SI_122_August201_FD_182714 | JGI IMG/M metagenome (GOLD analysis project Ga0233437, IMG submission 182714) | Seawater microbial communities from Saanich Inlet, British Columbia, Canada - SI_122_August2016_200_MG | ecosystem: Environmental > Aquatic > Marine > Inlet | place: Canada: British... | reverse complement strand
TGTTGAACTGGCTGACGCGGAGAAGATCAGTGAACTAATTGAGGAGGCAGAGGCTAGCCTCGTGTTCTAGGTGATGTTATGAAGTTAACAGTGATAAACACGAATGACTTGAACGTATTGAAGCAGGCGCTGGGCGTGGAAAATGATGTTCTTCTGCTTCAAGACGGCGTCTACCTACTCAACAAAGCAATGAACAACGAGTTCGGTGACAGAAAAATCCACGCGCTTGGCGTTGACGTCAAGAAGAGAGGCATATCCGATCGATTGGTTGATGGAGTCGAGTTAATCGACTATGATGGGATGGTTGACCTGCTGTTTAGCAGCGAGACCGTTGTGAACCTGTGATAAAAATGGCTGACAAAATAGAGATGGACAAAGACATACTGAAGCTCCTATCAGAGGACAGCAGGCAGAGCTACCGCGATCTTGCGAAGCAGCTTGACATAAGCCATGTGAGTATATCCAACAAGGTCAGGAATCTTGAGGACACGGGAGTCATCAAAGGCTACACCACCATAATAGACCCGGACATGATGAACTATTACCCCGTGTGTCTGCGAATCAGCGCATCCCAGGGAGGAAACCTTAGCGAGATAGGTGACAAGATAGCGGACTTTTCTGATGTTAGTGTAGTGATGAGGGTATCCGGTGACTGCGAGTTACTTGCCTTGGCTATGTGTGAGGACAGGGGGAGCGCACTCAGGCTTCTGGATGACATCAATGATATTGAGGGAATCGCGAAGGCGGAGAGCCATATCGTCCTTGAAGCCATCAAGATGGGCGGCTTCAAGCTAAAACCCTAATTTTTCGTCTATTTTATCCATCCACACCCCAAGTAGGGGTTACTATGTACCGTGTTAGCGTTGACGTGGGTGGCACGTTTACAGACCTTGTTGCATTGGACGAGGAGACTGGGAGAATTATCAACATCAAGACACCATCAGTGCCAAAGAACCCGGAGCAGGGCGTGGTTAACGCGGTGAAAGAGTTCCTAGTGGAGCATTCACCTGACTCGGTGAAGATGATCGGCCACGCGACAACAATTGCTACCAATGCCTTGTTCGGTCAGGTGGACTTAGAGCTTCCTAAAACTGGGTTAGTCACCACATCCGGGTTCAAGGACGTGATCGAGATCGGCCGCCAGAGGCGGGCAGAGGTGTATAACCTGTTCTTCCAGCGTCCACCGATGCTGGTGAAGCGCAGGCACAGGTACGTCTTGGATGAGAGGGTGAACCCAGATGGGTCGATAACGGGTGAGATTCAGCGGGATGAGCTGGAGAAAGTTATCCGGAAGATCAAAGAGGACGAGATAGAGTCACTTGCAGTTGGCTTCATCAATAGCTACGCGAACAAGACTCACGAGGAACAGGTGAAGAACGCCATACTCAAGGAGTGCCCTGACCTCTACGTCACCGCGAGCCATGAGATATCCAACGAGTACAGGGAGTATGAGAGGTTCAGCACGGCAGTCGTCAACACGTCACTGATGCCGGTTATCCACAAGTACATCACACAGCTTGAAACTGATCTCAAGGGTCTTGGACTGAATACCCAACTCTACGTGATGCAGAGCAACGGTGGGCTCGCACGGAGTAACGTGGTCAGCATGAAACCAGCCACGATTGTGGAATCGGGACCAGCTGCGGGTGTAATTGCTGCGGCTTGGCTTGGTCAGATAACGGGAGTCCAGAACATCATCAGTTTTGATATGGGAGGTACGACGGCTAAAGCGGGCACGGTTCGAGGAAAGATGCCTGAGGTCGTGCCAGAATATGAGGTGGCTGGGACGGTTCACATGGGTAGGCTCGTGAAGGGAAGCGGGTACCCCGTGAGGTTCCCGTTCATTGACTTGGCCGAGTGCAGTGCAGGCGGAGGTACCATCGCAAAGGAGCAGAACGGAGTGCTCCAGGTGGGACCTGTCAGCGCCGGAGCATTACCAGGACCTGCTTGCTATGGCAGGGGAGGAACAGCGGCCACGATTACAGACGCGAACTTGTTACTGGGCAGGTTAAACCCAGGTGACTTGTTGAGCGGGGAGATGAGTATCTACCCAGAGAACGCGTTGAAGGTGTACAAGGAACTCGGGTCAAGCCTTGGGCTTGACAAGTACGAGGCAGCGGTCAGTGTTGTCCGCATCGCCAACAGCATGATGGGCAAGATTCTCAGGATTGTGTCCGTTGAGAGGGGTTACGACCCCAGAGACTTCAGTCTGGTTGCTTTCGGTGGGGCTGGGCCCATGCATGTCTGCGCATTAGCGGAAGAGCTTGAGATTAACAGGGTCATCCTGCCGCCTAACCCGGGTATGTTCAGCGCCCTTGGTTTGCTCACGGCTGACCTTTTCCACGATTACAGCAGTCCAGTTCTCTCGCTTTCAGGCGAGGTTGACCCAGATGAGGTGGAGGAAATGTACCAGCGAATGGAAGAAACGGGTCATGAGACATTGGAACTGGAGGGCGTATCCGAGGAAAAACGCAGGTTCCAGAGGACATTTGACCTGCGTTACATGGGTCAGGGGTTCGAGTTGAACGTTGAGACTGAGAAGAAGTTCACATCATCAAGCGTCGAGGATGCTTTGAAGAAGTTCCACGCGAAACACAAAGAGGTCTACGGGTACATGGATGAGTCCGAGCCAGTGGAGTTTGTGAACGCAAAGCTTAGGGTTATAGGGTTACTGGACACTCCAAAGTTAATCGAAGAGGCAAATGGGAACAGGTCTGAGCCAACTGGTCAAAGGAAGGTCTTCTTTGAGTCAGTTGACTACTGGGTTGACACCGGTGTTTATGACAGGAACGGATTGGGCAAGAAAATTGAGGGCCCAGCAATTGTAGAGCAGTATGACTCAACCACGGTTGTCTACCCTGGTTGGAGCCTTGAGCAGGATGGGTTTGGCATCATGACCTTGAGGAGGTCATCCTAATGGTGGATTATACGACTATGGAGGTCATCAAGGGAGCCTTGGTGTACGCGGCTGAGGAGATGGGGATTGCCCTGAAAAAGTCGGCTTACAGCCCAAACATCAAGGAGCGGATGGATCACAGCTGTGCGTTGTTTAACCAGAGGAGGGAGTTGATAGCTCAGGCGGAGCACATTCCGGTCCACCTTGGCTCGATGGCGTTGGCGGTGAAGCTTGGACTTGAGGAATACGAGGGTAGCCTGAGCTCTGGTGACATGCTTCTGCTGAACGATCCATATATCAGTGGGACACATCTGCCGGACCTCACACTGATTGCCCCTATCTTCTTTGAGGAAAAGATAATCGGGTACGCGGCGAATAAGGCTCACCACACGGATATCGGCGGGAAAGCCCCTGGAAGCCTTGCGGCTGACTCCACCGAGTTGTACCAAGAGGGCTTGATCATACCCCCCGTCAAGTTTGTTAAGAGGGGAGTGGTTGACCCCGAGTTATCCAACCTCATCAGGATGAATGTGAGGACCCCTGATGTCCAGATGGGTGACCTGAGGGCACAGATAGCAGCGAACAACACGGGTTCAAGGCGGGTTCTTGAACTGGTTGAAATATACGGTATTGAGGTTCTCCACTCGTCCATGGACCAGATCATGGATTACAGCGAGCAGCGGATGAGGCAGGAGATCGCGGTCATGCCTGACGGTGTCTACTCGGGAGTTGATTACATGGAAGACATCCTCCCAGGGGGAGGCGATGTTGAGATTAAGGTCACGGTCACAAAGAAGGGGGACAGCTTGGAGTTTGATTACACGGGCACATCACCTCAGGTCGAGCGCCCTGTTAACGCCCCCTTTGGCGTTACCGTTGCTGGCATCTATTACACGTTAATCAGCGTCACAGACCCGACGATACCGGTTAACGACGGATGTTTCAGGCCAATAACGCTGAACATCCCCCTCGGCTCAATGATGAGCCCAATAAGACCTGCACCGGTTGCAGGTGGAAACGTGGAGACCAGCCAACGAAACGTGGACGTGATTATGAAGGCTTTCAGTCAGATAACCCCTGATATGGTGCCAGCAGCTGGACTTGGCACCATGAACAACATCACGATAGGTGGTTTAACTGATGACGGGAAGCCATGGACATTCTATGAGACCATTGGAGGGGGCAGTGGAGGACGTCCAACAAGCGACGGCGTTGACGGTATCCACGTCAACATGACAAACACCATGAACACCCCCATTGAGACCCTTGAGGCGTACCAGCCTCTCCAGTTCAAGGCTTACAGGCTTAGACCTGACAGCGGTGGTCCGGGTGAGTTCAGAGGAGGATGCGGTATCGAGCGCGTCTGGACATTGACTAGTGAGAAGGCGATGATCAGCATCATGGCGGAGCGAAACAAGATCAAGCCATGGGGCTTGAACGGAGGTCAGGGCGGTGGTCTCGGTGAGTTCATTCTAATCAGAGCGGATGGTTCGGAGGAGAAACTTCCATCAAAGGTGACCCTTGAGATACGGCGAGGTGATACTTTGATCATCCGGACCCCCGGGGGCGGTGGATTCGGTGACCCCAAGGAGCGGGATCATCAGAAAATCCGTGAAGATGTCTTGAACGGTTTGGTTAGCCTTGAGGCTGCAAGGGATGAATATGGCTACTCAAAGTAGCTTTTCATCATGAAGATTAGCACTGTGCATCCGAGGGTGAATACTGCCGAGGCGTAGAAGACCCAGTCAATTGAGGCTACAGATAATACCCCGCTCATTGTGAACATTCCGATTGATCCTCCTAGACTCATCATCATACCCCAAAGACCTGTGGCTGACCCCCTGTCTTCAACGGGTAAAGCCTCCATTGTGGCTGCCTGACTAACTGGGAAAACGAGCACAGCACAGACTCCGAGTACGGCACTTAGTGCTGGAAGCATCCATACACTCGTTGCTAGGGGGACGAGGGCAAACGCGAATACGCTGACTCCAAGACCTACCACTATGGGTAGGAAACGTCCGACTTTGTCCGAAAGTTTTCCAATTATGGGTAGGCTAACCGCGATCATCAGACTGTTAGCGGTAAGGGTTATTCCGATGATGAACTCGCTGAGTCCTTTCCCTGCACCAAGCATAGGTATGAAGGTGACTAATCCCCAGTGGCAGAATGCGTGAGCAAAGACAGCTATACTGGATACCAGCACTTTTCTGTTTGCCATCAACCGTTTCACGGTTGAAGGGAACTCTTTGAGGATTAACTGAACTTGGTCAACTGGACTGAGTGGACAGGATGGGGGATTCACTTCTTCGGTATACTTCCATGCGATGAAGAAACCGATGCAAGTGATAACACCAGATAAGGCGAAGATCTCCCGGTAACCACCAAAGTAACTCGCGATAAAACCTCCCACTGCTGGACCGATTACACTGCTGATTGCCCAGCTCATATGATATTTGCCCATTGCCTCTCCAGCTTTTTCCGGGGGGAACAACTCGCTTGTCATCGCCTCACTTGGAGGGAAATAGATGCTTAGTGCTAGCCCACTTGCCATCATGGCAAAAACAGCCATCCATGGGTTGTCAGCTACACTGTAAACAAATGGAACCAAAGCGAATAACGCTAACCCGAAAAGCATCATGTTTCTCTTTCCTAGGCTGTCGCTGATTGATCCAGCGGCGAGTCTGAGGAAAGTCTGTATTACGTTTCTGATATTGTATACCAACGTGACAACAGCTGCACTCAATCCAAGACTTCCTATGAATTGAGGTTGGAAACTTAGAGGAATTGTTTCACCGAACATGGCAAAGAAAGTCGCCATAAATATAGCCCGGAAGACGCGTTGATTCTTTTTCTCCAAATAGGGTCACCTGATGCCCTGTGTGATGGCTAACCGGATTTAAACCATCCTTGAACCCAATGATTATATTCAGCCCTTTGCCGTTTCTCTTTGATATGTGTCTAGCAGTACCGGGTCTCGTTGAGAGCATTGATGGCAGGACAGCGATTGTTGATTTCGGTGGAGTGAAACGTGAGGCAATTATCGACCTCATGGAGCCGGGCAGCATAACTGTGGGCACATACGTGCTCGTTCACACGGGTTTCGTCATCCAGAAGATGGAGAAAGAAGAAGCACTTGAGACACTTGACGCATGGCGTGAGGTCCTCAAGCACGTCCCACAGCCTTACGATGAACTTTAGGCTCAATTACCAATTTTTCAATTGATAGACTTATGTTTGTCTCATGGTATTACTGTACTGAGGCGATTGAATTGGGTATGCGTAGTTCTAAGGCGAAACCATTGACCAAGAAAGAAAGAGCCGAAAAACGTAAGAAGAAAAAAGAGAAAAGGGCAGCCAAATAAGCCATTTCTCTTAAGACTCTTGGACCGCTTGAGGTCCCACGATTTTATTTATTATAGGATTAGATTCACTTAGGTCCATTTTATGAGTGCATCTTTTTTCTGGGTGCGAGTTGAATGCAAATCATCGGAGTCCTTGGCGTAACCGAGTAAGATGGGCCCGAATATCCGCTCCTCGTTGTTTAAGCCAAGTACCTGGATTAGCTCATTGTTATGGGTGATCATTGCTCCGAACCCAACGTAACAGCTACCCAAACCAAGGGAGGTTGCGGCTAGCATTATATTCTCACATGCAAGGGCACAGCTAATAGCGTGAGTTGCTGGGCCAATAACAAATAGAATAACGGGTGCCGAGTAGAAAACAGGGTCTCTTGGCTCGGACATCAATTCGTAGCCCGACATCGCTTTTTTGTAGGTATCAGGATGCGACTCTTTCATCCCTTCAACACTCTTTTTCCAGATGGGCGAAGTGGTCTGTATCAGTTTCTTTTTCAACTCAGGGTCCTCGGCGACCACAAACCTCCATGGTTGAAAATGAAACTCCCCATCAACGTCTCTTCCACGTGAAGGTGCCTGGTTGCCTGCATCGATTACTGCTTTTATGAGGTTTCTCGGTAAGGATTGGGGGCTATATGCCCTAACAGACCGTCTTTTGTAGATGGTCTCCATAACTGCAGTCATAGGTCCAGCTGTAACGTTCCCGTTTATCTTCGCAGGTTCAATCATTGTGATTAACTCTCAGTGGAAGGATTGACATTGGCGCCTTTGACCAGCAGCCAAGCACAGAACACTAGTTCAGATAATCCGAGTACCTCAATCACTGATTTCAGGATGCCTTCGTAACTGGGGTATAGGATATTCAGGAAAGTGTCACCCATCATACCAATTCCGCCAATAACTAGCAAGCCTCCTAGAACTTTGGGGAAGTAACCTGACTTGTAGACAAGATAACCAAGGGGCAGAAGCCATGCTCCGAAGAATATCTGAGCGATTATTACTCCACTGTGGAACGCTTCGAATGAAAGCATCACATTAGCTCCTATCTGGGCCGATGTGAACGCATTCAGGTAATCAGCTCCTCCTAGGAGTGACAGGACATTTGCGTGGTTGATCAAGTTTACAGCCAGTATTGGGGTGGCGATTAAGACAAAAAGCATCATCAGTGAGGCTTGGTTTTTACTTACATCCTTAAACAGTGTGTAGAGGGTTGCGGCCAGTAGCAGATAGCTTAGAATCATCACTAGATCACTGGCGAAAGCCATACGGAATAGCGATTCAGAAGCTAACACGTTGCTGACAGTTAACGCGGCATCTCCAATGATTAGTACGCTCTCACGAACTACTTTGTGGGCGAATATCCCGAATACTATGTTTAACAGGTAGAAGAGCCCGGCTAACCTAGCCATTCTGTTTGGACTCATCTTGATTTCACGTCTCCATGAACTGCGTGATTTGCTGAGAACTTGAAACTCGTTTTCGATTTTATCTTTGTAAAGTACATCTTTATCGAGTTAGAGTCCGATTTTGAGTATTAATATCTGTTAGTTTACACTGCAAGTTCTTGTGTTACTGATAACACTTATGAACACATTGTGTTAAAGTGAGACTCATGTCTAAGCAAGCGAAAGGGTCCAGTGTCACTCGTACTTTGAGGATTGATGAGACTATTGACTCTACGCTTCAGTTTGAGGCTGACCGTCAGGGCATGAGCAAGAACGCTTTGATAAACAAAATCCTGTTGCATTACAAGGATGAGTTGCGTTTCCATGAGGCGGTTGGAGAGCTCTCCTTTGAGAGTGAGACGTTTTCACTTGTACTCAACCACTTGGACATCGAAGAAATCGAAGACGTAGCCGACTCACTCCGTTCCAGGAAGGTACAGGAGAACCTTATGAGAAAGGGAAGGGAGCTCAACTATGAGAACGTACTCTGGTTTATCAAACAGATTCAAGGGGAGTACGGTGGCTGGTTCAGATGCGATATCTACCGTGAGGAAAAGGCGGATCGTATTCATCTAAGCCATGGAGTAGGGAAGAACTGGAGCCATTTCCTAGATTTTTACCTCTCAAACATATTTCTAGAGGCGCTGGGAATCAAGATTCAGTCAGTGGTCTTGGAGAATAACGTGCATATTACTATCCCAAAATAGACTCCATTGGATTATCAATCATATTTCCTGTTAAATTTCATAATAACCAAGTTTCGTCCTTGTAGATACACCTATATCCGTGAGTTCGTTTTTTGTCTCGATATTATGGTAAATTATTGGCGTGACTTTGAAAGCGGTCCAAATGCCCCTGAGGAGATATACATTGTAACCGAGATTCAGAGAAACACCAGGAACAAGTACGAGTACGACGCCAAAATGGGCGTATTCAAGCTCAACAGGGTGCTGTACACGTACTACCCAGCAGACTATGGATTCATCCCTAGGACACTTGACGATGACGGGGACCCATTGGACGCTGTTTTGCTCATCAACGAGCCCACATTCACGGGATGCATGACCGTAGCCAGACCAGTGGCTAACATAAAAATGATTGACGAGAAGGCGCAGGACGACAAGATAGTCGCGGTGAGCACCACTGACCCCTTCTTCAAGCACATCAAGAGCATCGACGACCTGCCAAGGAGCGTCATCGATGAGCTAACCTACTTCTACAACAACTACAAGAGGGCTGAGGGTAAATTAACTGAGGTTCTCAAGTGGGAGGACGCTGATGAAGCAAAGAAGCTCATCACGTGGGCTCAGGACCAGTACACTGAGCATTCAGAGAAACTCTAAAACCCTATATTGTTTCATCCACTGGTTCTATTATCTCCGGTGACCCCCATTGACATACTCATTTGATGATAGACTGGACAGGCTTAGGGAGACCAAGGTCAAACATGCTCAACGCAAGGTTGAATTGCTCGGCCCAAGGGACGGGGACGAGCAGGGGAACGTGCCTCTGCCTCTTCAGAACGCCACCATTGTTGACGCGATAAGCGGCTCTGGGGTCCCGGTCAAGGAGATGCTTCTGAAGGGATACGAGCCAGAGTCCAATCACCCTAGTGGAGGATTCTTTGGAGCTGGCATCATCGGTAAGAACTTCAGGAAGCTGCTGGAATTCCACCCAGTATACATCGACCCCGACAGCTCAATGGCAGGGGTCTACATGGTCAGCTTCAACAGCTACAGGAAGCCAGACTGGCCACCAGAGTACGGTTACAGCCACCTGCACAAGGACCAGGAAAGATTGGGTATAGACGCTGGAATAGGTGGTCTGCAGCACTTCTGTCCCGACCTGAAGATCGGTCTTGACCTTGGATGGGGTGGACTCCTTGAGAAAGTGAAAAAATACAGAGAGGTCAACGAGGATAAGGAGTTCTACGACGGGTTAGAGGACATAATCCACGGTATGCAGGATTGGATAGGGCGTCATGCCCGTGAAGCCTCATGGATGGCGGAGAGAGAATCGGACCCTAAGGTCAAGGAGAACCTTGAGAGAATCGCGGAGGATTGTCTAGGACAGGTCAGTAGTCCACCAAAGACGTTCAGAGGCGCATGCCAGTGGCTCACCTTCCTCCAAGCGGCAGCCAAAATGTACAACGGGAGCGGTGAGTGGGGACAACTGGACGAATTACTGCGACCATTCTACGAGAGAGACATTGAAACAGGATTAATTTCAGACGAAGAAGCAGCTTTCCACATCGCATGCCTGCTATTAAGTGAGACAGCGTACATACAGCTAGGTGGACCCGATAAAGACAGGAAAGACGTGACAAGCAAGGTCTCGTACCTCGTCCTTGAGGCTGTTCACAAACTCAAGACTCCAGCCAACATAGGAGTTCGTGTTGGACCCAACATTGACCCCGGTTTGCTGAGGAGGAGCGTGGAGATTTTACTGGAGGACAAGATGGGTTTCCCAAAGTTCGTGGGGGACGACCCGGTTGTCGAGGGCTGGATGAGGAACGGTTTCAGCCTTGAAGATGCACGTTCAAGGGTGTACTCTGGTTGTCACTGGTTGGCGATACCTGGCAGGGAGTACGGTTTAATGGATATCATCAAGATCGATTTCGCCAAGGTGTTTGACACATCGTTCTGGGATATGATTAACAATCCAGGCGTGAAATCCGTTGACGCCCTTTGGGCTAGGTTCAAGAAGAACATTAGGAAAGCAGTGGAAGTCACCGCGGAGGGTATTGACATTCACTTTAAGCACATGTACAAGGTCTTCCCGGAGTTGTTCCTAGACTTATTCTGTTACGGTCCACTTGAGAAGGGATTGGACGCGTCCAATGGAGGTGTCGAGTTCTACCACATAGGCGTAGACGGTGCATCACTGGCGAACGTAGCTGACTCTTTCGCAGCTATCGAGCAGAGGGTTGAGCATGAGAGACGGATGGACTGGACTCAACTGGTCAACCACCTTAGAAACAACTGGGGTGGACCGGAAGGGGAGAGGGCTAGACTTCTCATGAAGAACATTTACAGGTTCGGCACAGGCAGAACCGAAGCTGATGAGTGGGCAGAGAAGATCACAGAGGAGTTTTCGAGATTGGTCAAGGAAAAGCCCACGCCAGATGGCTACCAGATGGTCCCGGGTTTGTTCTCATGGGCAAAGGTTGTGCCCTTTGGTCAAAGGCTTGGAGCTACACCCGATGGCAGGCATGCTGGTGAGCCTTTGAGCCATGGACCTAACCCGTCTCCGGGTTTCAACGGTGGAAGGGGAGGTTCACCTACGCAGATGGTGTCCGCGGTCGCCAAAGTTCAACCCGGGTATGGGAACACGGCGCCACTCCAGATAGATATCGACCCCAGTATGGGTGAAAGCGAGGAAGCCATTGAGAAAGTGGAGGCTCTCATCAAGAGCCACTTCAAATTGGGTGGTACGATGATTAACATCAACGTGATAAACAGGGAACGACTGGAGGAAGCGAACAGGAACCCTGAGAAACACTCGGATTTAATCGTAAGGGTGACTGGTTTCAGCGCGTACTTCTCCAGTTTATCACCCGAGATGCGACAGTACGTGGTTGACAGGGTGATTAACGGTGACTAGCGGGCTCATTTTTGATATCAAGCACTTTGCCATCCATGATGGCCCAGGCATACGGACCACGGTGTTCGTCAAGGGCTGCCCTTTACGGTGCATGTGGTGCCACAACCCAGAGTCATTGAGTTCAACACCACAGATTCTATTCACACCGACAAGGTGCATCGGATGCGGTTACTGCATGAAGGTGTGCAGGAACGAGGCCCACGTAATGGTCAACGGGAAACACGAGGTTGACTGGTCCAAATGCAAGTCATGCGGTGACTGTGCGAAGGAGTGCTTCTCAGGTGCATTGGAACTGGTCGGCAAAGAGGTCTCTGTTGACGAAGCACTGGAGGAGGTCCTGAAGGACAAGGTGTTCTACGAGAACTCCAAGGGTGGACTCACAATATCTGGAGGGGAGCCGCTGGCTCAACCCGAGTTCACAAAGGAGTTATTCAAGAAGGCACAAGAGGAGGGTATTCACACAGCCCTTGATACCTCGGGATACGCGACTTGGAATGTCATCGAGCCAATTCTAGAGCACGTTGACTTGGTCCTGTACGATATCAAACAGATGAATTCGGGGAAACACGAGGAATTCACTGGCGTAACCAATGAGATGATTATTGAGAACCTAAGAAAAGTGGACGCCAAGGGTAAGCCCATTTGGGTCAGAATACCGTTGATACCGGGTTTAAACGATGATAGGGATCACTTCATGAAAATAGGCGAGTTGCTATCGAAGATAAAGCATATTGAACGTGTGGACATATTACGATACCACAAACTCGCCGAGTCAAAATATGAACACACGGGACAGGAATACAGGTTAAAGGGGTTGGACACACCTGAAAAGGATGAGGTGGAACATTTCAAGGAGATTCTTGAACATTGTGGAATCTCCAAGGTCATTGTGAGTTAAGGCGCAAACCTGTTATTCTCAATCATTCATTGTTCTTTGATTGTTATGAAGGAAGGATTCTTGGATAGTAAGGGTTACAAAGTCCACCACTGCGGGTGGGGATCAAAGGGACCCAAGGTTTTGCTCATTCACAGCATGGGGATGGACGGCCACAGCATGGACAAGCTGGCGGAGAGCCTCAAGAACGAGTACCATATTCTAAGCCTCACAATTCTGGACCACGGGGACAGCGCCCCACCGAAAGGACCGATCAGCCTACCTGACCACGCCGAGGTCATGCGCGAGTGCTACAAGCAGCTTGGTTTCGAGCCCAGTGTCCTCATTGGGCACAGTGTAGGCGGAATGATGGGCATGGTTCTGGCGGCGGAGTACCCGGACGAGTACAAGGGGATGGTCCTCGTGGATATCGCACCTTTCGAGTCAACAGGAGGTACAAGCAGACCAGCCCCTCCAGAGTACTTCGAGTCAAGGGTGGAGGCGAAGAAGTGGCTTGCTGACAGGTACCCGGGCTTCACCGAGTACTATGTTGAGAACAGGCTTGACCACGCGTTCAAGCAGAAGGAGGGCAAATACTACCTGAAGCCTAGGGGCGACAAGGTGAGGAGTGGACTTGCTACTGACCTTTGGCCATACTTGGAGAGAGTAAAGTGCCCAATCCAGTTGCAGAAAGGGGTTACCAGCGACCTCGTGAAACCGGAGACGAGAGCACGCATGGCAAAGATGCCTAACATGGAGATTATCGATGTTGAGGGCACTGGTCACATGATCCCTCAGGATGTTCCCGAGAAATTCGAGGAACTCATCAGGGATTTCCTGAACAGGGTCTACTAGGGGGGAGGGGGGTATCCACATTTAACCCGTTTTATCAACTATTATAATGAAAGAAGGCATATATCAGTCCCTTTCAAAAAGAATTATATACAAAAGTGCATCCCACGAAAGGGGATTTGGATGGTTTAGGCTACCAGAGGGCTCTGGAATGTGCCGTAGCCGGGTTTTCCGATTACCTGACCGTTCTCGTAGATGACCTGCCCTCGAACTAGGGTCATGATTGGCATTCCCTTGCCTTTCATGTCCTCGTATGGGGTGATCTTCTGGATGGTCTGGAGGTTCTCG